>Ga0196981_1000561_pt1 | contig 10812 bp, 12 predicted proteins | sample S3_2013CmetaG_FD_155462 | JGI IMG/M metagenome (GOLD analysis project Ga0196981, IMG submission 155462) | Soil microbial communities from Anza Borrego desert, Southern California, United States - S3_20-13C | ecosystem: Environmental > Terrestrial > Soil > Desert | place: USA: California...
GCGCAAGAACCGCTTCGGCGGCGTGGGCGAGCGACTCCTGAACCTACTGTTGCAGCATGCCAGGGAACAGGGCTGCAAGTTCATCGCCATGGATGCCTCGACCAATGCCGAAGCCTTTTACCGCCGGCATGGCTTTCGCGTCACCGGCTACGGCAAGCACCACATTAAATCCGCTGGCATCGATATGGATTGCGTCCATATGATGCTGAAACTGGAGTAATGATATGACCCATCCCTTACCCGTACTGCCCGTCACCCCCGGCGCGAAAATCTCGCAGGTAGATACCGATAAGCTTGTGCGGCATCTCGAAGAAGCGCAGCCCGGAATGATTGGCGAGTTGATCGAGGCGGAGAAGCGTCCGCGAGATTTTTCGTTTTATGATGTCGCAAATCGCATTGCGGCCTATTTGCGCGAGGGAGCGCAAGGGCAGGTATCCCCGCCCGCATCATCCCACGCCATGCTCGATTTCCTCCACGAACTGAGCCGCCGCGCGCGCAGTGCCGCCGGCGTCGCGGAGGTCGAGCCGCATGGCAATCCATTGGTGCCGAATACGCCGCTGCCCAATCTGCCTGTCGATGAAGCGACAACCCGTCTCGGCGTCACCCAGGAGATTTGCGACCGCATGCTGCAGGAGGTCTATAAAAAAGACCCGCAGCTGTTCCTTGAACTCGCCGAACAGGCGCGGCGTAATATTCCGATGTGGTCTTCGGAAAGCGCCTTCCGGGCGCACTGGGAGCCGTTGCTGCTCTCCGAGCTGACCCTGAACGCGCTTATCAAGAGCCGTATGATGATGGAATGCAGGAAGCGGCTGCGGGCGATGTGCGGGATGGCTTAGGGATTTCCTGCGCTGTTTCTGCACAATAAATCCTTTATTCCCTCGTTGCAGCGGCGCAGCGTGCTTAGCTATTCTGGGGTAAAGGCGGCCCATGTCGAACACATCCCACACCCTCCCCATCCGCGTCTATTACGAAGATACCGATGCGGCGGGGATTGTCTACCATGCGAACTACCTGCGCTTTGCGGAGCGGGGGCGGACGGAGATGCTGCGCACCGCGGGGTTCGAGCATGCGAAAATCCTGGCCGAGACGGATGTCGCCTTTACCGTAATATCAATGAACATCAATTTTAAAATTCCGGCCAAGCTCGATGAAACTTTAATCGTCGAAACACGTATGGTTGCGATTGGCGGGGCGACCATGGAATAGGAGCAGGCCATCCGCCGCGGCGAACAGGTGCTGTGCGATATGACGGTCAAAATCGCCTGTATTGATAAGCGCGGCAAAGCTGCTAGATTACCAGAAGCGGTGAGGGAATTGTTCAGAATCAAGGGATAATCCATCCCGCCGCGACCGGCGCCAAGCCGGGCCAGCCCCGATCATCTAATCCTCAAGGACGTCTAGTAAATGGATCCCACGATACCCATCCAGGCCACCCAACTTGCCGGCACCGTTGCGCAGCACGACTTTTCAATCATCGGCCTGTTCCTGCAGGCCGATCTTGTGGGGAAAAGCGTGATGATCACACTTATCGCCGCCTCGGTCTGGTCCTGGGCCATCATCTTCGACAAATGGGTGACCTTCAACGGCATCAACTCCAAGGCGCAGAAATTTGAGACCTCTTTCTGGTCCGGCGAGGCGCTGGAGAAACTTTACAAGCGCGTTTCGGCGAAGCCGGCCGATCCCATGGCGCGGACCTTCTGCTCCGGCATGAATGAGTGGAAGCTGACGACGGAAGCAAATTCGAGCATCGATGGCGATCTGCGCGCGGGGTTGCAGCAGCGCATCGACCGCGCGATGAGCACCTCCATCAACCGCGAGATCGGCACGCTGGAGCGCTACATGACCTTCCTTGCGACGGTCGGCTCGACCGCGCCTTTCATCGGGTTGTTCGGCACCGTATGGGGCATCATGAATTCCTTCTCCTCGATCGCAAGCTCGCAGAACACTTCAATCGCGGTCGTCGCGCCCGGCATCGCGGAAGCATTGTTCGCAACCGCGATCGGCCTCGTCGCCGCCATCCCGGCGGTCGTCGCCTACAACAAATTCTCGACCGATCTCGCGCGTTATCAGGACCGCCTCGACGCTTTCGCGGCTGAATTCAGCGCCATCCTCGGCCGTCATCTTGAAGCGCGCGGGGCAGGTCGCTAATGGCAGCAAAACTTCTCGGCCGCCGCGGGCACCGCCGCGCGAATGTGATGGCGGAAATCAACGTGACGCCGATGGTCGACGTCATGCTCGTGCTGCTGATCATTTTCATGGTGACGGCGCCGCTGCTTTCCGCCGGCGTCGCAATCGACCTGCCGAAAGCGCGGGCGAAGGCGATGGCACAGCAGGACAGCAAGCCGATCGAGATCACCATCGACAATTCCGGCGGCATTTATATCGGCGAGACGCGCGTCAACCAGGACCGCATGGCCAGCATGCTTCAGGCGCTCGCGGCGGAAACGACGGACCGCCGCGTTTACCTGAAGGCCGACACCAAGAGCAACTACGGCAAGGTCATGACGATCATGGCGGCGATCAATACGGCGGGCTTCAGCAAGATCGCGCTGGTGACCGACCCCACGACGGCGCAGGGGCGCTAGGCGGGAAAGAATGGCGGCAGAGGCGGTGATGCGGAAAAGTTCTGTATCCATATCCCTGATCTTCCACGTTATGGCGTTCCTCATCGGCGTCATCAGCTTCCCATGGCTGAAAAAGGACTATGAAATTCCGCAGCCGGTATCGGTCGAAATCGTCGCGATCGACAAGGTCGCGCGCACGACCAAGCAGGCGCCTGTCCCGGTGAAGAAGCAGGAAAAAAAGGTCGAGGAACCCACCCCGCCGAAGCCGCCGCCGCCCGCGCAGAACACCGGCAACGAAGCGGTCGAGCCGGTGAAGAAGGACGAGATCAAGAAGGAAGACCAGGTCAAGAAGGAGGACAAGGTCCTCATCGACCCGATGGCGCATCCCGACAAGAAGCTCGACAAAAAAGAAGAGAAAAAGAAGAAGGTGACGGAGGAACCGAAGAAGGACTTCGCTTCGGTGCTCAAGAACCTGTCGGATGAAAAAGTCAAAATGCCGCCGATGCCGAAAACGGAAGACATGAAGCTCGACGACAGCACGCCGAAAGAGGGGCAGAACATCCCGCTCGGCGACCGCATGACGATGACCGAAATGGACGCCCTGCGCGCCCAGTTGCAGGGCTGCTGGAACGTGCCGATAGGCGCGAAGGATATCGAGACGATGAAGGTCGATATCTTTATGGTTATCAACCGCGACCGCAAGCTGCAATCGGCAAAAGTTGTCGATACAGGCCGCTATAACAGCGACACATTCTTCCGCGCCGTCGCCGACAGCGCCATGCGGGCTGTACGCAACCCAAATTGCTCGCCTTTTGAATTGCCGCCTGATAAATATGACACTTGGTACAATACGACCGTGACGTTCGACCCGAGCCAGATGTTCTAAGAGATAACAAAAACGAGGAACCACAGATGAAAAATTTTGCATTCATTTTCAGCTTTGCCGTGATGGCGCTGCTGGCCTTCGCGAGCCCCGCTTCGGCACAGGGCCTGCACGTGACCGTCGATGGTGGCAAGGTCAACCCGCTGCCGATCGCGATCCCGGATTTCGTGAGCGCGTCCGGCGCGCCCGATGAAATCGGCCGCAACATGACGAAAGTGATCACCGATGACCTTCAGCGCTCCGGCCTGTTCCGCCCGTTGAACCAGTCCTCCTTCATCCAGCCGGCGGCGGCCGCGGCGCAGAAGCCGAATTTCGGCGAGTGGCGCACGATCAACGCCGAAGCGCTCGCAACCGGCCTGCTGTCCAAAACTCCCGACGGCAAGACCCGCGTCGAGTTCCGACTCTGGGATGTGTTCGCGCAACAGCAGATGGTCGGCACCGCTTATATGACGACGCCCACCAACTGGCGCCGCATCGCGCATATCATCGCTGATGCGATCTACAAGCGCCTGACCGGTGAGAACGGCTATTTCGACACCCGCATCGTTTATATCTCGGAAACCGGCCCCGGCAATGCGCGCGTCAAGCGCCTTGCCATCATGGACCAGGACGGCCATAACCACCGCTTCCTGACCGACGGATCGGCGCTGGTGCTAACCCCGCGTTTCTCGCCGACGATGCAGCAGATCACCTACATGGCTTATTACAACAACAAGCCGCGCGTGTATCTGTACGACATCAATTCGGGCCGCCAGTCGGTGCTGGGAGATTTCCCCGGCATGACCTTCGCCCCGCGCTTCTCGCCCGATGGCCGCAAGGTGGTGATGTCGCTGTCGAAAAACGGCAACTCCGACATCTATACGATGGATCTGCGCTCGCGCAACCCGCAGCGCGTGACGAACGACGCCTCGATCAACACAGCGCCGTCCTTCTCGCCCGATGGTCAGCGCATCACGTTTGAATCGGATCGCAGCGGCAAGCAGCAGATCTATGTGATGAGCGCGAACGGCGGCAGCGCGCAGCGCATCAGCTTCGGCGAAGGCCGCTATGCGTCGCCGGTCTGGTCGCCGCGTGGCGACCTTATCGCCTTCATTAAAATGTCCAAGGGCCAGTTCGCCCTTGGCGTGATGAAGCCGGACGGCTCGGGAGAGCGCATCATCAAGACTGCGTACCATATCGAAGGCCCCACCTGGGCGCCGAATGGCCGCGTGCTTGCGTTCTTTACTGAAAAACCAGCTGGTACTTCGCGCAAGGCGGAACTGCACTCCATCGATCTGACCGGCTTCAACGACATGGTCATCGACACGCCGCTCGGCGCGTCCGACCCTGCCTGGTCGCCGCTGAATCCGTAAGCGGGTACAGAGATCCAAAAAAAACCCGGCTGGAAACAGCCGGGTTTTTTTATTCGTTCATTTATGATTGTGGCGGTCGTCCCCAGGACCCGCCATCGGGGCCGCTCCACGGGGTTCGTATATAAGGGCGCTTCGGCTCGGGATAATATTCCTTTTTGTCGGCCGGACGCCCCTGACGGAAGAGGAAAGCGAGGATGAACCCCGAGATAAACCCTCCGACATGCGCCCAAACGGCGACGCGACCGTAATCGGAGCCGATGCCGGTATAGGCGGTCACGAACTGCGAGATCGCGTAGAGCGCGATCACAAAGCGCGCGGAGACGGCGCGGCGTCCCCAGAACACAAAGAAAAACCAGTAGAAAAAGTTGATCTTCGCGCGCGGGAAATAGATCAGGTAGGCGGCGGCGACGCCGAAGATGCCGCCCGATGCGCCGATAATGCCCTCAAAGTTGCTGGGGGTTGCGAACATCAGCTCCGTGCAGGTGGCAAGCACGGCGCAAAGGATGAAGAAAAAGAAGTAACGGATATGCCCCATCACATATTCCACATTGTCGCCGAGCATCCAGAGCACCAGCATATTGCCGGCAAGATGCAGAAGACTTCCGTGGAAAAAGGCGGCGGCGGCCATCTTTACGAAGGCGCCGCTTTGAAGGTCGAACAGGCGGGCGAGAAGGGGACCGATGCGCTGATGCGGCTGCAGCTGGAGGAAACTCTCGCCAAGCTGCGTCTTTGGATCGAACATCCACGGGTTGAGGAACTGCTCGAGCGCGGTTCCGCCCAGGGCATTCAGGTGCATTTCATACCCGAACACGAGAACGCAAAACAGGATCAACAGCGCATTGACGAAACTGTGGTGCCCTTCGCCCTCGTCATTCACATCGCCGACGGGGAGGAGCAGCATGCTACGCCCCGTTCTTCTTCTTGAGCTCTTCGGCGACCGGGGCAAATTCCTTCATTACGCGGCGGTAGACGTCGCGCTTGAACGGCACCACGTAATCGAGCAGGTTTGCCATCTCCACCCATTTCCACTTGCTGAATTCCGGGTGGTCGTCGGCTGCCAGATCGATTTCGTCATCGCTGCCCAGGAATTCGAGCGCGATCCATTTCTGGCGCTGTCCCTTGTATTTTCCGCCCCATAGCTTTTTCGCGGTCCGGTCGGGGATATCGTAGCTGATCCACTCGCCCATCACTGCGATAATACGGGCGTTCTTCGTGCCGACTTCCTCTTTGAGCTCGCGGAAGACAGCGACCTCCGGTTCCTCGCCCGCGTCTATGCCGCCCTGCGGCATCTGCCACGCACCCTTGTTGTCGAGCCGCTCGCCCACGAACACGCAGCCGACGCGGTTAAGCAACACGATGCCGACCCCGGCGCGGTAAAGCTTGAGTTCTGGCGAGTCATCGGCGATTTCTTTTGGCTTATCCATGGATTGTCTTTCAGGTCATCAGGGCGCGGGCGCGGGAGCGGGAGCAGGGGGCTGCGCATCCGGTGAGGTTGGGGGCGGGGCCGGCTGTTCCTGCCCGCCGGGCGGCATCGGCGGAGGCTCCGCAGCGGACGCTTGCCGTTCTTTTTCCTTCCACAGCGCGCTGACGGGCACCAGCTTGATCCCGCGCTGCGACAGGTGGGCGGTCCAGTTGGCCAGCATGTTGAATGTCACCGGAAACGGCTGCGCGACGCCCACCGCATAGCCGCGCTGCTTCGCCAGGTTTTCGAGCTTCAGGAGTTGCTGCTGGATATCAAGCTCGCTCGCCGTCGCATCGATGCGCAGATCGGCAAGCAGGTAAGGGGCACGTAGGCGCGCCGCCGTCTCCGTCCCGACCGATTTGGTCCCTTGCGGGTTTTCGATGAACAGGACGCCGCGCTTCTGCAGCGCGGACAACAACAGGCCGACGTTCTTTTCGTCCTGCAGCAGGGCGGAGCCCATGAAATTGACTGCGCCAATGGCTCCGTCGGCCTTCTGCAGGATCGCGTCCAGCCTGCGGGCGTTATCGTCGTCGCTTTGGCGCATGAGCAGCGCCTGCGGCCCCGGATCGTCTTTAGGGTAGTTCGCGGGCTCCATGGGGAGCAGGATCAGCGCTTCATGCTTTTTGTCCGTCGCCGTCTTTATTGCTTCCGCGAGCGCGGGTGCGTAGGGGGAGAAGGCAAGCGCGACTTCGGGGGGCATCTCCTGAATAGCGCGGATGGTGTCCGCCTCCGACATGCCGATATCGGTGATCACGATGCTGACATAGCCTTCCCCGGGGGCCGGCGGGGGCATTGTAACGGCGTTGCTGACGCCTTTGTCTGCAGTCGCCTCTACGTGAAGGTTGTCGACATAGACAGTCTTGATTTCGGCGGTGGCGCGGGGCGTGCGGCTTTCGATATCCGCCCGTGTCGCGGCGCTATGCAGCCAGACCCAGCCGACTGTCGCGGCCGCGACCGCGCCGAAGGCGGCAAGGGCGAGGCCCAGGCTGCGTTTATGCTCCCTCGGAAAAGACGACCATCCCATATGCGCTTTTCCCGTGGTTGGCGGATTACTTCTTCTCGGGCGCCGGCGTATCGCTGACGGGTGTTACCGGGCCGCCGAGGCCGCGGGAAAGGCCGATGCCGACCAGCAGGTCAAGCGCGCGGACGAGCTGGTAGTCGTCCTTGTCGCCAATCTGTGGCTTGGCTTTGGGGTCTTTCTTGGCCTCGTCCTTCTTGTCGCCGGCCGTCTTTTCGTCTTCGGGCTTGTTGTCATTGCTGGCGTTAGTCTTGTCATCCGGCAGCAGCGTCGGCTCGGCCTTGTCTGCCGCGTTCGGATTGGCGAGCGCGCCCTTCAGGTCGGCTTCATGGATTTCGGTATAGGCCTCTTTCTCCGCCACGACCTTGCCGCGCTCGACGGTGATGTCGGGCGTGATGCCCTTCGCCTGGATCGAGCGGCCCGAGGGAGTGAAGTAGCGCGCGGTCGTCAATTTGATCGCGCCGCCGCCGGGGGCCGGGAACAGCGTCTGCACCGAGCCTTTGCCGAAGCTCTGCGTGCCCATCAGGATCGCGCGTTTATGGTCCTGCAAGGCGCCCGCGACGATTTCCGAAGCCGAGGCCGAGCCGCCGTTGATGATCACGACGAGCGGCAGGCCGTTGGTCATGTCGCCTGCGGTTGCGAGGTCGCGGCGGGTGTCTTCCGGATTGCGACCGCGGGTGGAGACGATCTCGCCCTTGTCGATGAAGGTATCGGACACCTTGATCGCCTGGTCGAGCAGCCCGCCCGGGTTGTTGCGCAGGTCAAGGATATAGCCGACGAGCTTGTCTCCGGCTTCCTTCTGCGCGTCCTCGATCGCTTTTTTGAGGCCGTCAAAGGTCTGGGCGTTGAACTGCGTGATGCGGATATAGCCCGCCTTGCCGTCAATCACCCGGCTGCGGACCGACTTGATCTGGATGGTGTCGCGCACGAGGCGGAATTTCAGCGGCTCCTTCGCGCCTTCGCGGATGACGGTCAGAACGATTTCCGTGCCGACCTTGCCGCGCATTTTCTCGATCGCTTCGTTGAGCGTCATGCCCATGACCTGCTTGCCGTCGAGCTCGACGATGAGGTCGCCCGCCTGGATGCCCGCGCGCGCGGCCGGGGTGTCGTCGATCGGCGACACGACCTTGACGACGCTGTTTTCGAGGGTGACTTCGATGCCGAGTCCGCCGAATTCGCCGCGGTTCTGCACATCCATCGCCTTGCTTTCCTCGGCGGTCATGTAGTTCGAATGCGGATCGAGCGAGGAGAGCATGCCGTTAAGCGCGTATTCGATGAGTTTCTTGTCCTCGACCTTCTCTACGTAGCTTGCGCGGACTTGCTCGAACACGTCGCCAAAGAGGTTCAGGGCCTTGTAGGATTCAGACACGGATTCCGCGACGCTCTTGTCGCCCTTGCCCTGTGCGACCGCGCATGACGCGAAGGCGATGACGACAGCGATGGCAGTTGCAGATTTCAGTGCGGATTTAATCGACATGTTAGCTCTTGTCCTGTTTGCGTTGGGCGACCATTGACTGGCGGGGGTTGACGGGCTCGCCGCCGCGGCGAAGCTCGTAATAAATTTTGGAATCTGATTTCTCTGCGCTGCCGACCGGCTCGCCGGCTGCGAGCGTCGCGCCGACGACGGTGTCGATCCGGCCAAGGCCTGCGATCAGGCTATGGTAGCCGCCGGCATGCTCGATGATGAGGATCTGCTTATATTTCTGGAAGGGACCCGCGAATTTCACCGTGCCCGCCATCGGCGTCATGACGCTGGAGCCGCCGCGCGCGGCGAAGGTTATGCCCTCGCTTTTCGCGCCGAGATCGTCGGTTTCGCCGAAGCCCGTATAGACGCTGCCGGCAACAGGCTGCTTCAGGCCGGAGGGCAGGGGCGCATTGCGCGCGACCGAGCTGGATTTCTTCGCTTTGCCGGATGCCTTTTCTTCCGCCCTTGATTTCGCGGCGAGCTTGCGCTCGAGCTCGGCCAGCGTTTTCGCTTCTTTGGCAAGCGCGGCCAGTTCCTTTTCCTGCTGCGCGCGCTGCGCCTCGGTTTTCTCGTAGACGGACTGGCGCTTCTTCACGAGCCCGGCCATATCGTCCTGCTGGCGCGTGAGCTTTTTCAAGGCTGCCTTCTGGTCATCCAATTTGTCGTCGATCTGGTTTTCGATGCGGGTCATTTCATCGAGCTGCGCGCGCAGGTCGGTTGCGTGTTCCTGCAGCGCGGGGATCATGTCCTTCATCACCATCGAAGCGCGCGCTGAATCGAGCGGATCGCCGAGCAGCAGCAATTGTGGCTTTGGCGTGCGCTGGAATTTGCCGGCGGCCGAGACGAGGCCGCCAAGCGCATCGTGATCCTTGTAAAGGATTTTAACGGTCGCATCCTTGCGCGCCTGCAGGTCTTTCAGTTTTTTTGCGGTGTCGGAGAGCTTGTCCTCCGTCTCGCGCAGCTGGGCTGCCATGCCGACGAGTTTTGTCTTCAGCCCGCCGAGCTCGGCCGTGATTTCCTGCGACTGTTTTTCAAGCGCGGCTTTTTCCTGCTGCTTTTTCGCAAGTTCGGCATCGATATCGCGCTTGGCATGGGCCGGGGAGGCGAGACAGAGCACTGCCACGCCGCATAACATGATTGCTTTTGAAAACCCCTGCATCCCCGTGGCTGTCCTGGTGGTTCAAGTCCTGTGATAGGGGTGCCCGGCGGTGATTTGCTGGGCACGATAGATTTGCTCCAATAGCATAACCCGAACCATCATATGTGGCCATGTTTGTTTGCCGAAGCTCAGCAAAAAATTGGCCTTTTCCCTAACCGTTTTATCGAAACCATCCGCGCCGCCGATGAGGAAAACAAGTTCGGGCGCGGCATCGCCCCATTTGGTGATTTTCTTGGCGAAGTCGAGACTGGAGAAACTTTCACCTCGCTCGTCGAGCGCGATGACGAAAGCCTTGTCTGGGATGTGCTTGAGGATAAGCGGTGCTTCCTGAAGCGAGGTGGAGGCCTTGGGCGCGTCCACTTCGACCAGCCTGACCGGCCAGTTCATGCGCTTGATATATTCCTGGCAGAGATCAAGGAAAGGCGACGCCTTCAGCCTGCCGACGGCAATAATGCGGATTTTCAAGGGGCGGGCGCGGGATCAGCTGCGCTGGTAAAGCGTATAATCCACGGTCGAGAAATCGGCAGACCAGAGCTTCTCGAGATTATAGAACTCGCGCACTTCAGGCCGGAAGAGGTGGACGATCACATCGCCCGCATCCACGATCACCCAGTCGCCGGTTTCCTGGCCTTCGAGGCGCGCGCGCACGCCTTCCTTGCCGAGGCGTTCCCGCAGGCGTTCCGCCATACCCACGACGGCGCGTGTCGAGGTGCCGGTCACAATCACCATGTAATCGGCAATCGCGCTTTTGCCCGTGAGATTGATGGAAACGATATTCTCGCCCTTGTCCTGGTCGAGCGCCTTCATGACGATGTCATGAAGCTTGTGTGTTTCTTTTTCGGCGGATGCTTTTGCGGCGGGTTTGGCGGCGGCTTTCGAGGTTTTGGCGGCCGGCTTTTTGGCTTTGGG
>Ga0196981_1000562_pt1 | contig 10792 bp, 10 predicted proteins | sample S3_2013CmetaG_FD_155462 | JGI IMG/M metagenome (GOLD analysis project Ga0196981, IMG submission 155462) | Soil microbial communities from Anza Borrego desert, Southern California, United States - S3_20-13C | ecosystem: Environmental > Terrestrial > Soil > Desert | place: USA: California...
AGTGGACGTGGTTGAAGATGTGTTCCGGGCAGTAGCACTCGTCGCCCGCGCACTTGGAGCAGTAGCGGAAATCGAGCTGCGGGTGCGTGCGGTCGGTCTTGCCGCAGACGGTGCAGGTGTGGCGGGCCGCGGGCGCGGCGTTCTTCACCGCGAATTGCCGCGCCTGCTGCTGCATCCGGCGCTGGCCGCCGCGCATGCGCGCGAGGATGTCGGCCCCGAAGAAGAGGAAGAAGTTCGCGAGGGAGGCCGCGATCATGAGGCGGGTGGAGAAACGGCCGGTCATGAAGGCGAAGCCCAGCCCGATCCAGGTGATCAGGGCAAGCCACTTGATCTTCACGGGCAGGATGAAGAAGATCATCATCACGAACTCGGGGTTCAGGTACGCGAACGCGAGGAACACGCTCAGTCCGATGAAGAGGGCGGTCGCCGGCTCGCGCGGGAACAGGAAGGCGACGGCCACCGTGAGGACCCAGCCCACGCCCAGGAAGATGTTGTAGCGAAAGGTCCCCCAGAATTCGTCGAGCGCGTTGCCCATCAGGTAAAACAGGCTCCAGCCGAAGACGATGAACATGATGTCGAACGCATCCCGGCTGATCGCCGGGGGCTCGAAGATGAAGGTGAACGGCCGCCAGACCTGGCCCTTGTCCACCACCAGGTCCATCTGCAGGACAATCAGGTCCGTGAGGTCCTTGCCGAGCAGGGCCAGCAGAAAGAACCCGACCTGCCCCATCAGGATGTAGAGCGTGGTGTTCTCGACCGCGAGGCGGCCGAGTTTGCGCTCGAGGCGGTTCAGGAACGACATGCGGACGTCAGTTTTCGGCCTTCGCCGCCAGTTGGTCGAGCAAAGTTTGCTTCGGCGCGGCGAGCCGCGGGTCGTCGACCGAGTTGAGCACCGCGCGGGCATGGTCGGGCTTCCCGGCCTTGATCATGGCGTTGGCGGCCTGCAGCCGGATCGTCTGCCGCTCCAGGCCCGGCGCGACCCGCTCCTCGAGTTCCCCCCAGGCCTTGATGGCGTCTTCCCAGCGGGGCCTCTCGAGGTCGCCGTAGGCCTCGGCCGCCCGGTAGGCGTAGGCGATGTTGTCGGGCGCGAGCGCGGCCGCGCGCTGGAAGGCCTCGAGGAGGGCCTTGTCGATCGCGTCCCGGGTGAACAGGCCGGTCTTGATGAAATCGTCGCGCCCCTCCACCAGCAGCAGCCCGAGGTTGAGGTGGTACACGGGTTCCTTGGGCGCCAGGTCGACGGCCGCCACGGCCCAGGGCAGCGCGTCGGGCAGCTTGCCGTCCTCCGCCAGGTGCTTCGCGATCTGGCTCTTCACGCGGGGCAGGTTCGGATCGAGGCGGTTGGCCTTCAGGAGCATCGCGACCGCCTCCTTCACCATCCCGATCCGCCCGAGCAGCTCGGCGTAGGAAACGTAGGCCAGCGTGAAGTCGGGCGCCTTCTGCAGCAGCACATCGTAGCTGTCGGTCAGCGACTTCACCTCGGCGCGGAGGCGGGCCTCGTCGAGGTGCTCGCCCTCCTGCTCCGCCCGAGCGAAGACCTGCCGCTGGCGCTCGCGGATCTCGAGCAGCGTCTTTTCCACGAGGGTCTCCTGGGCCCGCCCGACGCCGAGCGCCGCCAGAGTCAGCAATAGGAGGGAAAAAGTCCGGAATCTCATCGGGGCGTACGACAACGCGCAGGCCCATTCGTTCAATCGCCCGGCGTCCGCGGCAAGCCTCCAATCGCCGGCCTGCGGCCAGCCCAGGCGACGGTCGGACCTTGTGCTGGCCGCCTCCGCTGCTCCCGGCAATGATCCGACCCCTGGCCAACCGCGGTGACGGTCGGACCGTGTGCTGGCCGCTGGAAGGCGCCCGAAGCGGCCGCCCAAGTGTTGGCGCTTTCGTCTCCCGGCCAAGAACGATGCCGACCGTCACCGCCAGGCCTGGGCCAAGCCAGGTGACGGCCGTCACCCTTGTTGGCCGGCGACTTGACGCCGGGCGAATCTGGGACACACCTGTTCAAGTGAACGCCCCTCGGCCAGATCCCGCCTATGTCCGCGGCCGCGGGCCGGTGCTGCACCCGCCGAACCGCTTCACCCCGCTGGTGATCGCGCCGGACCCGGATTATGCGGAGTTCGACGAGCACGGCGTCCCGATCGAACGTCCCCTGCCGCGCACCCAGTTCTACCCCGACGCCACCCAGTCGGTGCTGAACCATTTCGACAGCCCCGACATCGGGCCCGGCTGGGGCCTGAACCCCTACCGCGGCTGCGAACACGGCTGCGCCTACTGCTACGCCCGGCCCTTCCACGACTACCTCGGGTGGACCAGCGGCATCGAGTTCGAAACCAAGATCCTCGTGAAGCTGCGCGTCGCCGAGCTGCTCCGCGAGGAACTCTCCTCACCCAAATGGAAGCCCGACACCGTGATGCTCAGCGGCATCACCGACGTCTACCAGCCGGCCGAACGGCATTTCCGGCTCACGCGCGCCTGCCTGGAAGTCCTGGCCGAATTCCGGCAGCCGACCGGAATCATCACCAAGAACTTTCTCATCACGCGCGACCTCGACCTCCTCGCCGAGCTCGCACGCTGGAACTGCGTCTCGGTCTCCGTGAGCGTCACCACGCTCGACGCCGGCCTGGGCGGCAAGCTCGAGCCGCGCGCCTCGCGCCCCGAGCACCGGATCCGCGCGATCCGGATGCTCGCCGAGGCCGGCATCCCCGTCGGCGTGAACGTCGCTCCGGTCATCCCGGGGCTCACCGACCACGAGCTGCCCGCCATCCTCGAAGCCGCGGCGGCGGCGGGCGCCCGGCGCGCGGGGTGCATCACCCTGCGGCTGCCCCACTCGGTGAAGGACGTCTTCCTGCAGTGGCTCGATACGCACGAGCCGGGCAAGAAGGAGCGGATCGTCTCGCGCCTCCGCGAGATGCACGGCGGCAAGCTCTACAACCCAACCTGGGGCGACCGCCTGCGCGGCGCAGGCATCTTCGCCGAACAGATTCAGCAGCTCTTCCATATTCACGCGCGCCGGCTCGGCCTCGATGGATTTCGCGGTTCCCGCCGGCTTTCGACGGAACACTTCCGCCGCCCGGGTGGCACGCAACTGGAGCTGCTCTGACGCATCTCCGCGGACGAACGCTCCTTGCGCATTCCCCCGCGCGTCGCCCCGCGTCATAGCCAGGCGCGCGCCCGAGAATAGCCTTGCGACGGCGCCGCCCCGGGTGCTCTCTCTGCGCCCTCTCCATGGCCCGCCGCCATCATCACCACGAAGCCTAGCCTTCCCGCGCGGGGAGGCTCCGACGTGCCTTCCCGAGGGTGATAAGAGACTGAGTTCCCGACCCCCGGCAGGCACCGCCCGCCGGGGTTGTTTTTTGTCCCGACAAAAGACGCCTCGCGCGCCGCGAACGGAGCCGCCCGCCGACCCGACGAACCGTCCCCCTCCTCATCCATCCTCCCTCCCATGGCCCCCTCCGCTCCGCCCAAAGACCGCCTCCGCCTCGCCGTCCAGAAAAGCGGCCGGCTCTCCACCGATTCGCTCGAGCTCCTCGCGCGCTGCGGCATCAAGGTGAAGACCCCGAAGGAGAAGCTCGTGCTGCACGCCGAGAACTTCCCGATCGACGTGCTGTTCGTGCGCGACGACGACATCCCGCAGCTCGTCATGGACGGCGTGTGCGACCTCGGGATCGTCGGCACCAACGTCCTCGAGGAAGCCGCCCTCGAGCGCCGCTTCGCGGGCAGCGATCACGCCTACGCGACCGAGCGCAACCTCGACTTCGGCGGCTGCCGGCTCGCGGTCGCCCTGCCGGAGGACCGCAAGTACCGCCGGCCGGCCGACCTTGCCGGACTGCGCATCGCCACGTCGTACCCGCAGCTCACCCGCCGGTTCCTCAAGGAGCAGAAAGTCGAGGCCGAGGTCGTGTATCTCAGCGGCTCGGTCGAAATCGCCCCGCGCCTCGCGCTCGCCGACGCGATCTGCGACCTCGTCGCGACCGGGTCGACCCTCGAGGCCAACCAGCTCCGCGCCGTCGAGACGATCTTCAGGAGCACCGCCGTCCTGATCCGCGGCGACCGGCCGCTCGGCGGCGACAAGCGGCACGCCCTCGACATCCTGCTTCGCCGCATCGACGGCGTGCAGCTCGCCGCCGAGGCCAAGTACATCATGCTCCACGCGCCCAAGACCGCGCTGCCCGCAATCAAAAAGCTCCTGCCGGGCTCGGAGAATCCCACCCTCCTCCCGCTCGCGGGCGACGATACCAAGGTCGCGCTCCACGCCGTCTGCCAGGAGGCCGTGTTCTGGGAAACGATGGAGTCGCTGAAGAAGGCCGGCGCCAGCAGCATCCTCGTGCTGCCGATCGAGAAAATGATGCTGTGACCTCCCAGCCGTCATTGCGCGAAGGCCCGCCGGATGCGCCGGCGAAGCGATGCCGCTGAATCGATCGCCGAATGCCTCGACGACCACGGCCCGCCCACCCGTCCATGCAGCTCCTCACCTGGAAGTCCCTCCCCGCCTCCGCCCGGGCCGCCGCGCTGGCCCGCCCGGCGCAGGCCGCGCGGCCGGAGACCGCCGCCGCGGTGGCGCGGATCGTCGCTCGCGTCCGGCGCGACGGCGACGCCGCGCTCCGGCGGCTCACGGCGGAGTTCGACGGCGTCACCCTCCGCTCCCTGCGCGTGACGCCGGGGGAGGTCGCGGCGGCCGAAAAGGCGTTGTCGCCGGCGGACCGCTCCGCGCTGCGGGTCGCCTATCGCAACATCCGCCGCTTCCACCTCGCCCAGCGGCCGCGCGACGTCCGCGTCGAGACGCAGCGCGGCATCCGGTGCGAGAAGCTCGCCCGCCCGATCGGCCGGGTCGGCCTCTACGTGCCGGGCGGCTCCGCTCCGCTCTTCTCGACCGCCCTCATGCTGGGCGTGCCCTCGCAGCTGGCGGGCAACGCGGTCCGCGTCCTCTGCACGCCGCCGGGCCGCGACGGCCGCGTCAGCCCGTGGATCCTCCTCGCCGCGCGGCTTTGCGGCATCACCGACATCTTCAAGGCCGGCGGCGCCCAGGCCATCGCCGCCATGGCGTACGGCACCGGCTCGGTCCCGAAATGCGACAAGCTCTTCGGCCCGGGCAACGCCTACGTGACGGAGGCCAAGCTGCAGGTCTCGCGCGACCCCGCCGGCGCCGCCATCGACCTCCCGGCGGGCCCGTCGGAAGTGATGGTACTCGCCGACCGCTCGGCCGATCCGGACTTCGTCGCGGCCGACCTCCTTTCGCAGGCCGAACATGGCGCGGACTCGCAGGTGATGCTGGTCGCGCTCTCGGCGCAGGTGGCCGACCGCGTGCGCGCGGCGCTCGACCGCCAGTACGCCCTCCTTCCCCGGGCCGCCATCGCGCGGCGCGCGCTGGAACAGAGCCGTGTGATCCTGGCCGGGTCCCGGGCGGAGGCCGTCGCCGTGGCGAACGCTTATGCCCCGGAGCACCTCATCCTGCAGGTCGAGGACGCCCGCGCCCTGCTGCCCGGCATCACCACCGCCGGCTCGGTGTTTCTCGGCCCCTGGACGCCCGAGTCGCTCGGCGACTACGCGAGCGGCACCAACCACGTCCTGCCGACCTATGGCTGGGCCCGCGCTTGCTCCGGGCTCGGGCTGGCTGATTTCCTCCGCGCGATGACCGTCCAGACTGCCACGCCGCGCGGGCTCCGCCGGCTCGGGCCCGTCGTCGAGCGGCTCGCCCTCGCCGAAAACCTGGACGCGCACCAGCGCGCGGTGCGCGTCCGGCTCGAGCGCCTCCGTCGATGACCGCCGCCGAAGAACACATCCTCCCGCTCGTCCGGCCCGAGATGCTCGCGCTCACGCCGTACAGCTCCGCGCGCAGCGAGGCCAAGGGCGGGGCCGGGCCGAGCCCGCGGGTCTGGCTCGACGCCAACGAGAACCCCGAGACCCCGAGCGTCGGCGCGCCGCTGCACAACCGGTACCCCGAGCCCCAGCCGGCCGATCTCGTCGCGCGGCTGGCGCAACTCTACCGCGTCGCGCCCGGCAACCTGCTGGTCACGCGCGGCTCGGACGAGGGCATCGACCTCCTGCTGCGCGCGTTCTGCCGCGCCGGCCGCGACGCGATCCTCATCACCCCTCCGACCTACGGGATGTACCGGGTCGCCGCCGCCATCCAGGACGCGCGCGTCGACACGGCGCCGCTCGACGCGCGGAAAGGCTTCGCGCTCGACGCCGCGGCGGTGCTGAAGGCGGTGACGCCGGCCACGAAGATCGTCTTCCTCTGCTCCCCCAACAATCCCACCGGGGCGCTCCTGGATCGGGGCGCCGTGCTCCGCCTCGCCCAAAAGCTTCTCGGGCGCGCCGTGGTCGTCGTGGACGAGGCCTACATCGAGTTCGCCTCCGGCCGGGGGACCGCGGGCGGCCGCAGCCTCGCGACCGAGCTCCGCCGGCATCCGAACCTCATCGTCCTGCGCACGCTCTCGAAGGCCTACGGGCTGGCCGGCGTCCGGTGCGGCGCCACCGTCGCCGATCCCGCGGTCATCGCCGTGCTGCGCAAGATCATCGCGCCCTACCCGATCCCGGGTCCCGTCCTCGAGGCCGCGCTCGCCGCGCTCTCGCCCGGCGGCCTGGCCGCGGCGAAGCGCTCCGTCGCGGCGCTCGTCGCCGGCCGCAAGCAGCTCGCCGCCGCGCTGCGGAAGCTGCCGGCCGTCCGCCGCGTGTGGCCGAGCGACGCCAATTTCCTGCTCCTGGCGGTGGACGACGCCGCCCGCGTCATGGCCGCGGCCCGCGCGCGCGGCGTGGTGCTGCGCGACCGCAGCAGGGACGTGCCCGACACGGTCCGCATCACGGCCGGCGCGCCGGCCGAGAACGCCGCGGTGCTCGAGGTCTTCCGCTCCCTGCCATGAAGAAAATCCTCTTCCTCGACCGCGACGGCACGCTCATCCACGAGCCGCTCGACCAGCAGATCGACCGCCTCGACAAGTTCGAGCTCGAGCCCGGCGTCGTCCCCGCGCTGCTGCGGCTGCGCGACGCGGGCTGGCGCTTCGTGATGATCACGAACCAGGACGGCCTCGGCACGCCGAGCTTCCCGCTGCGCGATTTCAAGCCGCTGCAGGAGCTCCTGCTCCGCATCCTTTCGTCGCAGGGCCTGGAGTTCGACGCGGTCCGGGTCTGCCCGCACACGAGCGCCGACCGCTGCGACTGCCGGAAGCCGAAGCCGGGGCTCCTGCTGGACTATCTCCGCGACACGACCTGGGACCGCGCGCAATCGGCGGTCGTCGGCGACCGCAAGACGGATCTCGAGCTCGCCGCCGCGCTCGGCGTCCGCGGCATCCGCTACGACCGCAGGAAGCTCGGCTGGGCCGAGCTCGCGCGGCAGCTCATCGAGGCCCCGCGCCGCGCCGCGGTCACGCGCCGCACGAACGAGACCGACATCACGGTCGCGGTCGACCTCGACGCGCCGGGCGCCTCCTCGCGGCTCGCGACCGGGCTCGGCTTCTTCGACCACATGCTCGAGCAGATCGCGAAGAACGCGGGCGTCGGCCTCGCCGTCTCGTGCAAGGGGGACCTCCACGTCGACGAGCACCACACGGTCGAGGACGTCGGCCTCGCGCTCGGCGCCGCGCTCCGGCAGGCGCTCGGCGACAAGCGCGGCATCGGGCGCTACGGGTTCACGACGCCGATGGACGAGTCGCTCGCCCAGGTGGCGCTGGACCTGAGCGGCCGCGCCCACTTCGTCTTCGCCGGACGGTTCCCGCGCGAGCGCGTCGGCGAGCTGCCGACCGAGATGGTCCCGCATTTCTTCAAGTCAGTCAGCGACGCCCTCGCCGCCACGCTCCACATGGAGGTTAAGGGCGAGAACGCGCACCACATGGTCGAGGCGCTCTTCAAGGCCTTCGGCCGGGCGCTCCGGCCGGCCCTGGCCCGCGGCGGCGGCAGCGAAGTGCCGAGCACGAAGGGCTCCCTCTAGCCGGGCGTCGCCCATCCGTCCCCTTTCGCCTCACCGATGCTCCCACGGTTCACCAACGCCCGAAACCCGAACGCCGAGGCCCGCCCGGCCGCGCGCGGCCGCGGGCATCGCCGCCGATGCTAGCGATCGTCGACAGCGGCGGCGCGAACATCGCGTCGGTCAAATTCGCCCTCGAGCGGCTCGGGGTCGCCGGCGAGCTCACGGCCGACCCCGCGGTCATCCGCGCCGCGGCGCGCGTGATCCTGCCCGGCGTCGGCTCGGCCGCCGAGGGCATGAAGCGGCTGCGCGAGCGCGGGCTCGTGGAGTGCGTGCGCGGGCTCGGGCAGCCCGTGCTCGGCATCTGCCTCGGGATGCAGCTGCTCTTCGAGGCCTCCGAGGAGGGCCCCACGCCGGCGCTGGGCGTGCTGCCCGGGCGCGTCGCCCTGCTTCCGGCGGCGCCCGGCCTGACCGTGCCGCACATGGGCTGGAACACCGTCGCGGTCGACCGGCCCACGCCGCTCTTCGAAGGGCTCGCGGGCCGCCGCTTCTATTTCGTGCACAGCTATGCCGCGCCCCCGGGCGAGCACACCCTCGCCAGCGCCGAGCACGGCGTGCGCTTCTCCGCCGCGGTCCGCCGCGGCAACTTCCACGGCGTGCAGTTCCACCCCGAGCGATCCGGCGCCGCCGGCGCCCGGCTGCTCAAGAACTTCCTGGAGATGCCCGCATGAGGCGCCTGCGAGCAAGCCGCGTCATTCCCTCCCACGACTGCCGCCGGGTCTTTCGCTGCGCTTCCGCGCAGGGCCACACTCGCAATGCGGGCCGGACCGCCCATCCGCTGTGGCCCGCCGCGGGAGCGGCGGGATCCATCATCCCATGATCCTCTATCCCGCCATCGACCTCCGCGGCGGCCGCGTCGTGCGGCTCACCGAAGGGCGCTTCGACCAGGAGAAATCCTACGGCGACGATCCGCTCGCGGTCGCGCGCGGCTTCGCGGCCGCCGGCGCCACCTGGCTGCACGTCGTCGACCTCGACGGCGCCAAGGATCCCGCCCGGCGGCAGGCGCCGCTCGTCGAGCGCCTGGCGCGCGAAAGCGGCCTGCGCGTGCAGACCGGCGGCGGCATCCGCGACGAAGCCCAGGTCCAGGCGCTGCTCGCGGCCGGCGTCGCCCGCGTGGTCGTCGGCAGCCTCGCGGTCCGCGCCCCCGACCTGGTGCGCGGCTGGCTCGGCGCCTTCGGGCCCGAGAGGATCGCGCTGGCCCCGGATGTGCGCCTCGACGGCGCGGGCGTGCCCCGCATCGCCGCGGCCGGCTGGCAGGAGGCCACCGGCGTCGCGCTGGATGATTTCCTCGCCGGCTATCTGCCCGCCGGGCTCGCCCACATTCTTTGCACCGACATCAGCCGCGACGGGAAACTGACCGGCCCGAACACCGCGCTGTACGCCAGGCTCGTGCCGGCGTTCCCCGCGCTGCGGATCCAGGCCTCGGGCGGCGTTGCCTCCCTCGCCGACCTTCGCGCCGTCCGCGCGGCGGGCGTCGCCGGCGTCATCGTCGGCCGCGCCCTCTACGAGAACAAGTTCACCCTGCCGGAGGCCCTGGCCTGCTGACGCCGGTCCCGCCGCCTTTCCCGACCAACGAGGTTTTCCGCGCCGCTCCCATGCTCGCCCGCCGCATCATCCCCTGCCTCGACGTCCGCGACGGCCGCGTCGTCAAGGGCGTGCAGTTCCGCGACCACGTCGACATGGGCGACATCCTCGAGCTGGCGCGGCGGTACCGCGACGAGGGCGCGGACGAAATCGTCTTCTACGACATCACCGCGAGCAGCGACCGCCGCACGGTGTCCGCCGACTGGGTCACCCGCGTCGCGCGGGTGATCGACATCCCGTTCTGCGTCGCCGGCGGCATCCGCTCGCTGGAGGACGCGCGGCGCGTGCTCCACGCCGGCGCCGACAAGATCTCGATCAACTCCCCCGCCCTGGAGACGCCCGGGCTGATCGGCGAGCTCGCGGCCGAGTTCGGCTCGCAGTGCGTCGTCGTCGGCATCGACAGCCTGGCGGAGGGCGGCGACTACTTCGTGAAGCAGTACACGGGCGACCCGGCGAAGACGCGCGCCACGCGCTGGCGGACCCTCGACTGGGCGGCCGAGGCGCAGCGGCTCGGCGCCGGCGAGATCGTGCTCAACTGCATGAACCAGGACGGCGTGCGCCGCGGCTACGACCTGGCGCAGCTCAAGGCCGTGCGTCCCCGGCTGCGCATCCCGCTCGTGGCGTCGGGGGGGGCCGGCGCGCCGGAGCACTTCCGCGCCGTGTTCCACGAGGCGGGCGCCGACGCGGCGCTCGCGGCCTCCGTCTTCCACAGCGGCTCAATCCCGATCCCGGCGCTGAAGTCCTACCTCGGCCGCGAAGGCGTCCCGGTGCGAATCTAGTCCTGCCACGGATCCCACCGACCGCCACGGATGCCACCGTCCGACCGCACCAGACCGATTCCGATGAATCCGCCTTCATCCGTGCCATCCGTAATCAGGAAAAACGCCCATCTCCCATGAAACTCCCGAAGATCGACTGGAAAAAGACCGGCGGGCTCGTCCCCGCGATCGTGCAGGATGCCGGCACGCAGCAGGTGCTCATGCTCGGCTACATGGATGAAGCGGCGCTGAGAAAGACGCTGCGCACGAAGAAGGTCACGTTTCTCAGCCGCACGAAGGGCCGGCTGTGGACCAAGGGCGAGTCGTCGGGCAACTTCCTCCATCTGGTCTCGCTGGAGGTCGACTGCGACCTCGACACGGTGCTCGTCCAGGCGCGGCCGGACGGACCGACCTGCCACCGCGGCACGGTCAGCTGCTTCGGCGACGGCCGGGCCGCCGATGCCGGTTTCCTCGCCCACCTGGACCGGATCGTGGCGGA
>Ga0196981_1000563_pt1 | contig 10785 bp, 9 predicted proteins | sample S3_2013CmetaG_FD_155462 | JGI IMG/M metagenome (GOLD analysis project Ga0196981, IMG submission 155462) | Soil microbial communities from Anza Borrego desert, Southern California, United States - S3_20-13C | ecosystem: Environmental > Terrestrial > Soil > Desert | place: USA: California...
CCGCACCTGCGGGTGACAGTGGCCGGCGAGCCACAGCTCGGACTCGCGGCGTGAGGCGCCGAGCGCCTGCCAGGCCGCGAGCAGGACGGGCAAGCCCTTGCGGGCGAGATGCGACCCCAGGAACAGGAAGCGCAGCGGCCGCGGGGCGCTGGGGCGGGGCGCGGCCGCGAACGCCTCCCAGTCCACGCCATAGGGGTTCACGCGGATGCGTTCCGCCGGGATGCCGTGTTCGAGCAGGGTGGATTGTGCAAACCGGCCGCCCACGACGATGCGGCGCGCGAGTTCGTGTTCATCCTGCTCGGCCCGCGCGAGCCAATCCGGGCGCGGAGTCGCGGGGGCGCACCAGGCCGGGAAGTCACGGTGCAGCTGTTGCTGGATGCGCGCGTAGGCGGCCGGGTGGGCGATGGTGCGGTCGAGGTAGAACGCGCGGCCGAGGTCCCGGGCGCGGCGTCCGAGGTCCCAGGCCGAGGTGTCGAATCCGACCACGGCGTCGCTCCGCTCGAGCGACCGTTGAGGAATGGCTTCCTGGAAGCGCCGGTTCCTTTCATGCAGCGTGCGGAGCGAGTCCGCGCCGCGGTCGAGCCGGGCGAGGGCGATGACCTCGTTCCACGGGACTCGCCGGAGACGCGCGCCGGGGACGCCGGGGACCACGCGATTGCCGAGGGCTTGCAGTCGAGGCACGCCGGCGAGCAGCCGGGCGAGCCTCGCCGCGGCGCCGCCTTCCGCGAGCGCGAGCCCGGTCCAGAACTCGCCGAGGAGGCCGAGGCGCTGGAGTTCGCCGGCGAGGCGGCGGGCGTGCTGGGTGCCGGGGTGGGCGAGGAGGACGCGCATGGCTAGTTCCGCGCCCGCCAGGCCGCGAGCCAGCGGTTATGGGGCAGCGGGCGCCGTTCGGGCAGGATGACGCGCCACCACGCCGGCCGGATGACCGACACCTGGTAACCCAGTTCGCGCAGCAAGGCCATGCACGCTTCCTCGGCCTCCAGGCTGTGGGTCTCCACCAACAGCCGGCAGTCGTGCCGGCGCAAGAGGTCGCGGCCGCCGGACAACACGTCGGCCTCCGGTCCGTCCACATCCACCTTGATGAAGACGGGCGGGGGCAGCCCCGCGGCGAGATCGTCGAGCGTCCGCCAGCGCGGCGGCGCGCCTTGGCCTGCGAAACCGGCATGGATGTGCAGGCGCGGATCGGCCGCCAGGCCGTTCAGCGCGAGATTGCTTCGCAGGAGCTCGAGTTCCCTTTCCAGCGGTTCGACGGCGACCACGCGTTCCATCCCGGGCTGCCGGAGGAGCAGCACGGCGAGATCCCCCTTGGCGGCACCGAGGTCGGCCGCGCCGCGACAGCCGCGGAGGAGAAACCGGAGGTCGCGGAATGTCTCCCGCTCGTAGGTGCCGAGCCAGATCAGGAACTCGCTCTGGAGATCCAGATGCAGGCGGATGCCGGCCATCGGCCCGGAGAGGATGGTGCGGGGGGCGCGGCCGCGGGGGAGAAACGGGCGAAGGGGGTTCATCGGCCGCGGGTGAAGCGCCAGAACGTGGCGACGCGCACCGGGTGCCGCGTGCGCCAGGCCATCGGCCCGTGTCGGACCGCGTCGAGAACGCCGGCGACGCCGGCCGCGAAGTAGTGCGGCCGGCGGATCCAGAATCCCAGGTAGCTGAAGAGCTTTGCCGGCAAAACGGCGAGCAGCGCGGGCAGGGGGCAGCGCCGCACGGTCATCACCAGTTCGTTGCAGACCCCGGACCGGTGGAGGGGCCGGTTGTCGCGGCCGGACCAGGCCTTCTCGTGCCAGACGTGCACGCCGGGCAGGAGTTCGACGCGGTAGCCCCGGTCCGCGAGGCGCAGGCAAAGGTCCTTTTCCTCGGAGCCGTACACGCCCGGGGTCGCGGCGTAGAAGCCGGCTTCCCGCACCGCGGAGAGCCGGAGGACGTGGCCGCAGCCGATGTACATCGTCGTCGGGCGGGGCCGGCCGCGCGGCGATTCGGCCGGGCGGTCGGGAGAGAGGATGTCGAACGCGATGGCGGCGATCCGGGGATCGGCCTCGAGGCGCGCGATCGCCAGCGCGAGCTCGTCGCCCCGGACGAACCAGGCGTCGTCGTCGAGGCAGAGGAAGTATTTGGCGTCGGCCTCGCGCATCAGCTCGTTCCGGCTTTCGATGATGCCGCGCGCGGTCTCGTGGCGGCGCCATTCGAACTCGGGGTAGCGCGCCGCGAGCGCGGACGTCCCGTCGGTCGAGCCGTCGTCGAGCACGACGATCCGCAGGCCGTCGCGCCCCGCGGCGCGGAGCGAATCCAGCGCGCGCGGCAGGATGGGCGCGCGGTTGCGGGTGGTGATGCCGGCGACGATCCGAGGTTGGGGAGGCGACTCGCTCACAGCCGGGCGCGCCAGATTCCGCGGATTTCATCACCCCAGCCCTCCGGCCGGCGCAGGAGGAGCGCCGTCGCGACGAACAGCCGGTGCAGGTGCCACCGCCAGCGGAGCGGCCAGCCGGCGAGGCCCATCGCCTCGCGCGCGACCACCGCCATGTTCTCGAGCTTTCCCGCGGCCAGTGCCGCCCGATCGCGCTTGTAGGCCGCCGGCAGCGAATGATGCCGGACGGCGGGCTCGCGGAGAAAGAAGACGGGAGCCTCGCGGGCGATGCGGGCGGTGAGGTGCACGTCCTCCGCGAAGCTGTAGCCGGTGAACGCAGGGAAGCGATGCCGCCGGAACAGCTCGGCGCGCACGAACAGGCACGTCGCGGGCAGCCAGTCGGCCGGACAGCGCTCCGGACCGGATTCCCCGTAGACCGGGAAGCAATTGATGCCTGGACCGAACAGCCGGCCGCCGAAATCGCGGTCGGCATAGCCGGCCTGCAGGGAATAGTACCAGCGGGCCAGGCGGCCAGGTCCCGCCCGGCCGAGGTCGGTGAGCCGCGGAGAGAGCGCGCCCAGCGCGGAGGCCGGCGACTCGTCGAAGTGCGCAAGGACCCGCGCGAAGAGGTCGGGTCCGAACTCGATGTCGTCGTCGAGGAACGCGATCACCTCGCCGCGGGCGCCGGCGGCGCCGGCGTTCCGCTGCCGGGCGGCGCCGGATTCGGCCCCGCGCAGGATCCGCACGGGACCGCCGGCTTTCTCCGGCACCTCGGGGGGCGCGCCGGCCGGCACGATGATCACCTCGAGCGGGGGGCGCGTCTGGCGCGCCAGGCAGTCCAGCACCACGCGGAGGCTGGCCGGCCGATCGACCGTGGCGATGACGACGGAGCAGGTGACGGGCGCGGACATTTCAGGGCCAGATGCCGGTGCCGTGCAGGAAGAGCTTCGCGGCACGCCGGAGGGGACGTTCCAGATGCCGTGGAAGATTGGCCTCCTCGATCGCGTAGGCGCCGGGAGCGTCGGCGTGGTGGCAGGTCGCCGCGGGGACGATTTTCTCCCGCCAGTCGGTCTCGGAGCTGTACTCGCGGAAGTTCTCGCATCCTTCCGCCATCGCTTGCTGCCGGGTGCCGAGCCGGAGCTGGATCTGCCCGGGGCTGCGGTATTGGTAGTGCTTGAAGCGGATGCGCCGCGGATGCACGACCCCAAGGTGCCGCGGCGCCGATCCGCGGTCCCACCGCAGTCGAGGGCGGTACCGGAAGAAGCGGGCTTCCGAGTGGTCGCACCGGTAATAGCGCAAGGCGGCCTCGGCGGAGGCGTGCGGCGGATAGGCGCGCGGATCCTCGGCCTGCCGCCGCGCGTCGACGTCGGTGAAGTAGTGCTGAAAGTACACGCCCCAGACGACGTGATGTCGCGCCGGGACGCCCGCCAGGAAATCGCGCGGATCGTCGACATAGATTTCGTCCGCATCGAGCGTGCACCACCAGTCGCCGGCCGCGCTTTCCCCGCGGAATCGGGCAAAGGTCTCTGCACGGAGGCTGTTCCGGAACGGGACGGCGGCGGACCGGAACGGCACCACCCGTGGCTCCTCGCGCGCGAGGCGCTGCACGACGTCCCAGGTTTCATCTGTGCTGCCATTGTCGAAGACAAAGATCCGGTCGCACCAGGCGGCGGCCTTGCGCATCGTTTCCTCGATCATGTCGGCCTCGTTCTTCACGAGGCAGTTTCCAAAGATCTTCACGTGCTCGGCGTGGGGCGGTCCGGGCGCACCGCGCGGGCGAGATGCCCGCGGAGCGCCGCGCGCAGGGCTCCGGGATCGAAGGCGGGCGCGACGGCCCGCGCGGCCCGGGCCAGGGCGACGCGCACCGCGGGCTCGTCGCGCAGCCGGCGGAGGGCCCCGCGCAGCGTCGCGTCGCCCGGCTCGGTCACGGTGAGCGCGCACCCCGGATGGGCGCGGCACCACGCGATCCCGGCGGCGTCCTCCGGGCCCGTGAGGAACACGGGCAACCCGAGGGAAAGCATGTCGCCCAGCTTGCTGGGAAAATGCGTCCGGTACTGGAGCGCGTGCGCGCCGGGAGGGTTTCGGTAGGGCTGAAGCACGGCGTCGCACGTGTTCAGGAGGAGTGCCCAGGCCCGTTCGGGTGGTGAAACGTAGCCATGGAACGTGAACACATCCGTGATTTCCGCCAAGGCGGCGACCGTTCCGGCAGGGCGCGGCCCGGCGACGTGCACCCGGACCCCCGAGCGCCGCAGTTCCGGCGCCATGGCCAGCAGCTGTTCGCCGTAGCCATAGTGGAGGCCGCCGGCGTAGCCCAGGGTGAGCCGGTCGGGCGACTTCAGCGCGCCGCAGCGTTCAGGTGGCTGGCTCACGGGGGCGGGCGACCTCGGCGGAACGATCACCTCCGCCGCCGCGCCGAGGCGGTCGCGCAGCCAGCCGGCCTGCGCCTCGCTCACGCAGATCCGGACGGCCGCCTGACGGTAAACCGCGGCATCGCGCGCCCGCTGGCGGGGCTCGAGCCAGTTCCCCACCGGCTCAAAGATGCTGGCGACATCGTGCACGAAGAGCACGACCGGAAGCCGCGCCGAGCGCGCAAACCGCGCCGCCAGGTCATAGTACCAGGAATCCTGCATCAGCGTGACGACGACGTCGGGCTCGAAGCCCCGGAGCGCGGCGTGCACGCGACCCAGCCGGACGAACGCCGCGCCCCCGAGGGCCCGCCAGACCGGACGCCAGGGCCAGAGCCGGGTGCGCTTGAGCCGGTCGGCGGCGAGCGGCAGGTACTCGTAGCGGCACGCGAGCCGGCCCGCACCGGCCGGGATGCGCTCGTTGGAGACGACCAAGAGCCGGTCGGGGGGGTAGTCCGCGAACAGGCGATGAAACAGGATCGCCCCCGCCGCCGCCGTGTGCGGCGGCTCGTTCGTGAACAGGAGCACGCGGGGCGGCGGGTTCATGCCGTAATGAGCGGAGCGGTCTCGCGCAGGAACAGTGGTTCGACGTGCTCGTCACCGCGGCCGGTCTCGGCGCCGCGCCGGCGGCGTTGGAGACGGGTGAACAAGGGAAGGGCGGTCGCCATCCTATCCGGCCAGCGCCGCGAGGAACCGGCGGGCCAGCGCAACGGGGGAGTAATGCTCCAGCGCCCAAGCGCGGCCCTCCGATGCGATGCGTTCGGCGAGGCCCGGCTGGCGCTCGAGCCGCGCGAACGACCGGGTCGCGTCTTCGGGCCGGAAGGGGACGTAATGACGGAACGGCTCGGGCATCGCCGGCAGATCGACGCCGTAGTGCGGCAGGTCGAGGTTGAAGACGAGGCAGCCGGCGGCGAGGCCTTCCCAGAAACGCCAGCTGTCCCATTGGATCAGCCGGGGCGGCCGGGGGTCGAACACCGCGAGGAGGTCGTACAGGTGTCGCTTCAGACGGGCGCGGCCGCCGCCCACGAGGTAGGGCGGATGATGCGGTGCCGCCGGAATGAGCTCGCCGCAGAAGGCCGCGACCGCCTGCGCGGCCTTGAGCCGCTCGTAGTAGTCGCGGCTGTGCCGGCGCTGGGTCTGTTCCCACATCAACCGGTCGTACGGCTCCGCCGGAGAGCGGGTGAGGTCGTCGCGGCGGTCGTCGAGGCCGAAGTGACCCCGGGCGGCCGCGATGAACGGGGGCGTGGCCCGCGCGCGCGCCGAGTGCAGGTACGGGTGGCTCGCGCCGAAGTTGACCAGCGCCTCCCGCCGGCGCGCGGCCCAGGGCGGCGCACCCGCGGTCGCGGCGATGACCCGCGCGGACAGCCCGAGCGCCCACGGGCGGTGGTTCGCCGGGTGCTCGCAACGGCGGTTGTACTTGGCGCGGAACACGACGTCGAACGCGCGGTACTCCGGGCGCCAGCTCAGCGTCTCATAGCCGTCGTCGAGGTCCAGGAATGCGGTCCGGTACCGCCGGCCGGGCGCGAAGAGACCGGCGGGGAGCGGTTGCACGTGGACGCGGAAGGCGGCATCGATCCAGCGCGGCCAGATGTACGAGACAGCGACGACGTCGCAGTCCCCGGCCCTGACGCGCGGGTCGTGCCGCACCAGCCAGTCGTCGGCCGCGACCGCCCGTCGCCAATAGTTGGCCGAGCCGAACACCTCGCACCCGAGCTGCTGCAGGCCGTCGGCGAGCACGACCACGTCGTCGTGGTACGCATTGGGCTCGTCGCGGACGAAGAAATAGACGCGGGGCCGGGCGTTCACGGGCGACGCGGAGATCCCGGGTGCGACAGTTCCCGCAGCGCGCGCTGCCGGCCGGATTCCATCGCGCGGTCGACCTGGCGCTCGATGGACGAAAGCGCGGAGCGTCGGCGCCAATGGCGCAACATCCAGGCGAGCCCGGTTCGGGCCGCGGGCAGCCTGCCGGTCAGCACCAGGTGGTGCAGCACCTCGGAGTAGCCGCGCCCTTCGCCCGTGCGGCACAGGAATGCGGCCGTGCACCGGCTGGCCGGAATGAGGTGCTCGATCCGCAGCCGCGGGAACACGCCCTTGCCGAGCCCCATCGCGCACGCGGTGTACGCGATGTCCGTGTCGCCGCCCGAGAGGCGTTCGGTTCCGCGCAGATCGAGCCGGCTTTTTTCGGGGTTGGATTGAAGGGCGCCCAGGTAGGCGCCGGCGACGGCGCGGCGGATGCAAAGCCCCGCGCCCCACGGCGTCGAGTCGTGGTGATGGATGTCGTTCGACCACGCGTCGGCCGCGCTTTCCCGCAGCGTGAGCAGGGGCCGCAACGACGGTGGCGGCGCCAGCTCGGGCCGCTCGTAGCGCGGCGCGATCACGCCCGCCCCCCACGCTCCGATGCGCGGGAACGCCGCGGCGATCTCGAGCGCCGTGGCCAGGTAGTCGGGCGCGAGCACGTTGTCCTGGTCGACGACGATGATCACGTCGGCGCTCGATTGCCGGAAGCCCGCGGCGCGGGAGTGGACGAGTCCGGGCTGTTCCTCGCGAATGCAGCGGCCGTGCGGATGCCAGGCGACCGCCGCCGGGTCGACCGGCGGGTCCGAGCGATTGTCGACGAGGACGAGCTCCCACGCGTCCAGCGGCAGCGTTTGCGCGCGCAGGGCGTCCAGCGTCGCAGCGAGCTCGTCCGCGCGCGGCTGGTAGGCGGGGATGACGACGGAGACTTTCACGCGGGCGCGAGGGAGCGGGCCCGGTGGATCGCCCGGTCGTAGCTGGCAAGCTGCAGCGCCAGCACCCGCTCGGCGCTGAAGTGCTCGAGGATGCGCCGGCGCGCGGCCGCGCCAAGCGCGCTCCGCTCGGCCGGCGCCGCCAGCAGGGCGCCGACGGCCGCGGCCAGGAGATCCGGGCGCCGCGGCGGAACCAGCCGCCCGCAGCGCCCCTCGTCGAGGATCTCGGGCAGGCCGCCCCGGTCGCTGGCGACGACGGCGCACCCCGCCGCCATCGCCTCGCAGCACACCATGGCGTGGTTTTCCCAGTGGCTGGGCACCACCACGATGTCCGATTCGGCGAGCAGCCGCGGGATGTCCGCGGGCGCGACCGGGCCGGCCACCTCGGCCGGCGCGCCCGCCAGGCGTTTCCGCAGGTAAGCCTGCATGCCGACCCCGGAAAGCGGCGACGGCTGGTCGCGACCGACGAACCGAAAATGGACATCCGGGGCGGCCCGCGCGATCAGGGGCACCGCGGCGGCCAGGTCGAGCACCCCCTTCCGCGCCTCGAGTCGGCCAAGGTAGGTGACCCGCCGCGTGCTGCGCTGCGGGTCGGCGGCGAGCAGTTCCGGGCCGGGGACGAAGGGATACGGGAACACGGAGACAGGCGGCAGGGCCGCGCCGCACCACTCGCGCGCCAGACGGGCGATCGCGGTGGAGGGCGCCGCCACTTCGTGCGCGCTCTGGATGCCGGCCAGCTCGTCGCGGGCGGCGGCCCCCGCGCGGATGGGCACGCGGCGCGGCCAGCGCAGCCGCCGGATCGCGCCGAGGGCGATGCGCACCCGGTCCCAGGGGCGCGTGGGCACGTGGTGCAGCTCGTCGACGAAGAAGCGTGGCGTGTGCAGCTTCACCACGTAGGGCAGGGCGGGAAGCGCTTGATGCACGCGCAGGGCGGAAGCGTCGAAATCGCAGCCCTCGACCACGTCGTAGGCCTGTGCGCCATGCGCCTGCACGAACGGGCCCGTCACCTCCTCTTTGAACGCCGGGCTGCCCGCCGATCGGATGAGATGGATGCGGGCGCCCTGGTCGGCCTCGCGGCGGCTGGCGCCGGGCGTGCCGCAGAACACGTCAACGGCATGACCGGCCGCCACGAGCTGGCCTGCCACTTGGCGGAGGTAGGTGCCGATTCCGCCGCCGTTCGTATCGAGGGGGTATTCGTAACTGACGAAGGCGATGCGCATGGGTCAGGCCGGCCGGCCGAGCTCGGGGACGAATTCGGCGTGGAACTCCAGCGTCCGTCGCCCGATTTCCCGCCACGCGAAGCGGCCGGCATGTTCGCGGGCGCGGATCCGGGTGCCCGCCCCGTCCGGATCGGCGGCGAGCAACGCACGCAGCCGGGCCGCAATCTGCGGCCCGCCCGCCGCGCCCGGATCGTGCCGCACCCGCCAGGCGGCGTCGAAGAGGTAGTCGGGCACGCCGCCGACGTCGGAGACGAGCGGCGGGCAACCGCAGGCCATCGCTTCCAGCAGCGCATTATTGGCGGCGGCGGCCTTCACCACGACCAGCGCCGCGTGACTGGAGCGGTAGAGGGCGAGCAGCTCCTCGTCGGAAATCCGGCCGTGCAGCGCGACGGGCCAGCCCTGATACCGGGCGGACTCGGCGCCGCAGCCGACCAGGACGAAGCGCCAGTCGCGCGGGGCCGCGGCCAGGCAATCGCGCAGGCAGGCGGCGATCGCGTCGTGATCCCGCTGCCAGCCGCCGACGACCAGCACCTGCCAGGGCGGACCCGCCGGCGGGGTCCCGGCCGGACAGAAGAACTCGGTGTCGACCCCGTGCGGTATGAACCGCGTCCGGGGCTCCGGGGCGTGGCGGGCTGCCCAGCGTTCCTGCTCGCGCGAGAGGACGATCAGGCCGTCGGCGCGCCGGAGGTGCGCGGTGTCCCGCAGCAGCTCGGCCTGGGTGGATGGCGGCTGGTGCAGCGTCACCACCGTGCGGAGGCGTCGCGGGCGCCAGCGCGACAGGAGCCAGTATTGGTCCTCTCCATAAAGAAAGTGCGCCAGGCCCGGCCGCGCGCCCAAGGCCCGGCGCATGACGCCGATTTCGAAGCGGAGGTGATACGGACGATAGTACCGCGCCGGGCATCCCGCCCTCATGATCAGCCGGTGCAGCCGGTGCCAGCCGCGGCCGACGGGCGTCTCGCCATGACAGTGCGCCCCGGCGAGGAACTCCGCGACCCGGCCGTATCCGGTGTGGCATCCGTGGGCGGCCATGGGAGAAGTGAGGACGTCCAGGCGCGCGTTCATCGCGGCGCGGGGCGCCGGTTGACAGCGACCAGGAAGCCGAGGTCGCGGCTGCGCGGCTCATGCAGCAGGACGTCAAATCCCGCGCCGCCCAACAGCGCCGCCAGCGACGGTCCCGCGCCCTGGTGGGTTTCCGCCAGCACGGTCCGGATCCGGGCGAGCAGCCCGGTCTCGGCCAGGGCCGGCAGGATTTCCCGTTCCGCTCCCTCGCAGTCCACCTTCGCGACGATCTCGGCGTCGGGATGCGTCGCCGCCACCTGCGCAAAGGCATCGCGGGCGGCAATGACCCGGATCGTCTCCTGGTGCGTGTTCCCCAGGTCCGCGCCGGCGAGCCGGCCGATGGCCGAGGGCGCCTCCCGCAGCGAGAAACTGCCGCGGTGCCGTGGCGCGTAGGCCGCGCGGAGGGTCTCGGCCACGGCGCCGACGGCGAACGGGTGCAGCGTGACGGCCGCGGCCCGCCCGGGATTGAGCGCGAGGTGCCGCTCGAAGCGGGCCCGATTGGCGGACAGGGGCTCGAACGCGTGCACGTGCCGGATCTCCGGCCGGCCGGCGAAGAAGAGGGAGGCGGTGCCGACATTTGCGCCGATGTCCCACACCACCGTCGGATGCGTCGGATTCCAGTGGTAAGCGCCGTCGACGAAGACCTCGCGCAGGATCAGGATCTCCTCCGCGGTGATCGGCTCGAACTCCCGGTCGTCGATGCGCACGCGGAGGGCCTCGCCGGCGCGCTCGAACCGCGCTCCGGCCGCCACCAGCGCCGCGGAATGCTCCCAGGCATCGAGCGCGAACAGCTCCCCGGGCAGCCGGAGCGGGAAGGGCAGGGGAGGAGCCGTGACCTCGAGGAAGCCGTCGCGGCGGGACAAGCGGTCGGCGACCACGCCGAGTTCCATCAGGCGATCAGCCAGCGCGGGGTCGCCCGTGAGCGTGCGCAGCCGCCGCCGCCAGCGGGCGCGCTGCAGCGATCGAAGCAGGTGTTCAGGCAGGGAGGGCATCGGGGGAACCGGCGGGCGGGACGGCCGCGCGGGGCGGAGCAT
>Ga0196981_1000564_pt1 | contig 10783 bp, 6 predicted proteins | sample S3_2013CmetaG_FD_155462 | JGI IMG/M metagenome (GOLD analysis project Ga0196981, IMG submission 155462) | Soil microbial communities from Anza Borrego desert, Southern California, United States - S3_20-13C | ecosystem: Environmental > Terrestrial > Soil > Desert | place: USA: California...
GCAGCTGGTCGACATCAGCTGGCGCGCGGCTTTCGCGCTTGGCGGCGCACTTGCCATGTCGTCCACCGCGATCGTGTCCAAGTTGCTGACGGAACGCCTTGAGCTGGATAGCCCGCATGGCCGCCAGATTTTCGGCATCCTGCTGTTCCAGGATCTGGCCGTGGTGCCGCTGCTGATCCTCGTGCCCGCGCTGGCCAAGAACACCAGCGACCTCCTTCCGACGCTGGCGCTGGCGACCCTGAAAGCCGCCATTGTGCTCGTGCTCCTGCTGGTCATCGGCCAGCGCCTGATGCGCAGCTGGTTCCACATCGTCGTCAAGCGCAGGTCGCAGGAACTGTTCATGCTCAACCTGCTGCTCATTACGCTTGGCGCCGCTTGGATTACCGAAAAGGCCGGACTGTCGCTCGCGCTCGGCGCATTTGTTGCCGGCATGCTCATCTCGGAAACGGAATACAGGCACCAGGTGGAGGAGGACATCAAACCCTTCCGCGATGTGCTCCTGGGGCTGTTCTTCATCACTGTCGGCATGTTGCTCAATGTCCGGCTGGTGCTCGAGAACTGGTGGCTCGTGCTCTTGCTGCTGACCGGCCCCGTGCTGCTGAAGTTCGGGTTGATTGCCGCACTGACAAAGTTGACCGGCGCAACGACCGGCGTGGCACTACGTACGGGTCTTGGCCTTGCCCAGGCGGGCGAATTCGGTTTCGTGCTGCTGAACCAGGCCGGCGGCCTCAAACTGATGGACCCGCTGCTGATCCAGCTCATCCTCGCGTCGATGGTGCTGTCCATGCTCGCCGCGCCGTTCATCATCGCCAAGTCCGATGCCATTGTGATGAAGCTGTCCGCAAATGAGTGGATGATGCAGTCGCTGGCGCTGACGCAGATTGCGACGCGTACCATGACGACTCAGAAGCATGTGCTGATCGCCGGCTTCGGTCGTTCCGGACAGAGCCTTGCCAAGCTGCTGGAAGAGGAGGGAATCCCGTATCACGCGCTCGACCTTGATCCCGACCGCGTCCGTGAGGCGCAGGCGGCCGGTGCAAACGTCTCGTTCGGGGACGCAGCCCGCCGCGAGAGCCTCGTTGCGGCCGGCATCCATCGTGCCGCCGCACTCGTGGTGACCTACGCCAGTACGCCCTCGGCATTGAAAGTGCTGCACTTCGCACATGAGCTGGCACCTTCTCTGCCGGTTATCGTGCGCAGTCACGATGACACTGATCTCGACAAGCTTCGTGAGGCTGGCGCGGCCGAGGTCGTCCCGGAAGCCATCGAAGGCAGCCTCATGCTCGCCTCCCACGCGCTCGTGATGCTGGGCGTGCCCTTGCGCCGTGTGGTGCATCGCGTCCAGGCCGCACGCGACGAGCGTTACGCTTCCTTGCGCGGCTATTTCCATGGCGCGAGCGATGCACCGGAAGACGCGGAACACCTGCACGTGCGGCTGCATTCCGTGACTTTGCCCGATGGCGCAAGTGCAATCGGGAAACCACTTTCCGCGCTAAAGCTCGCGGACGCCGGTGCTGAAGTAAGCATCGTGCGGCGGGGCAAGAGCCGTATCGACGTCAAGCCGGAGACGGTCTTGCTCGCCGGCGACATCATCGTATTGCGCGGGACGACCGAAGGTGTGGCGCGCGCCGAGGAACGCCTCTTGAAATAGCACGTGTAGAAGGAGGAGGTCTGGTGCCCGCATCGGATTCGCGCCGATGTTCGTTGCATGTCCGCGATGACTGTTCCTCCGAGGAAACGCGATTCCGCATATCTCGCTACAATGCACGGACAGTCTTCGCCCTTTCCGAAAGAATTTCGCCATGCAAGTGTTTGAGCGCATCCTCGGCATCATCCTGCCGGTCTTCATCATCATCGCGGTGGGATACGGGTATGCGCGAGTCAGGGGCGAGCGGGTCCGGAACGACATGGCATCCGTCAATCGCGTGAGCATGGATGTACTATGCCCGCTTCTGGTGTTTACTGCGCTGGCGGCCAAGGATTTCGATCTCGTGCACAACGGCACACTGATCCTCGCCGGGGTGCTGATCGCACTGGGCTCCGGACTGATTGCATGGCCTGTCGCGCGCCTGCTCGGCTACGACGTGCGCACCTTCATCCCGCCGATGATGTACAACAATTGCGGGAACATGGGCCTGCCGCTCGCGGTGCTGGCCTTCGGCACGTCCGGCCTGTCCGCCGCCGTGGCCTTGTTCATGGCGTGCAACCTGATCTACTTTTCCGTGGGCATCAAGATCATCGAAAGCGGTCGCAGTTACCACACGCCGATGTGGAAATTCCTCGTCAGCCCGATGATGCTTTCGATGGTGATCGGCATGCTGTTCGCCATCTTCAAGATCGCGCTGCCCGTGCCGCTGATGATGGCGCTGAAGATGCTGGGCGACTCGTGCATTCCAATCATGCTGTTCGCGCTCGGCGTGCGCATGCTCGATGTCAATTTCAAGAGCTGGCACATCGGACTGGTCGGCGCGGTGGTTTGCCCCGTCGCGGGACTGATTGTGGCCTGGTTGCTGGACGGCGTGCTGAATTTGACCGAAGCGCAGCGCGGGCAGATGTACCTGTTCGCATCGTTACCGCCCGCAGTGTTCTGCTTCATGGTGGCCGAGCAGTACAAGCAGGAGCCGGACAAGGTGGCGTCGATCGTGCTGCTGGGGAATCTCGCCGCGCTGGCGTTCGTGCCGCTCGGTCTCTGGATGGGTTTGCCGCGCTAGGCGGTCGGCAGAACGTCGAAGCGGCCAGGGGAGAGCGAAGCGCCGTCGATTGCGCTGACAGCGACTTCCGTCACGCTGGCCGCGGAAGGACCACGTTTCGACCAGGCGATGATTTTTTCCACGGCGTCCGGCGCGCCCTGCACCACGGCCTCCACCGATCCATCGACGCGGTTGCGTACCCATCCCGACAGGTGGAGGGCACGCGCCTGCGCTTCGAAGGACGCGCGATAGCCGACGCCTTGCACACGTCCGACGATGCGCAGGTGGGTCGCCATGGTGCCTCCTCGCCTTACTTTTTCTTGAGCATCGGGGCAAGATACTTGCCCGTCACGCTTGCCGCATTCTTCGCCACATCCTCCGGCGTGCCCGCAGCAATGATCCGGCCACCGCCGGCGCCACCTTCCGGTCCGAGATCGACGATCCAGTCCGCCGTCTTGATCACGTCCAGGTTGTGTTCGATGATCACGACAGTGTTGCCCTGGTCGCGCAGGCGATGGATCACTTTCAGCAGCAGGTCGATATCGTGGAAGTGCAGGCCCGTGGTTGGCTCGTCGAGGATGTAGAGCGTGCGCCCGGTGTCGCGTTTGGACAATTCGAGTGACAGCTTCACACGTTGCGCCTCGCCGCCCGAGAGGGTGGTTGCGCTCTGTCCGAGCCGGATGTAGCCGAGGCCCACGTCGAGCAGGGTCTGCAGCTTGCGCGCCACGACCGGCACCGGCTTGAAGAACTCGTGCGCTTCCTCGACAGTCATCTCCAGCACTTCGTGGATGTTCTTGCCCTTGTACTGGACCTCCAGCGTTTCGCGGTTGTAGCGCTTGCCGTGACAAACGTCGCACGGCACGTACACGTCCGGCAGGAAGTGCATTTCCACCTTCAGAACACCGTCGCCCTGGCAGGCTTCGCAGCGGCCGCCCTTGACGTTGAAGGAGAAGCGGCCTGCGCTGTAACCGCGTTCCTTCGCTGCCGGCACTTCGGAAAACAGGTCGCGGATCGGCGTGAATACGCCCGTGTAGGTCGCCGGATTCGAGCGGGGCGTACGGCCGATCGGCGCCTGGTCGACGGAAATGACCTTGTCGAAATGCTCCAGTCCGCTGATCGTCTCGTAAGCGGAAGGCTCCGTCTGCGAACCATAGAGGTGCCGCGCGGCGGCGTGGTACAGCGTATCGTTGACCAGGGTGGACTTGCCTGAGCCGGACACGCCGGTGACGCACGTCAGGAGGCCCACCGGCAAATCCAGCCGGACGTTCTTCAGGTTGTTGCCCGAGGCCCCAGTAATGACGAGCTGCCTCTCAGGATCCGCCGCAGTACGTTTCTTCGGCACGTGGATGGCCAATGTCCCGTTCAGGTACTTCGCCGTCAGCGATTTCTTGTTCTTCAGGATGTCGGTGAGCGGGCCTTTGGCGATCACCTCGCCGCCATGCACGCCGGCGCCGACGCCCATGTCGACGATGAAGTCGGCGCAGCGAATCGCGTCTTCATCGTGCTCCACCACGAGAACGCTGTTGCCGATGTCGCGCAGGTGCTTCAGCGTATTGATCAGGCGGTCGTTGTCGCGCTGGTGCAGGCCGATGGAGGGTTCATCCAGCACGTACATGACGCCGGTCAGGCCGGATCCGATCTGGGACGCGAGACGGATGCGCTGCGCTTCGCCGCCGGACAGCGTGTCCGCGCTGCGCTCGAGCGACAGGTAATCCAGGCCGACATTGTTCAGGAATTTCAGGCGCGAGACGATCTCCTTGATGATGCGGTCGGCGATCTCCTTCTTCGCACCAGTCAGCTTCAGCTTCTCGAAGAATTCCAGCGTATCGCGCAGGGGTGTGATCGCCACTTCATGGATAGACCGTTCCTGCTTGCCGGTGCCGACCTTCACATAACGCGCTTCCACACGCAGGCGCGCGCCCTTGCATGTCGGGCATTCCTTCTGGTTGATGAACTTTGCGAGTTCTTCCTTCACCGCCATCGAATCGGTTTCACGATAGCGGCGCTGCAGGTTGTTCACGACACCTTCGAAGGTGTGCTCGCGCACGACTGCGCGGCCCCGCTCGTTGATATAGGTGAATGGAATCGTCTGCCGGCCTGAACCGTACAGCACCGCCTGCTGCGCGGCTTCGGGCAGTTTTTCGAACGGCACGTCGATATCGAAGCCATAGTGCTCGGCGATGTTCGAGAGCATCTGGAAATAGAACTGGTTGCGCCGGTCCCATCCCTTGATCGCACCGCTGGCGAGCGAGAGGTTGGGGAAGGCAACGATGCGCTTCGGGTCGAAGAATTCGATATGGCCGAGACCGTCACATTCCGGGCAGGCGCCCATCGGGTTGTTGAACGAGAACAGGCGCGGCTCCAGTTCCTGCAGCGAGTAGCCGCAGGTCGGGCAGGCGAACTTGTTAGAGAACAGGTGCTCCTTCCCGCTGTCCATTTCCAGTGCAATCGCACGGCCTTCCGCGAGACGCAGCGCGGTCTCGAAACTCTCGGCGAGGCGCTGCTTCACTTCCGCCTTTACCTTCAGGCGGTCAATGACGACGTCGATCGTGTGCTTCTCGGTCTTCTTCAGCTTGGGCAGGTCGTCGACTTCATAGATGCGGGCAGCGTGCGTGCCGCTCTGGATGCGGAAGCGGACGAAACCTTGCGCCTGCATTTCCTCGAACAGGTCGACATGCTCGCCCTTGCGGTTGGCAACGACGGGTGCGAGGATCATCAGCTTGGTATCCTCCGGCATGGCCAGGACGGCATCCACCATCTGCGACACGGATTGCGCCGCCAGCGGATTCTCCGGGTGATCGGGGCAATAGGGCGTGCCCACGCGTGCATACAGCAGGCGCAGGTAGTCGTGGATCTCGGTCACGGTGCCGACGGTGGAGCGCGGATTGTGCGAGGTCGCCTTCTGCTCGATCGAGATTGCCGGCGACAGGCCCTCGATCAGGTCCACGTCCGGCTTTTCCATCAATTGAAGGAACTGGCGCGCGTAGGCCGACAGCGATTCCACATAGCGGCGCTGGCCTTCCGCGTACAGGGTGTCGAATGCGAGCGAAGATTTGCCCGAGCCGGAAAGCCCGGTAATGACGATCAATTGGTTGCGCGGCAATTCCAGATTGATGTTCTTCAGATTGTGCGTACGTGCGCCGCGAATTCTTATTTCTTCCATGAACTGCTTTCAACTTGCGCCCAACTGGGCTTTATACGGGTCAACCTGATACTATAACGGGTTTTGGGGTGCGCCGTATCCGCCCGTTCCACTCTGTCTTTCTGCCTGATGTCATCCATTCCCTCCGCCGAACCGAGTCCTCGCATGTCGCCTCTGGAAATCCGGGCCAGCGCTTCGCTTGCGTCGATCTTTGCGCTGCGCATGCTCGGCATGTTCCTGATCCTTCCTGTCTTTGCCGTTCATGCAAAATCGCTGCCGGGCGGGGATAGTGCGACCATGGTCGGTCTGGCAATGGGAATTTACGGCTTGACGCAATCCTTCGGCCAGATTCCCTTCGGTGCCGCTTCTGACAAGTACGGGCGCAAGCGGGTCATCATCATCGGCCTGATCCTGTTTGCTATCGGCTCCTTTATCGCCGCAGCTGCCAGCAACCTGACTTGGGTCATCATCGGACGCGCGATCCAGGGCGCCGGTGCAATTTCGGCAGCGGTGACTGCCTTCATCGCCGATTCGACGCGGGACGAACACCGCACCAAGGCCATGGCAATGGTAGGCGGATCGATCGGGCTCACCTTTGCCATTTCACTGGTTGCCGCGCCCGCAATGTACAAGCTGATCGGCATGGAAGGACTATTTGCGCTGACAGGCGTCCTCTCCACGCTGGCCATCCTGGTTGTGCTGTACGTCGTGCCACCCGCGCCGCCCAAGCCACCGGCCAAGAACGTGCCGTTTTCTGAAGTGCTCGCCAACCGTGAATTGATGCGCCTGAATTACGGCGTCTTCGCCCTGCACGTAACCCAGATGGCGATGTTCGTGATCGTGCCTTCGGCGCTGGTGCAGTATGCGGACCTCCCGCTCGCCGCCCACTGGAAGGTTTACCTGCCGGTCGTCCTGATCTCGTTTGCCGTGATGATGCCGCCGCTGCTCGCGGGCGAAAAGCGAGGCATGATGAAGCAGGTGTTCCTCGGTGGGATTGCCCTGATGGCAATCGTGCAAGCCGGGCTCTGGATGTTCCTGTCCTGGCCGACGATGCCGTCAGCCATCCTGATTCTGCTGTTGCTGATGTTCTTCATCTCATTCAACATACTGGAAGCCTGCCAGCCGTCGCTGGTTTCCCGCATTGCTCCTCCGGCGGCGAAAGGCGCTGCGCTGGGCGTGTACAACACTTTGCAGGCGCTCGGGCTGTTCTGCGGGGGCGCCTTGGGAGGCTGGTTGCAGCAGCATGTCGGCGCGCCGTCGGTGTTTGTATTGTGCGCAGTGCTCACAGTTGTCTGGCTTATAATTGCCGCCGGAATGAAGAACCTCCCGCGCCGAGGGGCAGCGACTGCCGCCGCATAGTCCGTTTTACCCGTATACAACACGTTTGTTTGATTCAGCTTTAGGAGAAATTTATGGCATCGGTTAACAAAGTCATCATCGTCGGCAACCTGGGGCGCGACCCGGAAACGCGCTACATGCCGAACGGCGACGCGGTCACCAATGTGGCGGTTGCGACGACCGAAAGCTGGAAAGACAAGAACACGGGCGAGAAGAAAGAGTTGACCGAATGGCATCGCATCACCTTCTACCGCAAGCTCGCTGAAATCGCCGGCCAATACCTGAAGAAGGGTTCGCAGGTCTATGTTGAGGGTCGCCTGCAGACCCGCAAGTGGACCGACAAGGATGGCGTCGAGCGCTATACGACCGAAATCATTGCCGATACGATGCAGATGCTGGGCGGCCGCCAGGGAATGGGCGGCGGTGGCGGTGGTAGTGGCGGTGCATCCATGGACGACGATTACGGCAGCGCTCCCGCACCGCGTCAAAGCGCGGGTGGCAGCCAGGCTCGCCCGGCTTCGCGTCCGGCGCCGAACTTCAGCGACATGGACGACGATATTCCTTTCTGACGTCCAGGCAAAGCGATCCACCGACCCCGCCTTCGAGCGGGGTTTTTTATTTCGTCAATCGACTGTTTGTGACTTTTTCTGTCTTTTCTGTCACAAGATTTTCCACAGCGATTTATTTTCTTCTCTACAATTTGTTAAGATCAACTTAGCAAGGTCGGGCGCTGATGCCATATGTTCGTTATGAAAGACATTCTGGTGTCCGCGGTCTTTTCCAACATTAGTCTCTGCCAATGTTTTCCATTCGCCGTGAACGGCCAGATGCATTAGCCAAAAACCCGTTGGAAAGCCTCATGGAGGCAGCCGGCGACGCGGTTTTTTGCCTGAATGCGGAAGGCGGGATCATCTATGCAAGCCGGCGTGCTTCGGAATTGATCGGTGACCCCGACATGACCGGTCGCTCGCTGACTGGCCTGGTCGAGCGTGCAGACCGGCCCGCCGTCGAGACCCTCATTTCACAAGCCCAAGAATCAAGCTTGCCGAGCAAGTCGAATGTGCGAATCCAGACCGCAAGTGGCGCAATCTGGATTGAATTGCAGGTTTCCGCTTTTACCTCCTCCAACGGCGAGACAGAACTGCTGGCGGTCGGGCGTGATATCTCCAGCCAGCAGGCGACCGAAGAACGCCTGCGCCACATGGCCACCCATGACGCATTGACGGGTTTGCCGAACCGTTCCCTGCTGTCCGACCGCATCCGCATGGCGATTGCGCAGGCACGTCGCACCGGCCGCGGCTTTTCCGTGCTTGCACTCGACCTGGACGGGTTCAAGAAGGTCAATGACGCATTGGGCCATCCGATCGGCGATGCCCTGTTGCGTGTCGCGGCGATGCGTTTGTCCGAGACGCTGCGGAATGTCGATACTCTCGCCCGTGTTGGGGGCGACGAGTTTGTCGCGGTGCTGCCGGGTGCGGTTTCCGAGACAGAAATCCAGGCTATCGCACGACGCATGATCTCGACGATGCAGTTGCCGTTCGATATACAGGGCAACATCCTGTATGTGGGTACGTCGATCGGCGCGGCCGTTTTTCCGGAGCACGGCGATAGCGAGGTCAAGCTGCTGGCCCATGCGGACACCGCAATGTACCGCGCCAAGGAAACCGGCAAGGCGCGTTGCGTGGTCTTCAGCCATGAAAAATTCACGCAGCCCGAGCACGACGTGTCCATGGAAGCCGCCATGTTTCAGGCGGTGCGCGACGGCGAGTTCCTCCTGCACTACCAGCCTATCGTCGATGCCCGCACGCGCCAGATCGTGGGATTCGAAGCATTGATGCGGTGGGGGGCCGAGCAGGGCATGGTTTCTCCGGCGCAGTTCATCCCCATGGCCGAGAGCAACGGGCTCATTAACCTGCTCGGCGCCTGGGCACTCAAGGCTGCCTGCGTCCAGATCAAGCGCTTCGAGGAAGCCGCGGGCCGGCCGCTTTATGTCTCGGTCAACGTCAGCCCGCGCCAGTTCCGCAACGACCAGTTCCTCGACGTCGTGGACGAAGCCATGCGCTTGTCCGGCCTGGATGGCCAGCAGCTTCTCCTGGAAATCACCGAAGGCATCCTGATGTCCGATCCGGAGCATGCCGAGTCGCTTCTCAATGCAATGGCGACGCGCAATGTGCGGATTGCCATCGACGACTTCGGCACCGGGTATTCGTCGCTCGCCTATCTGAAGCGCTTCCCGATCGCGACGCTGAAGATCGATCGGGCCTTCATCAAGGACTTGCCGGCCTCGGTCAAGGACGTCGCCATCTGCAATGTCGTGCTGAGCCTGGCGAATCACCTGAACCTCACCACCGTGGCGGAAGGCGTAGAAAACGAGGAGCAGCTGCAGTTCCTTGCGGCCCACGGTTGCGGCATGATCCAGGGATACCTGACCGGACGGCCCCTGCTGCCCGAGCACGCAATCGAAATCCTCAAGAGTGGACGGCCCCTTGCCCAGCAAGCCGTCGCAATGAAATAGCGGAACACAGCGAATGACAGCACTTCCCCAGGCCGCCTTGGTCACCCCCGAAAAGACGATGGAACTTATCTGGGCGCGGGTGCGCCAGCGCGGCGACCTGCCCGGGTTTTCCAAAGTCGTCACCGCCATCATCGGCGCCATGCGCGGCGATGACGACCGCGATTTCAACATGACGAAGACAGTGCTGCAGGACCCGGCGCTCACGCAAAAGGTCCTGCGGCTTGCCAACAGTGCGATGTATTCAGTGTTCGGGCAGGGAATCAATACCGTGTCCAAGGCCGTCATTGTCCTCGGCACCGAAGCCATCGGCCATCTTGCACTGGGGCTGAAGCTGGTGGATGGTCTTAGTGCGGCGTCCGCTGAATCTGCCGTGGCGCGCGCCGAGCTCGAGAAGTCCGTGATGGCCGGGCATATTGCGCGGCAGGTGGTGTCGACGACTAGCACGCGGGACGTCGAAGAAGCGGTTGTCTGTTCGATGCTGCATTCCCTCGGACGCATGCTCGTTACCTTCTACCTGCCCGAGTACTGGCAGAAAATCAAATCCCGTGCTGCTGCCAATGACGTGGACGACAACGAGGCTGCACTGGATGTTCTGGGGCTCGGCCTTGATGAGGTGGGCAGGCTGGCAGCGCAGCAGTGGGGGCTTCCGGCCGGGCTCGTCGACACGCTCAGGGATATGCCGCCCAAGCCCGTCGGCGAGCCGCTGGATCACAAGGATTGGCTGGCCGCTGTTTCTACGCTTTCCTCCCGTTGCGCGGATGCGCTATGCGATGAGGAAGAGTCCAGCCACGTGACGCTGACCAATCTCGCCGGGAGCTACGCGGACATGCTGGGTCTCGAGAAAACCCAGCTCGTCGCGGCGGTGGAGACCGCACAGCAGTCCGCCGCCGAGGAAGACATTGTGACGATCAAACCCGCGAAGCGGGTCGGGAGCAGGGCAGTACCGCAGCCGGCCGTCACCGGCAAGCCGGCCGACGCGGCGACCATCCTGTCGCGCGGCGTGGCCGATATGCGCGGCGTGCTGCAGACGGCCACCGCGAGCCAGTTTATGTCCATGGCGCTCGAGACCGTCTACCAGGGGCTTGCCTTTACACGGGT
>Ga0196981_1000565_pt1 | contig 10755 bp, 5 predicted proteins | sample S3_2013CmetaG_FD_155462 | JGI IMG/M metagenome (GOLD analysis project Ga0196981, IMG submission 155462) | Soil microbial communities from Anza Borrego desert, Southern California, United States - S3_20-13C | ecosystem: Environmental > Terrestrial > Soil > Desert | place: USA: California...
ACTGATCGGCCACCGTAATCGCACCGGTTGACGAATTGATCGCGAAAGCACCTGAAGCATTTCCGGCCGTGATGCTGTAAGTCAGCGTGTTCCCATCCGCATCCGAAGCTGATACTGTATGGACAGAGGTTCCATTCGAAGAGTTTTCATCGATTGAAACCGCGGCGTCGAGCGCCGAAGGAGAATTGTCATTAAGGTTGTTGAGATCGATGGTGATCGTGGCATTGTCTGAATTAGTTCCATCGGAGACGTTCACCGTCAGTGAGAACTGGGGTGTGACCTCGTAATTCAGATCAGACTGATCGGCTACCGTAATCGCACCGGTTGACGAATTGATCGCGAAAGCACCTGAAGCATTTCCGGCAGTGATGCTGTAAGTGAGCGTGTTTCCATCTGCATCCGAAGCTGATACTGTATGGACAGAGGTTCCATTCGAAGAGTTTTCATTGATTGAAACCGCGGCGTCGAGCGCCGAAGGAGAATTGTCGTTAAGGTTGTTGAGGTCGATTGTAATCGTTGCATCGTCAGAAAGACTGCCGTCGGAAACCAGCACGGTTAGAATAAATTGGGTTACTGCCTCATAGTCCAACTGTGATTGATCGGCTACAGTGATTGCCCCCGTGCTGCTATTAATCGAGAATGCTCCGGATGCGTTGCCATTCGTTATGCTGTAAGCCAGCGTGTTTCCCTCAGGATCTGAAGCTGAAACTGTGTGGACAGTTGTTGCGTTAGCCGCGTTTTCATCCAGGGAGACAGTGGCACTGTTCGCAACGGGGACAGAGTTTGCCGCAACACTTACAGTAATGGAAAAAGTTTCTGTAGCCGTCGTGTTGGCCCCACCGTTCGAGGTCCCGCCATTGTCGCCGAGCGCAATACTGACTGATGCCGTTCCATTCGTGCTGGACGCAATGGTGTAAGTGAGATTTCCAGTTGTTTCGTCGACATCAGGTTGAACGGTAAACAAGGCGTTGTTATCATTCGAAATTGTAAAGGTTAGGGTTTGTGAAGATTCATCCGCTGGACCTTTTGAAATATTTGTCGCCCATCCGTTTATGCTGATGGCCCCAGCGTTCGTTGTATGGCTCTGATTTGAACCCTTTGTAAATGAAGGGGCATCATTCACGGCGGTGACGTTTACTGTCAGCGAATAATCCGCCGCCGAGTATGTTGTTCCATCATACACCTGAAAGCTGAACGTTGCATACCCCGTTCCGTTTCCGTTTGATCCCGGAACGAACGTAAGCAATGAGGCGACGAGATCAGCGGAAGAAATAACTGTGTTCAATGCGACATCCCCGCCATTGTGTTTTAACGCTCCCGCGCTTTCAAGTCCGGTGATCCTTATTCCCGCAAATGAATTGCCATCGATATCATTGTAACCGGCATTGAAATCTGCTGAGGAAAAAGTATACGTGTTATCTTCGATCGCAGTAACGGTGTTATCCGCTCCAGTGGGGGCATCGTTCGCGGGTGTGACATCCACCGTAAGCGTGTATGATGACGATGAATAGCTGCTGCCATCATAAACCTGGAAAGAAAATGTTGCGTAACCGTTGCCATTCCCATTCGATCCGCCTAAAAAAGTCAGAAGTGAGGCATTCAGATCTGCGACGGAAACCACGGAGTTTAGCGCAACGTCAACACCATTGAGCTTGAGCGACCCGGCAGTTTCCAACGCAGTTATCCGGATACCTGCGAAGGCTGACCCTTCGACATCGGCGTACGAGGCATTGAAATTTCCGGCGGTAAAACTGTAACTCACGTCTTCGGTGGCGGTGACAGAATTATCAGACCCGGTTGGCGCATCATTGACGGCGTTGACATTGACAGTAATCGTGTAGCTCGCCGTCGAATACACCGCACCATCGTAGACTTGAAAACTGAAGGTCGCGTAGCCGTTGCCGTTTGCATTTGAAGAAGGGGTGAAGGTAAATAATGCCGCCGCGATGTCTGCTGCCGAAACGACGTCATTCAATGCGACATCATTCCCATTTAATTTGAGTTCACCTGCGGTTTCCAATCCTGAGATCCGGATCCCGGCGAACGATGAGCCTTCAGGATCGGAATATAACGACGCCAGGTCAGAAGTAGTAAATGGATAAGCAGTGTCCTCCGTGGCGGTCACTGAGTTACTGGCGCCTGTGGGCGCGTCATCCACGGCATTTACTGTAATGGTGACCGTGGACGCACCCGACGAATAAACGGACCCGTCGTAACCTTTCCATGTGAAGGTTGTTGTTCCGTTGAAGTTTGAGCCTGGAGTGAATACGATGGATCCAAAGTCCGCAGCCGCGACGACACTTCCGTCCGCCAATGTTGATGCCGCTACAGTCAGCGTACCATCGGCAGATACGCTTTCTATTCTTATCTGTGTCAGCGTATTTCCGTCACTATCCGTAAATGCGCTTGTAAAATCGGCCGCGTCGAAAGTCAGTGCGATGTCCTCGTTGGTGGATTTCGCAAAAGCTGAAACCGTCGGGGTATGGTTGACAGTGTAGGTTATTGTATTGCTTTGAACAGAACAGGAACCATTTGTCGCCAGACGTCTGAAGTAAGTCGTGGTGGTCACCGATGTGCCCGGGTTGTAATCTTCGGACGTAACCAGCGTGTTGGAGAAATTGGAATTGTCGGCGCTGGATTGCCATACATAAGTTACGCCGGGCCCCGAGTCATTGCCATCAATGTTTGGAATACCGGTATCGGTGAATGCGGTCGACCCTGAGGCGGTCGCTGTATTTGTCAGGCTGGTGTTTTCAATTGTAATAACGGCGGAAGCGCTTATGTTCTCGCAGGTGCCGCTTGTCGCAACTCTTCGGAAATAAGTAGTCTGGGTCAGGGCACCTGGGTCGTAGTTGGAAGATGTTGCGCCTGAAATATTCGAAAAAACAGAATTGTCGGTACTGGTTCTCCATTGGTAGCTATAGGTTGTACCATCTCCACCCGACGGTGTGGACCCGGTTATTGCCTCGGCATCACCGGACTGGCAGAACACAGACGTCGTCGGTGCAGTCACGGTATTTCCGGTGATAACCGGGTTAACCGTTACGGCTTGTGTATTTGACAGCGTCGTTTCGCATGTCACCGCCGAAATCTTCAGCGCTATTACAGAGAGGGTCGCATTGGAAGTTAATGCTCCGGAAGTCAGCGTTATAGATCCACCGGTTCCGAGTTTTGAACTACCCGTGGGAGTGGCACCGTTGTAAAGCTGATAGATGACGCCATCTTCAGATGATACTGTTACCTCTGTCGTTGCCCCCGAGCAAATTGTTGCGGTCGACGGTGAGATTGCTGTAGATGCAGATGGTGCCAGGCATTGGACGATAGTGCCGGCAGTCTCAGCGCTTTCACATCCGCCTGAAGTAAGCGTTGCGGTAAGAGACCCACCTGCATAGACATCGAAAGTACCGAGCCCGGAGATCGTGAACGTATTTGAGGTCGTGGTTCCAAGCAAAGATCCATCGATATAAACTCTTAAAGTCCCGCTTCCCGTGAATGAACCCGAAATCGAAGATGCACCCTCAATAATTGGCGTTGTGAATGTCACTGAGGGGGCCCCAGCGCTTGAGTTTACCGTGACGCTACCGGATGCCGCGCTCTGATTTTCGCCGGAGGCGGTGGCTTTTGCTGTCAGGACATCGTTGGCCCGAAGGGTGGTGGTGATGCTCCAGGACGAATTGTAGACTTCAGTCGTGTCGCTGGACACTCCATTTATAAATAGCACAATTGTCGTACCGTCAGCTTCGGAGCTCGAACCGGAAACGGTTTCTATGCTACCGGAACTGGTTCCACAATAGGTTCCAGAAATGGTGGGGGCCAGTGAAGTAGACATGACGTTGGTAACGACAATGCCAGCGGATAGGGCGGTTGCAATGCATTCCGACGGCTCAACGGCCGTGATCGTAATGAACTGGCCGGCGAGTGAGCTCAAGTTTACCGTTGCGCTCCAGGTGGTACCCGAGGCGGTGGTTGTCGCAATGCTTGTTCCATTCGCATAAATTGTAATGGCCGCATTACTTCCGGATGTTCCGCTTAGGGAAGTCGTTGTAGTGTAAACGGTTGTTTGAGTCAGGGTCGGATTGTTTGAGACCTGGTTACTGACGCAGATCGGCGCTTTAGCCGACTCACAACCATTAACGGTTTGTGTTACATAGTACGTGGTTCCAGAAGTCAACACGTCTTCTGTGTTTGACGGGGTGCATGTATTGGTGCTTAGTCCCGGTACCCAGCAGAATGTTCCGTCTCCTGTTGACGAAAGTGTGAACGTTCCTGCATGCAGAGTATAACTACCCGACGCGAATGTGTAGACCTTGATCGTGCCTCCAGGCGTGGCTGAGCCGGATATATATTTTCGGTTCGACTCCCGGGTTAGATTATAAGGAGGGACGGGAGGGGAGCAATTGGTTACTGTTACTTGTGAACAGTCAGAATATGACACTCCTTCATTGGTATTTGTAGCGGTGGCGCTGATCACTTCATTCGTTGCAACTGCCGATACCGTTGCGCTCCACGTTCCCGAACCGCTTACTGTCGTCGATCCGATTTCTGTCAGGATCGTGGTGCCCTTGTATACTTTGATCGTGGCGCCAATTTCTGTTGAAGTACCGGAAATCGTGGTGGCTCCAGCGTTGATGGGAGACGTGATAGTCGGACAAGCGCTCCTGTCGAGTGGCGTTCCACCTGCAGTCGTTGGCGTGTAGTTGTCTATAACGGTCTGAAAAATGTTGTCGAAACTGTATCCATATGCCGAGTCATCGATACCTCCGACGTCCGAAATGGAACCGCTACCGATCGCCGGTCCAGGGCTCATCGAAGTTACTGCAACCATCCGTAGAGGAGTCGAAGTACTCACAGCGGGGAAATAGGTAGTGATCGTGCTGAAGGGAATGAAGAAATCGTAAAAATAATCGGGATCCCCGCAATTGGTGGTTAATGCGGTCGATTTTTGGGCGTAGTCGTCAAATGACAGGGTAATCTGGTGCACGGGGGACGAGGTGCCGTCCACGCTATAAAGGCTTACGCCAAAATTTGTTCTCAGTACGACCTCGATTTCAAAGCCGGGGTTTCCACTGACGGCGTTGGCATCTGCGTTTGATCCGGAGAATCCGAACTTCTGATCCGTATCGATCAGGATGCTGTAGCCTTTCGAATTTGTTGCAGCATTCCCGAGACGGAAGCGGAAAAGAAAGTTGTTCGAGCCATCCAGATAAGTGAAGACCGGATCTTCTGCTCCTGAGTCCACGATATCCGTAAAACCGCAATCCGGACCTGGCCCCGGATCGGCTACAGGTTCGACGGCTGGAACAACCAGCGCGTTGTAAGGAATTTCACTTTGCGTCTGATCATTGGTTGTGAACCCGCTGGTCGACGACGACGTGTAGCCATCACCGTTGGGGTCGAGTACGGAAGCGCCGGTGCCGGCTGATTTGAAGATCAACCCGGGCGTCTGACCATACCCCGAAAAAGAAACAGCCACCATGAATATCAATGGCAGATAAATTCGCCACAAATTTTGCCGGCTGATTTTGTTTAGTAAAGACTTAAGCATGTTAATCTCGATCTGGGACTAATAATTCCAAGTTTGGTTTTTCCAACAATCTCTTGTACTCTGATTTTTCCAGGAATTACCAGCTAGCGGGGGCGCAATGCGGGGAATCCAGAATTGTTTCAGCGTATGCCCGCTGGTCAAAACCAACGGTATGTATAAGCATTTCAAACGGTGTTCCAAATGGAACGGTCGCAACTTCAATCGCTGGGATTTCACAAAGGGGCATGAAGGGAGAGAATTAGGATGCGAAGGTACGGAAGTGCCAGACCAAAACCAGTTGCAGGTAAAGAAATTTGTCTTCTGAGAATATCAGACGATAGTCCTCTCGATTACCAGTAGAATATCACTCCTGGAATGTGAAGCGCCTCAATGATAAAAGCGGATTTCCCCTATGAGAAACATGAATTAAAGCAGCGGTAGAAGCAAAATGAATCACGATCGTGTGAGATCCTTACATCTAACATGATCTCACCCGTTTGAATATCAGATCAGGCATCAATTGGCCCGTATCCGTCACGTTGCATATTGATTTCAGTGATGATACTGACGTGACATCCGTAGCACTACGGACCTTGATTTGTGGGATAAAAAGGATTACCGGGATTGATTCATAGGATTAAGACCCCGACGGTTAGAACAAGGACCTTCGGCGCTTAGAAGAATTACCCTGGAAAGTTGGAACAAGGACCTTCGATAGTATGAACAAGCGCCCTGAAAGATTAGAACCAGGACAGAAGAGGGTTAGAATCAGGACCCCCGGGCGCTTAACAATCCTTTATTATCTGTAAATCCATCCTGGCAATCCGTTTAATCCTACGAATCAAGGTCCTATATACGGAAATCCTCATGCTTTTTGGGATACTGATAGATTGAAATGCGCGACAGGTATTTGTCAAGGTCCGTCATCTCGGCGATTGTAAACCGGTCAATTTTTCGCGTTTCAATATTCTCATAAACTTCCACGTAGTGTGTATTCATAGAATACAGGTAAACACGATGGTCATAGTGTTCTATGGAGCATAACAATAGACCGAAATCTTCGATCAACAGCTTTTTATCCTTTAGCGTAAGGTCATTAAAATGGATTGGTCTCATATCCTTTTAAGTCTTGCTGTAAATAACGTAAGTTCTCAGGATTTGATTTTTCCGTCAAAATGCATGGTTTAAATCGATTGCGGCTCAAATTGGGCGGTTGCATGCACATAACAACACATGGTTTTTTATATCCGGGATTAAAATAGAATACCTTCTGGAAAAGAAACACCCTGCTTCGGGCCCAACTGCTTTGAATTTCAACTGAAAAACTTCTTGCAAAATTTTAAGGTTTTTTCATGACCGGCAGCATTCTTTCATGAAGGGATCAATCCGATGTCACGCCACTGCTGCTTCCTGCAAGCGCAGTGACGCTGCTTTACCCGTTAGGGAAGGATTGGATTGAAAACTCTTAAACGCAAACGGAACTGTTTACTGAATGAATTATTTTGTTAGTATTGTAGGTTAACCAATACAACACAATGAACAGAAGGACGGTCATCAAACAGATCGCAATATCATCTGCGGCGGCCTTTCTTTTTCCCGCCTGTTTCAGGGATGGCAAGGATCAGCAAACCTACGTCAAGCTTAATAATCTGAAGATCACAGGCGCCGAAAAAGATCTCATAGGCGATATTGCCGATGTAATCATACCGGAAACAGACACACCCGGTGCGCGCAAGCTTGAAGGCCACGTCTTCGTGCTGGTTATGGTTGACGACTGTCTCGGCAAAGAGGATCAGGAAAAATATATCACTGGAATGCGATCCTTTGACGAATCACTTCGCACGCTTACCGGCAAATCCTTTCAGGAAGCAAACCTGGAGCAACGCACAGAAATGCTGAACGAACTGGAAAAGAATGCGGACAAAGTTTCCGGGGAGGCCAATTATTTTTATCGGAGGACGAGGGGTTATATCATTCAGTCCTACCTTTCGTCTCAACATTTCCTCACGGCTGTCAAGGAATATAAACTCGTTCCCGGTCCGAACTTTAAAGGTTGCGTCCCGGTAAAAAATCAATCCCTTGCATAATGGCGAATTTTAATATTGATACTACCAACAATCGGACATATGATGCTATCGTGGTCGGTTCAGGCATGAGTGGCGGCTGGGCCGCGAAAGAATTGACCGAAAAAGGATTGAAGACACTCGTACTTGAGCGCGGCCGAGAGGTGAAGCACAACGTCGATTATCCGACCACGAACATGATGCCGTGGGAGTTCGAACACCGTGGGCAGATTCCGCAAAAGATCCAGGAAGAAAACCCGGTCATAAGTCGCTGTTACGCTTTTCGGGAGGATGCAATGCACTTTTTCGTTAAGGATACAGAGCATCCATATGTTCAGGAAAAACCATTTGACTGGATTCGTGGATACCAGGTAGGAGGAAAGTCGTTGCTGTGGGCAAGGCAAACACAGCGTTGGAGCGATTTCGATTTCACCGGACCAGCCCGCGACGGTTTCGCTGTGGATTGGCCGATACGGTACAAGGATATAGAGCCGTGGTACACTCACGTCGAAAACTTTATCGGTGTATCTGGAAACAAGGATGGCCTGAAGGAACTTCCCGATGGAGATTTTCTTCCACCCATCGAGCTGACGTGTGTTGAAAAATATTTTAAGGAGCAGGTTGCAAAGAACTATCAGAACCGGCACGTGATCTACGGGCGTTGCGCCCACATCACCGCGCCGAGGCCAATTCATCTGCAACAAGGCCGCGCGCAATGCCAGCACCGTACGTTGTGCCAGCGCGGTTGTCCTTTCGGCGGATACTTCAGCAGTAATTCGTCCACCCTGCCGTGGGCTGCAAAAACCGGAAACCTCACACTCAGGCCCGACGCCATCGTTCACTCGATCATTTATGATGAGACAAAGCAAAAGGCAGCCGGGGTCAGGATCATCGACGCGAAGACCAAAGAGACTGAAGAATTCTTTGCACCGGTAATATTCCTTAACGCGAGCGCATTAAATACAAACCTCGTCCTGCTAAACTCCAAATCAAACCGTTTCCCGAACGGACTTGGAAATGACAACGGTCTGCTGGGAAAATTTGTGGCATTTCACAACTACCGCGCACGGATCTCTGCCGAGTACGAAGGGTTTCAGGATTTTGCCACGGAAGGGAAACGTCCGACCAGCGCGTACATTCCAAGATTCAGGAACGTGTTTCGTCAGGAAACGGATTTCCTCCGGGGATACGCCTCCGGATTTCATGCGGGTAGATATGACGAGCAGGCTGCCGAGGGATTTGGCGCGGAACTGAAAGATAAGCTATCAAAGAGAAGCCTGGGTCCGTGGCGCGTCGGTTCACACATGATGGGCGAGACCATACCGAAAGAAACGAACTTCGTTTCCCTCGATACAACACAAACAGATGATTGGGGAATGCCACGGTTGAAGATCTCCGTGGACTATGACGACAATGATGAAAAGATGACGAAGGATTTCATCGAGCAGCTGACCGAAATGTACACCAAGGCAGGCTTTTCAAATATCAAACATACTGATTCAAAGCAGGCTCCGGGACTGGACATTCATGAAATGGGCGGTGTGCGGATGGGTAACGACCCCAAAACATCGATGCTCAACAAATGGAATCAGCTTCATACGTGCAGGAATGTATTTGTAACAGATGGTGCGTGTATGACCTCAACAGCAACACAGAACCCGTCCTTAACTTATATGGCGTTTGCCGCCCGTGCAGTGGATTATGCGGTAAAAAACTACAAATCGTTATAACCATTATTTAAACGTTGTAACTGTTATATTTAAACCAAGAGGAAGGCACTTTTTTGGTAAATGCAAACTGTCGTTTGAAAAGCAGCTTTAAGCGACGTTAACCCCTCCTTTACCCGCTGAAAATGAAAGTGGATGGACCGGGATCGCTCCCCTCCGTATCAATACCTGGAAGTACCTAACTTATTTATGAAGAAACGCTTTCTCATCACCCTGTCTATTATAGTGCTGTCTTTAAGTTCGGCCGATGCCCAGATCTCGCCGGAAATCAAAAAAATCCTTGATCTTGTTATCCAAAATGCAAAACACACATCGGCGAACTCGCACCGCGTAATTTGGGATAGCGTTCAGGCCGACATGTTTGCCGACGCGCAACATGCGAAATCCGTTACCGAGCTTCAGCCGGCTTTTCAAACGCTATTAAAAGCCTTAAATGATCGACAGGGAAAATTCGTTGATCCTGTTAATGGTATTTCGATCGCATCTTATGACCCCAGGGAAAACATTTCGTCCACAAATAGCGAATTCCAATTTCAAATCGTGAATGGCGATATCAATTATCTGAAGATCAACAGCATTCCTGAAAATGCGGATATTCAAAAAGAGGCCATGATTATCAGGGCTGCTCTGGATTCGCTTGGCAAGGATGAGAGTGAAAAATGGGTCATCGATCTGCGTCATTGCCAATCCGGAAATCCGCTTCCAGTGATGGCGGGGCTTGCTCCTTTGCTGGGTGAAGGTCAGGTTTGCGCGACGATCGACGGTCGTTATAAGGTGCGCGAATTGTTTGAGATCCACAACGGGAATCTTTACGACGAAAAGATCCAGGTTGCATCATTTCGCCTGACAGCACCATTGCATCACCAGCACATCGCCGTTCTTGTTGACAACAATACGGTCGCAACCGGAGAATTGATTGCCATTGCTTTCAAGGGGAGAAAGAACACGAAATTTTTCGGACAACCGACGAAAGGCCATGTTGCCGAACTGACCTCGGTAGAGATCACCAAAGGATTGGTGATGACGCTCTCAAAAGGTTACTACCAGGACCGGAAAGGGAACCCATACACCTCATCGGTAAAGCCTGATGTTACGATTTCGGCAGAGGAGAATCCCCTCGAACAAGCGATCCAATGGTTACACGGCGAGCCTACAGCTTCAATAGCAACACGCTGATTTTATTGATCAGGTAAGGTCTTTACCGCGTTCTGGGCCGCAATGGTCAGCATGAGAAATCACGAAAACTCATCAATCCCCACAAATCCCAAATCAAAATCGCAAATCAAATCCCAAATCCCAAATCCCATCAGGACATTGTCGGTGACTGAAATACGTTGACCAAAAATTGGTTAAAAAATTAACTATTATTTTTGGTAAAGATGCGGGCAAAAAAACGATCAAATCGAATTTTCAGTGAAGAATTAAGGCGACAGATTGTGAA
>Ga0196981_1000566_pt1 | contig 10748 bp, 5 predicted proteins | sample S3_2013CmetaG_FD_155462 | JGI IMG/M metagenome (GOLD analysis project Ga0196981, IMG submission 155462) | Soil microbial communities from Anza Borrego desert, Southern California, United States - S3_20-13C | ecosystem: Environmental > Terrestrial > Soil > Desert | place: USA: California...
TTATCCCTGGAATCATATATCCTGAATGTATCATCTGAATTATATTCTAAATATATCTGTGATATAACATTTGATTTCTTATCAGATAATGTGAAGACATATTTTCCCTGATCCTTTGGTATTTCTATAGGGAATATCAGGCCGCCAAAATATTTGTATGTAAATCCTGTTTCAAGATTTGTTACCTCAAGAGAATGCGATGACGAAAGATCAGTATTAGTTATTAATGTATTTGAGTTAAACAATTCTAAATACAATACATCATTTCTCGAGCTTACAGATAGCTTTGTGTTTTCAGAAGTGAAATCTGCTGCGTTCAAAGCATATATCATTGATGAAGATAATAATACAAGAATAAGGACTAAACCTGGAACTAAAACTATATTGGCTGCGTTTTTTCCCTGTCCTAAATTATTCCTAAGAGCCATCTATTTCTCCTTATTTTCCTCTTTTGAATCTGTTTTTTTCTTATCTTTTCCAAAAATGTTTTTTACGATGAGTTCATCATACGGAGAAGCAACAATATTTGCGTATATATCAGTATTATACAGGACAAAATGGTATTTTCTCAAATCATGGTCAGATAAGAATTTCTGCCTGAAAGAATCCAGATCGTAGAAAGATAAAATATAATCCCTAGTCAAAGTAGTAATCTCAAGGATGTCTTTTTTATCTCCCAAATTATCGAGTACGAACAGCAAATTATTTTTATTCAGAATTACCGTCGATATATTGAATTTCTTTGAAAGCTGGATTATTTCATCCGTAACATTCACAAGATGCTTATTTTTTTGGATGAAAGAATTCTTTTTGTCGATTTCATTAAGGGCGACCAAGATCCTTGCCTTCTCATTTGACATATTAAGAGAGCATTGATAAGATCTTCCGACATTTATCTTGCGAAGTATGCCCTCCTCGAGAAGATTGTTTGATTTTTTGTTGATTATCGGATAAGATTTTTTTAATATCTTAGAAACCTGGTTTATGCTAAATGTCGAGGATAAATCATCCTGAAATACTGCAACTATTGATTGTTCTAACTTATTACCTACCATTTGCAATCCTAACCCACTAATTAATCCACCTTTGAATAACCACAAAAATTACATTATACTATTAATAATATAATAATTGAATCAAACGTTTATAAATGTTTCGTTGTTTTGTGCTTAAATTATAAATTTTTAAGAATGCAAACAAAAATAACAATAAAATAAAAACCAATCTTAAATAAAATGACCATTATACTTTTTTAAATATACGATTATACCTTTTTAGATATAATAAAACGCAATTAAATAAATTAGAAATAAGATTCAATCGAAAGAAATACAGCTAAGAAAGTATTGCAAAAAAGTCTAAAGCTAAATATACTAACCACAACCTAACCCCCACAAACTAAAATAGTATTAACCAGAAATAAGTATTTATATAGATTACTATTTAATAAAGAATAAAGTGAGAAAATATATCTAATTATCAATTATTCTAGAACTAACACTTCCTGCTCTAATTCATAGAGAAGAATATTAAATATATCTTCAAAGTCAAATCTTTCCTCATTCATGAAACTCATTGCTGCGCTAATTGAGGTAAGGCTAGGATCGCTTGCCACTACTGCAGGAGCTGCAGGAGGGTTTGCTATAGGAGCAGCTGTAGGGGCTGCCTGACTTATCGGAGCTGAAATATTTACCGTAACAGGAGCAGTTTGTACAGGCGGAGATTGCGCAGCAACTGGAACAGATTGAGCTGGAGAAATTACAGAAACTGATACTGGAGCAGCTGACGTAATTGGCGCAGCAACTGGAGCGGAAACAGGGGCTGAAACAGGCGATGAAGCAGGTTTATTTTCAGCAAATGGTGCTGAAACATTGACGCTAGGAGTCTGCGTCAGTGAAATATAAGTGTTCCCGACAGGAGCCGCATTGTGAGCAGGGAATGGAACTGCATCAGGTGCAAACATGTCAATTTTTGCAGATTCTGCTACAGGGACAGACGATAGAGTTGAAACATTCACAACAACAGGCGCAGAAAGAGTCTTCAACTCATTTATAGAATCACTTAGAAGCTTCAAGAATTCATCCCGGTCGGTTGTAGCTTTCATTTTGTCAGCAAGCTCATTATATCCGATGACATTTCTTGTCCAGTCAGCAACATCATTGCTCATGTCATTTACATGCATGTAAAATACTTCAAGGCCTGAAGACTCGATCATTGAATGGAGTTCCTCAAGATTATGCGCCACTTTCTCATCGTTCAATCTAAGCGCGTGATCCTCAGGTACGCTTTCCAAATATCTTGATGCTGCCATGTTATTTATTCATCCAAGTTATCTATTTTTCATTGTCATTATTATATTATTTCTTTCACTAAGATTTTTTCTCTTCAGGCTTTGCCGCTGCATCTGCAGGCTTGCCGTCTTTTCCTGCTTCCCCAGCAGGTTTATCTTCGACAGTTAGGGGCTTGACTTCAATTTTCTTGTCGAATTTTTTCTCAAGCTGTTTTTTCATGTCTGCAAATGAATTATTCAATTCAATTATTGTGTTCTTTGATTTTGAATCAAGTAATTTCATGATGTTTGTCGTGTGTTTTTCAAAGTCTGTGAATTTGTCGACCATCTTCACGAATTCTTTCTTGTCTGCCTTTTCATCGACGCCGACACGCATCTTGTCGAAGTCCGAGCTTATTTTCTTGAAAGACCTGTCAAGCTCTTTTACAGCTTCGTTGAATTTCTCGAAGTCATAGAATTTCTTCTCTACTTCTACAAATATTGTCTCAACCCTGTCAGCATGCTTTCCTACCAAGCCTTCGGTTTTTTTGATATCGATCAATTCTTGCTTGATCTCATTGTTCATCTTTACTACTTGATCGATTCCCTTGTAGAAGCTCATCTGGGCCCTCATGTCTTTCATCTCCTTCATGATGTCTTTCATGATGGTTTCGTTGGCTTCTATATTTGCCCTTAATGCCTCTACTTTGCTGTCGATCTTTCGAACTTCAATCATTAACTTGTCAGGCTGGACGCTATTTACAAGGTCAATTGCCTTTGTTGCCGCAACTTCAATAGTTCCAACGGCCTTGTTAGTGTCCATCAGCGCGCCGCGAAGTTCGCCGATCTGCTCGCTGACTCTTGTAGCCTGCTCTGCATTAGCTTTTCTTACTTCGTTAAGCGCGTCAAGTGATGACTTTATCTTAGTAAGCTCTGCTTCTACATTGCCGCTTACTGCCGGCTTTTCCTCGCCGGAATCATCATCTGACTTATCTTCTGCTCCTGCTGGAGCAGCTGGTTCTGCATCCTTCTTTTTACTAAACCAACCCACAACTCACCTCTCTTTAACTTACGGGTTTAAGTTATATTAATATTACTTTCATCATCATTTATATAGTTTCTTTATGGTCTTTGCCTAAGCTTTTTTCATTGCTATTCCCTGGATCCTAAGTTCTTTGAATATATCTTCAGCAAGATTATGCTGCTGCTGAACAGCCGCTTCCTCTATTTCTTTTTGCACATCTTTCATTATCCTGATTATATGATTGTAATCATCAATGTTTTTGGTAAGTGCATAATAATCTATCTTAGGATTTACTGACCTAAGCATCAATTCAGCAACTAAAGCGTCTTTCTCTGCCCTTCTAAGATCGCGGATCATATTTGTCAATTCTTTATATATATTTTTCAGATATTCTACTTTTACGCTCTGCTCTTCTGCTTCTTTTTCAGGCTTTGAAAATTTTCCAAATTTTTCCAGCTCCTCATCGGTGAATGAGTGGAAATTGCTCTCATTAAACAAGGGAGCATGTTCTTTTTCCTGCTCAGGTTCCTCTTCTTCAGGGAGTATGTTTGTCTTTAGCACTATCTTTTCTTCTCCATCATTTGAAACTACATTCACGCCATTCACGCCAGGCTCCTCCTTGGAATCTTTATTCATATAATCAAAATTCTGTAGTCCGCCAACAACCGGCTTGTTGTTTACAGTGTTATGTATTGTTGCAGGAGCTACAAACGGTTCTGATTTTGCCTGAATAGGAACTTGAGGGATTTCTGAAGGAGTTGCGATAGGTTGACTAGTTGCTTGATTGACAGGTTCGCTTGCTGGAAGAGCTTGTTGAGGCGCAGCTTTCTCCAAAGTATTTTCATTCATCACTTTTTCATTTTGATATTTATTATATTCTGAAGCGTCATTAGACTGGCCATTTACCAGGAAATCCTTGAGTATGTTTATCAATTCCATCTTGCTGTTTGACATGAACATTTTTTGCGAAAGGGATGGAAGAGCCCACACGTCGCCGATCCATTTTGCAAAATCATTCTTCCCGCCATTTACGTGATAGATATAATTATTATCATCGCAGTTTATCAGGTAATAATATAGTTCCTGGATATTCTTCAGTTTATATTCATCAACTGTTGCAAAAGTCATGTTTTCCGATATTTCTTTATTGGTCGAATGGAAAGTTTCCGTAAATTTTTTTAGCTCTATTTTTGCTTCGTCTATGTTTTTAGTTCCAAAAAGTATCTTGCTCAAGTCGTGAAACATCAAAACGTCATGAATCCAGTTTGCAAAATCATTCTTGCCGTTGCTTGTGTGATGAGCATACGCGTTAGGATCACAGCTCATTACATAGTCATGAAGTTCTTTTATCGTACAGATTGTCCTGCCATCTACCGTGTAGAAGCAGTTTTCTCTTTTTGTTAGCGATAGCAAGTCTTTCATTTTAGTTTAATTTCAATTATATCAGTTATATAATTTACCTCAGGCCTGTTTTGGCTTGTTTTTCTCCTCGAGTTTTGTTATCAAGTCTTTGACTTTAGGATCATTCTTCTTGACGTCCATGTAAATGTTGAAATATTTCAATGCTTCATCGTATCTCTTCAGGCTCTTCATGAGTCCGCCAAGGTAGAACAATGCCTTGGAATTCTTTGGATATAATTCAAGTATTTCCTTGTATATCTTTTCTGCCTTGTCATATTGTTTTGTCTTGTGATAGAGCAATGCCAGCGGGAATTTTATGTTGATATCCTGGCTGTATTTCTTTATTGATTTCTCAAGCATCTTTATCTGATCATCGTTGCTTAATGATTTTATTTTCGACTTGACTTCGTTCCATGCAAATGTCTCTCCTTCTCCTGTCTCAGGGTTTATCTGTGGAGTTACTGGAGTCTGCGCTGCCTGTACTGCTGCCTGCTGGGCTGCAGGAGTTTGATCCGCCTTAGCGGCCTCTGCCTGTTTTGCTTCTGGCGATGGAGGAACGACTGCGACCTTGTCTGCTACTGGAGCAAGCGCTGCTCCGGCGACAGCTATTTTTGTCGGATCAAAAGGCTTGTTATTTTTAGTCTTGTCTTCTTCGAGCGTCTTGACAAATTCTTCATTTGTCTTGCATAATCTTAACTTGTCCGCGAGAACAGTATCTCCGAATTTATCCCTGACCCAGTCAGCAATATCATTCTTATCTTTTGTTACGTGATGCTTGAGTGTCGGGCCGTTGATGTTTGGCATGACATCGTATAATTCCTGCAAGCTTGCAACCCCGACGCCGTTATTGAAAGTCAAGTTATCCTTTAATGAGACTACATATTCATATTTGAGCATTTTCTTTTCTTCTTTTTTCTCGCCTTCTGCTTCCTTTGGTGCATTCTTCTTTGCTTCTTCGTCTGCCTTTTTCTTTTCTTCTGCAGCCTTCTTCATATCTTCTTTTAGCGCGTTTATATCGATAGTCTTTATCACTAATTTCTGAGGAGCCTTCCCGAGTTTTTTCCAAGTTTTCTCAACTCTTGGGATTACTTCCTGCAAGTAGATCTCGACCATATTGAAGTTGCCGCTCTTTACTTTGTCTAATGCTAATTTCAATTGCAGTTTCAGGTCGAATACATCTTGCTTTAATTCTTCAAGCTGCTGGAGTTCGTAATCTAGCTGTCCAATGATTTCATTCCATTTGTTGTATTTCTCGAGCTCTTCATCAGGCAATCTTTGAGTATTGTGGAGCAATGGTCTAAAGGCTACGAAGTAAGGCCTGCCTCTGTTGTAAGTTGGATTTTCTACCATGCCTGAACCGACAGAAGCTTTGACTAAACCTTGGAGTACTTCAGTTCCATACTTCTCCTTGATTCTGGCAAGGTCTCCCTCATCTCTAGTTCTCATTTGGATTTCTGTGTTGATGTTCGCCTTGATCTGTCCTACGAAGTCCGCAAGAACCTGGGAGATCATGAGAATTCCAATTCCCCACTTTCTGAACTCCCTGCATCCTCTTTCAATTTGAAGGAATCCTTCTCCGGATCCTCCGAACTTAGGAAGTAATCTGTGAACCTCATCGTAAACTAACAACAATCTTAATTCAGGATTTTCTGAGAAATTTGCGTGGAATACTTCCCTGATGCTGTTTGCAACGAATATATCAATGTCTTTTGGATCTAGCTTGTTACATGCAAGGATCTGGATCTCTCCAGGCTTCATGTATTTTTTTATGTCAATTAATTCAAGCGCATTATTTATCTGCTTTACATTTCCATTGAAGGCTCTTGCCTGAGTTGGTTTCATTCCAAACAATGGATACAAGCTCAACATAAACTTGTCAGTACACTTTCTGAGCATTCCAGACCACTGCGCTGTTGGATCAAATACTATTACTGCAACGTTCTTTAGAAGAGCTTCTTCTACTACAACTTGCGCAGCAACCGATTTACCTCCTCCTGTTGCTCCTGCAACAATTGTGTGAACTTTGAATTGCTCCAGATCAAAGTATGTCTTATGTTCAGTTTCCGCAATTTTTCCGACGAATGCTGATCTTGGTCCAAGCTTTGGAAGCTCTGACATTTCTAATCTGAATGAATATTTTTTCTTGCTTAGTATTTGCCTGCGTATCAATATGTATGCAAGTATTGATAGCAATATGAATACTATGATTATAATCCAAACCCATACTTTAAGCCCCAAGAATGTAACCAAGTAGAATGGCAAGATGACTCTAAATGAAGTCGAGGCTCCGCTTGAAAGTCCCAGATAATTTGCAGTAACTCTAAGTACATAATCTCCTGTCGGGACGTTTTGAGGCAATGTTGCCGACTTTAGCAAGGAGAATGATGTCTGAACATATACATTTGACTCATCAGTCCAGATTGTTTCCCCTTCGCTATTTTGTATTGTGTATTGCAAAAATACTGGATACGCCTGGTCTGATAGCAAGTTATGCAAGTCAGTTTTGAATTTCAATTTCTCTGAAGAGAATATTTCAGGATCATCAATGTCAAGCATTATCAGCAATGCTTCGATAGGCAACCTGTCTTTGTCTAATAATTCGATCCTTATAGGGATCCTTTCTTTTAGATCTCCATCTACAACCAAGTAGCCTTCATATGTTCCTACTTCTCCCTCGCCAAAGACAGTCAGGGTCAATTGCTCATTAGCATTCGGATTGATTGCCATTGATTCCTGGTCTAATTTGACAATGCTTGAAAGCTTGAATCCTGTGGCATTTGTCTCATTGCTGTCTTCAAGGCTGAATTGAAGATTTGCAACAGCTTTCTTGTAGCTGTAGAATGATATTATTTCCTGGAGGAAATTTCCGATCATCAATTTTCTATCAATTCTATTTAACGAGATTACATAATCTACTCCTTCAATTCTTTTTGGCTGCTCAATTATTGGAACCCTTGGAGCTTCTCCAGGACCGTCATCTTCTCCAGGGCCGACATCTACATTATCATTTGTTTTAGTAGTTGTTCCTGGCCCGACTCCTGTTCCGGTATTAGGATTAGGAACTGCTTCAGGAACTAATGCGAAATTGTAAACTGTAGTATTTTGGGCAACTATTGTTACATTGCCGACATGCGCCTGATAGCCAGTCAAGACTCCTATTATATATTGTACTCCTTCATCAGCTGCAAGAGTGTAGTATCCTGTTGAATCTGTGATTGCAGTTTCTCCTGCAACTATTACAACTACATTAGCAAGAGGCGTTCCAGCAGTTGTTGTTACATTACCTTCTACTACTCCCTGGTCTGCTCCCTCTCCTTCTCCAGCTGGACACGTATAACTAGGATCCGTAAATACATAATAAGTCGGATTGGTATTGTTTGCTACAGGAATTATCATCTGATAATTGTAAATATTGTTATTGAAGCCTGCAGTGAAATTTGCATTGATATGAGAAATGAATATAAGATTTCCATTTCCATCCTTTAGCGCTCCAACGTCAAACGGCGAAGTTCCATTTCCGCCATGCCTAGTCCTTGTTCCTGGAACATTATATACTCCATTATTTACTGAAAATGAAATTATTTCGTTAAATGTCCTGTTGGCTGAAGTCACATCATTAGGAGTTAGGCCGATATATGCATCTATATCTTCAGTTGTTGCTGCTTGAAGAGTCAGCCAATTGATGCTGCTTGATGGAGCCTGGGATACCATTATAACATGGGCCAGTCCTGGTTCAAGACAGTCAAACAGGGCGTTCATATCCTGCATCCCGCAATTTGACGCAGTATAGCTTTGCACATTAGTGTAGCCTGGAACCTGTACTGCAACTCCGAAAAGGCCAGACCAGAGGGATGCGCACTCCTTATATTCTAACACTAAGGTATAGACATATCCTGCTTTTCCAGCAAATTCCCCAACTAGGAATCCAACTAATGTAGATAATGCAATAAGGCCAAATATTGTTATGAATAAGAGCAATACAGCTATAACTATAAGTCCTATATGTTTTGCATCAAGTTTTTTCTTCTTTCCTATTTCATCAATTCTTCTGTTCATGTTATTGAATTTTTATTATGTTTTTAGTTGAATCTCGTATTTGCCGATATCTGGTCAGCAACTTTCCTGAATTTGTCATGTATCTGCGACCTGTAATCATCGCTTAGCTTGCTGTAAGTCTTTTCTAACTTTTCAAATTCTATCAATGCGCTATTTCTGTCTCCCGACTTTATGTAATAATCAGCCTTGTCAAGCACTTTGAGAGCATATCTGAAATCCAGTTCATTGCATAATCCGAATGATTCGTCATAGACCTCTCTTCTGATGTAATCATTTGCTTCTTCGTAGGATAATTTTATCTCCCTATATATCAGGGCAGCCTTATCGTAATCTTCATTCTTTAGATAATCCTGGGCATCATTCACTAGTACTTTGATGAAAGATATTTTCTTTCCTGCGCCAAGCCATCCAAGCTTGTTCATTGAGCTTCTTACTTTTTCTATTACGTCAAAGTTCACTACAAGATAGAACAATATCAATAATACAAGTATGATTATCATTATGTTCTGTCCTGTAAGCTCGATATCTGATAAGTCTGAAAGGCCAAATATTGAAAGGCCGGTTCCTGTTTTGACAACGAATGTGTTCTTCTCTACAAGCACTGTGTCTGAATCCTGGAATTTTTCAGGATCTATCGTGTCATTGATGAAATATGCAATTTGTATTGTATCCGGAGGGTATTCTATTATCGGATCATCTTTGAGTATATCATATTCTTTTGTTATGAAATTGAGTTGTTTTGCAGACTGCAATATTGATTTAGGTATTATCTCGACAAATGATGCGCTGTTGGAATTCTTTATTGAAGCTTCATCTTCAGGCTTTATCACCCTGATATCTTTAGTTACAAGAGTTATATCTTTCATCTCGCCGCTCAAGTAGAAGAGCTTGACATTTCGAACTGTTGTTGAGACTATTATTTTTGATTGCGCAAGCTTTGTTGATTCAAAAAATAGCTTGTCATCTATTTTCAGGTTCTTCATTTCTGCATATTCCTCGAGGAGAGGCTTGAGGTCTTCATCTCTGACATATTTGACAAATGTCTTTGAATTCTCCACCTCTATATTTATTGGAGTATTATATTTCATGTATTCTATTCTGTCAGTTATTGCCTTCTGCGCCTGCTCTTTTCCATAGGCATCAAGATCTCTTCTATATACTAGATCGTTTATGTCCCTATCGTAAGTATTTATCTTATCAAGCAAGTCTTTAAGTTCCCTATTGATATTTAGCAAGTCTGCAACTACCGACTCATCTCCTGATAGTTTGTTCATGTTATCTAAGGCATTATTTATCTGGTCTGTGCTTGCGCTAACTGTTCCTAATGCGAGCGTGACGCTTCCATCTGAAACTATGAATTTACGTTCTTCACTGTATTCTGTGTTTCCATTAGTATCTGTACACTCGATCTTCCACTTGTATGCTCCATTACTTAAATCGCGCAGTTCGAATGTATACTCAGTATTGACCTGCAGGTCATCTCCTGAATCTTTCAGTACATACCAGCTGTCATTTGCCTCAGCTACATATAATGAACAGTCAAGCATAGTCGAATCATCTGCCTTGAATTTAAGATCGACAGTTTCCCTGCTCATTATCTTGTTATTTTCTGTAAGCAAAGTTATGTCTGGCGATGATAAATCCTGATAAGTCATATTCAAGTACACAGTTTTATCTTCCTCCAGATCTACATTATAAGTTATGCTTTGATAATTTTCTTTGGTCAATTTTATGCTGTAATCATCTTCTACAAGCGTGAATGAAGTAACTCCATTGGAATCTGCAGTCTTTGTCTCATTGCCTATCTTGACAAATGCTCCTCCAATCCTTGTTCCAGTTGCCTTGTCAGAGATTGCAATGCTTAATGTATGGTATTCTTTCACATCAACGTCAACATAAGTAGTGTAAAGGTTTCCTGCGCTGTCATTTGCAGTGACATTTACCCTGTATGTTCCTTCAGTACTGTATACCTTGAATGCTCCAGGACCATTGAATACT
>Ga0196981_1000567_pt1 | contig 10745 bp, 9 predicted proteins | sample S3_2013CmetaG_FD_155462 | JGI IMG/M metagenome (GOLD analysis project Ga0196981, IMG submission 155462) | Soil microbial communities from Anza Borrego desert, Southern California, United States - S3_20-13C | ecosystem: Environmental > Terrestrial > Soil > Desert | place: USA: California...
CGTCATGGCTTTTTTGTTTCACGTGAAACGCTGGACAAGCTCGAGACCTATGACGCCCTGCTTCGCAAATGGCAGAAGGCCATTAACCTCGTGGGACCGACCACGCTGGACGTCGCGGCCGAGCGGCACTTCTATGATAGCGCCCAGGTCTTTCGCTACATTCCCGATATTGACGTGACGCTGGCGGATCTCGGCTCCGGCGCGGGGTTCCCCGGCCTGGTTCTGGCCATGCTCGGCGTCAGGGATGTGCATCTGGTCGAGTCCGATATCCGCAAGGCCACCTTCCTTCGGGAAGTTTCACGTGAAACATCCACGCCGGTTACGGTTCACGACCGACGTATTGAGGAGACTGCGATACCCAATGTCTCCGTGGTGACGGCCCGGGCTTTGGCGCCCCTAAAGGATCTTATCGGACACCTCGCGCGCCTGCAGACATTGGGACACCCGATCTACGGAGTTTTCGCCAAGGGCCTCCAGCATGGGGAGGAGATTGATCAGGCGCGTAAGGAGTGGGACTTTGACTTGGAAGTATTTGCCAGCGAATCCGACATGGCAGGCAAACTCCTGCGCGTGAAAAACGTGGTTAAAAGGGCGGCGTGACTGTTTCACGTGAAACGCAACTTAATTTGCCTTGCGGTTGCGCGAATCCGGGCGTAGAAAAAGAGTTATGCAGGCCCTCCCCCAAAATGATGTCAGCGCACCCGTAACGGACGGCGGTATCGCCTCCGCCACCCGGTTTATCAGTATTTCCAACCAGAAAGGCGGGGTTGGCAAAACAACGACCACCGTTAACCTCGCGACGGCCCTAGCAGCGGTTGGCAAGAAGGTTCTGGTTGTCGACCTCGATCCGCAGGGTAATGCCTCCACCGGCTTTGGCGTCGACCGAGCTGATCGTGTCAACGGCACCTATGAGGTACTTTTTGGCGATTGCGGGATCGATGAGGCGGTTTTAGGTACTAAAGTACCAAATCTTTACATAATCTCCTCCTCGATTCACCTGTCAGGGGCTGAGATCGAATTAGTGGATACCAAGCGGCGTGAATATCGGCTGAAGGATGCTTTGGCTGTCGCGACCCAGAAATTTGATTATGTCATGTTTGACTGCCCGCCTTCCCTGAACCTCCTCACGCTGAATGCGCTGGTCGCGTCCAACGGGGTGCTCGTGCCGCTGCAATGCGAGTTCTATGCGCTGGAAGGTCTAAGCCACCTGGTCAAAACCATCGAACGGGTCAAGGGCGCCTTCAACGACGACCTGGAGCTGACCGGCGTCGTGCTGACCATGTACGACAAGCGTAACAATCTTGCCAACCAAGTCTCCGACAACGTGCGCAGCTTTTTCGGGGACAAGGTTTTCGAAACCGTCATTCCCCGGAACGTGCGCATTTCGGAGGCCCCCTCCTTCGGTCTACCCGCGATTGTCTATGACATGCATTGCCCGGGCTCGCAGGCTTATATCCAGCTCGCCAAGGAAATGCTCAAGCGCGAGCAGCAGATTCAGGCCGCGCAGGCGGCAGCATAGTTTTTATCGGAGTTTATAAATCATGATCGAAAAGAAACGCGGGCTTGGCCGCGGCCTCGACGCCCTCTTCAGCGACGCCCGCAAGGAAGAGGAAGCCTTTCAGCCCAAAATGAAGCGCGCCGACGAAATGGTCGCCGCTGTCCAGCAGATCCAGGCGCAGCAGGCGAACAATGCAGGCCAGCGCAAACTCGCCGTCGAAAAACTCACCCCGGGCAAATTCCAGCCGCGCCGCTTCTTCGACGACGCAGCGCTCGAGCAGCTCGCGGAAAGCATTGCCGTGCATGGCGTTCTGCAACCCATCCTCGTGCGTCCGCTTTCGGATTCGATGTTCGAGATTATCGCCGGCGAGCGGCGCTGGCGCGCAGCGCAGAAGGCACAGGTACATGAAGTGCCCGTGGTCGTTCAGGAAATGAATGACAAGGAAGCGCTCGAGATCGCTCTCATCGAAAACCTGCAGCGGGAAGACCTTTCGGCGGTTGAAGAGGCTGAGGGCTACCAGCGGCTCATGGATGAATTCGGCCATACCCAGGATGCGCTCGCGACCCAGCTCGGTAAAAGCCGCAGCCATGTCGCCAATACGATGCGCCTCCTGAAGCTGCCCGCGTCCGTGCGCAAGATGGTGCAGAACGGCAGCCTGACTGCCGGTCACGCGCGCGCCCTGATCAACGCGAAAAATCCGGAGGAACTGGCGGACCTCGTGCAGCGCCGCGGCCTCAATGTGCGGCAGATTGAAGCGCTGGTCCAGAAATCGGCGGATGGCAAGTTAAAGCCGAAGAAGCAGAAAAGCTTCATTCAGAAAGACGTCGATGTGTTGGCGCTGGAGCGCCTGACCTCTGATAAACTGGGGCTTTCTGTCACCATCGACAGCCAGGGCGCATCGGGGCGGCTGACTATAGAATATAGGTCACTCGACCAGCTGGATGACCTGCTGGCGCGACTCGGGCAGACGCCACGGCGCTGATTAGACTCAATTTTTTGGAACGAAATCTTCTTCTCCCCCGTTGGACTGCACGACGGCGGGAATGTTACGCACTTCCAACCGCATACAACATAAGCTCTCGCTTGAAGGAGAAGACCACATGAAAAACACTCTGACGACGATCGCAGCGGCTCTCGTAATGGTTCCTGCCCTTGCCTTTGCAGCTGACTCCACTGTTTATCGCTCCACCTCGACCTCCACTGACGGCTACACCGTCAGCAGCTCGAACATGGGTGATTATTCCACCAACACCGTTTCGATCGACAGCCCGTCGACCTCCATGTCGACCTCGACCGAACGCACCACGGTGAAAACCTATCGCAACGCCCGTTCGGACACGGAATACCACGCTAACGATCCGATCCCCGGCGAAATGGACACCCGCGTCTTCGTGCGCGAGCGCGTTCACTTCAACGAGCGTAACGCCGAGTAAACCTTTCGTTACCCTGACGTGCAAAGCCGCCCTTTACGGGCGGCTTTGTGCTTTTTGAACTCGAGTTCGGCTTTGACATATTACGGCAATTCCCCTAGACTCGTCCGCATGGCGCTTTTTAAAGGAAAATTGAAGGAAAAGTTCGAGCAGGCGAAATGGCGTTTCGCGCCCAAGCGCATGCGCCGCACCAAGCTTGACCAGGCGATCGCCATGATCAGCCAGTATCCCGAAACCAAATTCCTGCTCGACCTCGCGCATCAGGAAGGCGTCGGCGTCGCTTTCGACAAGGCCATGGCACAGGGGCCGGCGGCGGCGCGGCTCGTGACCAACCGGGAAACGGGGCAGCAATACATCGCGCTCAATCCCTATGCCGAGCCGACCGATCTTGCCCTCTCCCTCATCCACGAACTGCGCCATGTCTGGCAGGACAAGGTGCTCCACCTCTCCCCGCAGACCCGGGGCCTATCCGAGCCCGATTCCGAAACAGCCCTGATGCTGACGCGCGTGCGCGAGGCAGATGCCCACGCCTTCGTCAACCTCATGGTGCGCCGCATACAGCACGCGAAGGAAGATGAAGCCGAACTCAAGACGCTCGCCGGACAGCTGCAAAACGGCACCGGCGCTCCGATCGACGAGCTTCAGGCAGAGGTTCTCTCGAAATACATGGCGCGAAAATTTCAAGAGCGCCTTGATGGCGACGGGAAGCAGATGCAGCAGGATTTCCTTTGGGCCCTGCAGAATCTCGACCCCTACGATCGCCAGTCACTTGTCGATTACCATGTCCGGTATACGACGCCGCAGCAGGACCCGATGCAGCATGAGCGCGGGGTAAAACCATTCGACGTGGCGCAGATGCGCAAGATCCTGCATATCGGCGTCGCCGAGGAAGCGCCCGCCTACCTCGACCACCTCACCGATCCGGAATTCAAGACGATCGTGATGAGCGATGTCGCGCCCGAGCTCAAGAGTACAGTGTCGCTGATGAACCATTTCGAGAATTCGGCCAAGCGCGGCGCTGTCACACCCCGCGATTCCTTCGGCTTCCGCGCGGCGATCGAGGAACGTCTGGCAAAAGCGGTCAACCAGCCGCCCCGCCCCACCTCGCCTTCGCTTTACGGCTGATCGCTTCCGGATTTTTCGGGCTTCCACTTATTGGCGCGTTCCTGCGCTTCTTTCACTGACTCTGCGGGCATTTTGCGGATCAGGGTTTTGATCTGCTTGCCGGCCGTCTTGTGGCCATTCTTCTGGGCAAGCGTGAACCACATATAGGCTTCAACGTCGTCCTGCTCGCCGCCGTCGCCGTTATAGGCGAGAATCCCCATATTGTACTGGGCCGTGGGGTTGCCCTGCTGCGCGGCGAGCTTGAACCATTTGCGCGCCTCCTCTGAATCGGGGTCGGTCCCATAGCCGTTCATGTAAAGCGTGCCGAGGATAACCTGCGCCCGCTCATCTCCCTGCTGCGCCCAGGGGGTCAGAACCTTCATCGCGCGGTCGTAGTCGCGCTGGAGGTAGGCGCTGTTGCCCTCCTCGAACGGGACACTGAGCTTTGGTTTCGCTGTGGCGCTGTCCGACTGTGCCGGCGTCGCGCCGGCCAGCTGGCCCGCGCTGTTGACCTCAAGCGTCTCGGTCGAGCCGTCATCCTTCTTGATGATGGCCTGAAAATGTCCGGCGCCGTCGTCCCCCGTGACGTAATAGACTTTATCCATGCGGTTGCCGGCGCCGACATTCTGCATGATCGTCTGCTGCACGGCCGGGGGAACCGACATCCAGCTGATGACCTTGCTTTGCCCTTCCGCCGCCCCTTCGTTAGGCGCGACCACGCAGAGCGTAAGGAGGAAAAGAGCGAACCCCCGCATCAAACTTGTCATTTCGGAATTCCTTCTGGCGAATGTTGCCCGACATCTGTGCCTGGCAAAATCCTACGCCATTTGCGAGCCGTTCGCAAAGTTTTAAGCGCGCCGCCTTTGAGACAGTGCGCGGCCGCCGATTTGGGACAGCGACAGGACGGCGCGGCTGACCAGCGTTTCCGGCTCCGCGCCCGACATCTTGCATTTCGCCTCGCAGGCCATCAGAAGTGAGATCGCCTGTTCAAGCTGCGCCGCGGACCAGCCGTTCATCTGGGCGACGAAGGAATCCTTTAGCTTGAAGAACAAAGGCGGCTTCAGCATCTTGAGCGCGAGATCGAGCGATTCTCCCTTGGCGATACGGGCCTTGGTAACCTGCAGCTTGCCGAAGTAATTTTGCATATGGCGCAGGATCGCAACGGGGCTTTCCCCTTCCGCGAGGGCGAGCTGCAATACGCGGTCGGCGTCGCCGAACTGCCCCGATCCCATGAATTTCGTCAGGTCATCCAGCGGCAGCTGCGCTGCTGCGCCAACGCAGGCGGTCACATCCTCGACGCCGATGTCGCGCTGCCCGCCCATATAGATCATAAGCTTTTCAGCCTCCCCCCGCGCGACCATACGGTCTCCGACGACGTTGGCGGCCAGCAGGCTCATCGCCTCCCCCGAAATGCGGAATCCGGCCTGGCGCAGAATATCGCCCATCATGCGCGAAAGGTCGCGCTCGTCATCGACATAGCAGGGCACGGCCGCGGCATTCGGCTGCTGCTCGAACAACAAGCGCAGCGACGATCTTGGCCCCAGCTCTCCTGCCTCGATCACGATGCGGTTGTCCCGCTCGCCCAGCTGTTTAAGTGTATCCTTGATGATGGAGGTCAGCTTGTCGGCGTTGTCGAGCAACCGCAGGCGAACAGCCTTCGCGCCGCCCAGCATCGAAATCGACTTTGCCTCGTCCAGCAACGCCGCCGGGTTTTCATTCAGATGCGGCGGCGTGATATCGACCAGCGCGAACGGGTCCTTGTCGGCAACCCCGGCTTGCCTGATCAGCGCCTTCGCCCGCTCGCGGACGCGGCCTTCGTCGGGGCCATAGAGCAGCACGGCGCGGCAGGTTTTCGGCGGATTGGCGAGGAACGGCTCAATGTCACGGAAGGTCAGCTTCATGGGCGGCCCGGCCGGTTGAAGAACAGCCCGATCTCCGTCGTAATGGTATCCGCCATCTCCTCGAGCATGTGGCTCAAGACGCTTGATTTGGAAACAAGCGTCGCGAATTGGTTGTCGAGCTGGTTATACCCGCCAACGGCCTTCACATCGCGCGTCAGCACCACCTGCCCAGTCGCTCGCTCCGTCAGCGTCATGGTCGCGGAGGTCTGAAGCATCGCCCTCGTCGCCGTCGCGTCCTTGCGGATGCCGAGATTGGTCAGCTCCGTGCGCAGCGGCGAGACGGTCAGCAGATAGGGCGCGTTGCCCGGCCGACCCTTCAGGTTCAGGCGGTCGATCAGCTGGTTGCGCAGGTATTGCCCGTCGCGGTCCGGGATATTGGCGACCTCGATGCCGGATTCCCGCGCATCGGCCGCATCAAACCGCCCGGCATGCTCGCCATACATGGGCTTGAAGCCGCAGCCCGCGACCAGCAGCGCCAGCAGGATAACGACCCTAGACGACCACATTGATGATCCTGTTCGGCACGACAATGATCTTGCGCGGGCTTTTGCCTTCCATCGCCTTCTGCACGCCCGCCTCGGCCAGCGCGGCTTTCTCGGCGTCGGCCTGGCCGAGGTCCTTCGGCAGCGTCACGGTCGCGCGCAGCTTGCCGTTGACCTGGATGGCGATGGTGACGGTGTCGTTCGCCAGGAGGCTTTCATCCGCGACCGGCCATTTTTCGTCGACCAACAGCGTCTTGTGGCCGAGCTCCTGCCACAGCTCCTCGGCGATATGCGGCATCATCGGCGACATCAGGCGGACCAGCGCCTCGATGCCTTCGCGCAGGACAACGCCATCGCCCTTGGCGGCAGCGAAATCCTCGAGCGCGTTCGACATCTCCCGCATCCGCGCGACCGCCTTGTTGAAATGGAAACGCTCCAGGTCCAGCGTCATTTCATGGATGGTCTTGTGGATCTTGCGGCGCAAGATTTCGGTATCGCCGCCCTTGCCGGAGAAATCCGCATTGGTGACAAGGCGCCACAGGCGGTTCAGGTATTTCCACGCGCCCTCGATGCCGCTTTCCGTCCATTCCAAGTCGCGCTCGGGCGGACTGTCGGAGAGGATGAATAGGCGCGCGGCATCCGCGCCATAGGTCTCGAGGATTTCGACCGGGTCGACCGTGTTCTTTTTCGACTTCGACATTTTCTCGATCCGGCCGACGGTCACTGCCTCGCCGGTGGCGGCATGGACGAACTTCTCCCCGACTTTTTTTACGTCGACAGGATAAAGCCATTTGCCGGCTGAATCCTTATAGGTTTCATGTGTCACCATGCCCTGCGTGAACAGCGCCGTGAACGGCTCGTCGAAATCAAGGTAGCCGCATTTTTTCAGCGCGCGGGTAAAGAACCGCGCATAGAGCAGGTGCATCACGGCATGCTCGACACCGCCGATATATTGGTCGACGGGCGCCCAATAACCGACTTTGTCCCTGTCGAAGCCCTTGTTCGGGTTTTTCGGGTCAGCATAGCGGAACTGGTACCACGAGCTTTCAAAGAACGTGTCGAAGGTGTCGGTTTCGCGCTGCGCCGGCTTGCCGCAGCCGGGGCAAGTCGTGTTTTTCCAGGTCGGGTGGTTATAGATCGGGTTGCCCGGCGTCGAGAAATGCACATCCTCCGGCAGCATGACCGGCAGGTCTTTTTCCGGTACGGGCATAACGCCGCAGGCGTCGCAATGGATGATCGGAATCGGGCAGCCCCAGTAGCGCTGGCGGGAAACGCCCCAGTCGCGCAACCGGTACAGCGTCGTTCCCTGCCCCATGCCTGCCTTTTCGATGCGCCGGATCGCCTCGGCCTTCGCCTCCTCGACCTCCATGCCGTTCAGGAAGCCGGAGTTGTAAAGACGGCCGGGGCCGGTATAGGCTTCCATATCGACCGCAAAATCCTTGCCTGCCGTTCCGTCCGGAATGACGACCGGAATGACGTTCAGGTCGTATTTGCGCGCGAAATCAAGGTCGCGCTGGTCATGCGCGGGGCAGCCGAAGATCGCGCCCGTGCCGTATTCCATCAGGACGAAATTCGCGATGAAGACGCGCAAGGTCGCGTCCTTGATGAAGGGGTGCTTCACCTTCAGGCCGGTATCGAAGCCGATTTTCTCCGCCGTCTCCAGCACCGCTTCGGATGTACCAAGCGTGCGGCACTGGGCGACGAAATCGGCCACGCCCTTATCCTTCTCCGACAGCGCCGCCGCAATCGGATGGTCGGGCGAAATGGCGACGAAGGACGCGCCGAACAGCGTGTCCGGCCGTGTGGTGAAAATCTCCAGCGTTTTCGCCGGCGCCGCGCCCTCGAATTCAAAATGGAACTGCAGGCCCTGTGACTTGCCGATCCAGTTCTCCTGCATGATGCGGACCTTTTCGGGCCAGCCGGTCAGCTGCTTTGCGCCTTCCAGCAGGTCGTCCGCGAACTCCGTGATCTTCAGGAACCACTGCTTCAGCTTGCGGCGCTCGACAACCGCGCCGGAGCGCCAGCCGCGCCCATCGACCACCTGCTCGTTCGCCAGCACGGTGTTTTCGACCGGATCCCAGTTCACGAAGGCCTCTTTCTGGTAGGCCAGGCCGTTTTTCAGGAAGTCGAGGAAGAATTTCTGCTCATGCTTGTAATAATCGGGCGCGCAGGTGGATACCTCCCGGCTCCAGTCGATCGCCAGGCCCATCATCTTCATCTGGTTCTTCATGACCGCAATATTCTGGTAGGTCCATTTCGACGGATGGGTCTGGTTTTCCATGGCGGCGTTTTCCGCCGGCAGGCCGAAGGCGTCCCAGCCCATCGGGTTCAGCACGTTGAACCCGTTCGCCCGCTTGTAGCGCGCGACGACGTCAGACAGCGTGTAGTTGCGCACATGCCCCATATGCAGGCGGCCGGAGGGGTACGGGAACATCGCCAGGGCATAGAATTTCTTCTTCGACGGGTCTTCCGTCACCTCGAAGCACTTCTTTTCCTCCCACACGCCCTGCCAGCGCGTTTCGGTTTCCTTGACATTGTAACGGTCGTTCATGATCTCTGCCCTATGGCCTGAATTACGGACACATATATTAGTACGAAAACTTCGAAGAATCCCAGTCCCGTCATCCTGAGCGCAGCGAAGGATCTCCCTTTACGCCTAAGGGGGATCCTTCGCTCTCGCTCAGGATGACAGTGAAAGGGTGCTTAAAGCTTCCCGCCCGCCTGCGCGACGCGCAGTTCGCGGGCGCGGGTCAGGATGGCGTTTTCGATATTGGTCGCCATTTCGTTGGTGACCGCCGTGTCTTTCCAGGCATTGCCGGCCTGGCGCTGCTTGAAGACTGAAACGCGCACGCCGTCGGCGCGCAGCTGGCGATCCATTATATAGACGGAAAGCTTGAAGCGCTCGCCCGGGGTTTCCGGGTTCTCGTACCAGTCGGTCAGGATGACGCCGCCGAACGGATCGGCCGAGGCGACCGGCATGAAGGAAATGGTGTCGAGCGAGGCGCGCCACAGGAAGCTGTTGACGCCAATGCCCGAGGTGCCGGCATCCGCATCGTCGTCGTCGCGGCCGAACAGCTTGTCGCCGAGCGTCGTGCCCTCGCCCCAGACGGTGTCGCGCTTCTGGTCGGAATAAACGATCTTGTCGGTGCCTTCGGGGCGGGTCGGGTAGCTCGCCTCTTTCTTGATATCGCCGCAGCCGGCAAGCGACAGCGCCATCGTGGCCGCCAGCAGTGAAAGACGCATTTTCATTCGTATCGCTCCGCAGTTTTTTCGCTTCAGTAACCTGTCGTCTGATGTAGCACGAGCGCAGTAAATCTCAAAGCGGCGCAAGGGAATCGCAGGTTTTCACCCAACGGATGCCGCTACTTATGTTTAATACGTCTATATGTAAAAACCCGCTTGTTTTGCGCCCGCCGACCCGCAAAAAAGCCAAGCGTAGCGCGGCAAAAGCACGATTTCCGCGAAGTTTGGACACCACAGCGCTTTGTGGCAGCGGCGCAACACTGTCCCCTCAATGTCCGGTTTCGGGGCTTGCGGCGGTTGACCTGTGTCGCTCGGAGGGTTTATTCCTCGATGGTAACGGCGATGCCTGGCCTTTTCAGGTCGCGTCGTCTGTATCAAGAACGCATCTGGGGACTATTTCTTCAGGGCAATTTGGAGGAAACACAATGAAAAAGATCCTACTCGCAGGTACTGCGATCGTCGGCGCGGCAGTTCTCGCTGCTCCCGCGAAAGCTGACCTGAAAATCGACCTCGGCGGCCACTTCCGTGGTTACGCGGTCTATTCCGATCAAGACGAAGCTGACACCGCAGCTGGCGGCGATGAGCTCGACAACTTCGGCTTCCGCCGCGACATGGAAGTTGATTTCACCGGCGAAACCACGACCGACAGCGGCCTGACCGTTGGCGTTCACGCTGAACTCGACCTCGGCAACGAAGGCTTCGACGGCACGCATTTCGTCACCCCGACCGATGCCCTGAACTCGGGCGTTTCGGGCGCTGGCTTCGGTCCTGAAACCGATGGCAACCAGCTCGATGAAGCTTACCTGTACTTCTCCGGCGGCTGGGGCCGCGTGAACTTCGGCTCCGAAGACGGCGCTGCATACCTCCTGCAGGTTGCTGCTCCTTCGGCTGACTCGAACGTTGACGGCATGCGCGTTTACGTGCAAGCCCTGAACTCCGATGTCTGGGACGATGGCATTGCGAACAACGGCACCGTCAACTTCGGCGCTAACGCGTTCAACCTGAACCTCGGCTACGACAACGCCCAGTTCCGCGACACCGATCGCCTCACCTACCTGACGCCGAAATGGAACGGCTTCCTGGCTGG
>Ga0196981_1000568_pt1 | contig 10743 bp, 14 predicted proteins | sample S3_2013CmetaG_FD_155462 | JGI IMG/M metagenome (GOLD analysis project Ga0196981, IMG submission 155462) | Soil microbial communities from Anza Borrego desert, Southern California, United States - S3_20-13C | ecosystem: Environmental > Terrestrial > Soil > Desert | place: USA: California...
TGGTGGCCCGAGCCCGCGGTCATAAGGATCGGCACGAAGGGGTTGGGGCAGGTGCTGTCGCTGCGCAGCCGCTTGGTCAGCGTCAGCCCGCGATCGGGGTTTTCAAGCCAGTCGACGATCAGCAGGTCGTGGTTTTCCGCGGCGAACTTGGCATAGGCTTCCTCCACGCCGAAGGCAGAATGGATCGAGGATTCAGGGACGGTGAAAAATGTCAGCACGCCTTTGACTAGGTCGAACAGGGGCGGGGAGGTTTCCACCACCAGTACCTTGACGTCACTGAAGTCGTAAGCCATGAGATCAGCCCTTGTTCTCGATGACTTCCTTCACCTTTGTTGCCAGTTGCTTGAGCGTAAATGGCTTGGGAAGGAAATAGACGTCGGCGCCGAGATGCTCCTTGAAGCGGTCCTCGGCATAGCCGGAAATAAAGATGATTTTAATCTGCGGATATTTTTCTTTGACCTGTTTCGCCAGCGTCGTGCCGTCCATTTCCGGCATCATGACGTCGGTCACAAGGATCTCGGGCTGGAATTTTTTCTCGTCGAGAATCTTGAGCGCCGCGACGCCGCCCGGCGCGTCCATCACCTGGTAGCCCTTGTTCGACAGCGCGCGGGCGGAGAAGGTGCGCACCGCGTCTTCATCCTCCACCAGCAGGATCTTGGCGGAGCCGGTGAGGTCGCTGGTCGCCGGTTTTTCCTCGACCGCTTCCGGTTTTTTCGCGCCCGCGGTTTCGGCGAAGCGGGGCAGGTAGATGATGAAGGTTGTGCCTTGGCCGACCGTCGATTTGACCGACAGGTAGCCGCCCGTCTGGTGGACGATGCCGTGCACGGTCGCAAGGCCAAGGCCGGTACCCGCGCCGACTTCCTTGGTCGAGAAGAACGGCTCGAAGATGCGGGGCATGATATCGGGGTTGATGCCGGTGCCGGTATCCTCGACCTCGATCATCGCCCAGTCGCCGGGCGGCAGCAGTTCGTCGTTCGAGAGCTTGGTCGGCGTTTTCGTGGCGAGGTTGGAGGTGCGGATGGTGAGCTTGCCGCCCGCGGGCATCGCGTCGCGCGCGTTGACGACAAGGTTGATCAGCACCTGCTCCATCTGACCCTGGTCGGCCTTGATGAGGCTGATATCGGCCGAGTGGTTGAGGCGCAGCTCGATATTCGCGCCGATCAGGCGGCGCAGCAGGTGCGAGAGTTCGGACAGCACTTCGGCGAGGTCGAGCATGCGCGGCTGCAATGTCTGCTGGCGGGAGAAGGCAAGCAACTGGCGCACGAGGTTGGCGGCTCGGTTGGCGTTTTGCTTGATCTGCATGATGTCGGCGAAGCTGGGGTCGCCGGGCTTGTGGCGCAGGAGCAGCAGGTCGCAGAAGCCGATCATGGCGGTCAGCAGGTTATTGAAGTCGTGCGCGATGCCGCCCGCGAGCTGGCCGACGGCCTGCATCTTCTGGCTTTGCGTCATCTGCTTTTCGAGCTTTTTCTGCTCGGTCAGGTCGATGAAATGCAGCACGAAATTATCGCCCGCCTTGAATTTCCGTGCGTAGATCTGGGCGACGATTTCGATCGAGCCCTTGATGGGGACTTCGACGAAAGGCTCCGACTGCTCGCCGCGGGCGAGGTGCTTCAGCCAGTCCTCCGCCTTGTGCTGCGCGTCCTTGGCGATGAAGGAGAGCAGCGACTTGCCGTTCAGCGCGTTGACGGGCAGGCGCAGCATGGTCGCAAGCGTCGCGTTCGCGTCGCTGATAATACCACCCGCGGTCAGCATGCAGATGCCGACGGGCGCTTCCTCGAACAGCCGCTCGAAGCGGTCCTCGGATTCGCGAAGAGCCTGCTGCATCTTCTGCTCGGTCGTCATGTCATAGACGACGGAGCGGGAAATGACTTTGCCTTCCTCGTCCTTGGTGATCGAGTGGGTAATGGCGGCCTTGAAAACGCGGCCGCCCGCGCCCTTCATCAACAGCTCGCCATGCTGGTGGTAGCCGCCGCCCTCGAAGCAGTCATAGGGCTTGCCCGCGATCGGCGGGTTGACGAGGAAGTCGTGCAGCCTGGTCTTGCCGATGATGGTGCGCGCGTCGGCGCCGAGCAGGCGGAGCAGCGTATCGTTCGCGAATTGCAGCCGGCCTTCCTCGTCGACCGAGAAGAAACCGACCGGCGCATTGTCGGTGAAGTCGCGCAGCTTTTCCCGCTCCTCGCGGATCGCCGCTTCCATCTGGTAGCGATGCGTGATGTCGTCGAAGCGCCAGTGGACATAGCCCGGCCAGCCGATGATGTACTGGCAGGTGACCTGGAACCACACGGTCTTGCCGCGCAGGCGGGTTTGCACCTCGGTCGCGGCGGAACCGGCGGGCGAAGCCTTGTTCTGCAGGTCCTCCAGCGTTTTTTCGATTTTCTTGGAATGCTCGAACAGGCGCGTGAAGGCGGAGATGGAGGGCGTGCCGAGACCTTCGACCATCTTGTTAAAGCGCGCGTTGCTGTAGATCGTCTTGCCGGCTGCGTCGCTGATCGCGCGCGCCTCCGCGCTTTTTTCCAGCACCTCGGTCAGGATCTTGCGGCTGCGGTCGGCGTCCGAATAGCTGCGGTTGAGCATCAGGAAGGCAAGCCCGCCGATGAGGCCGTAAAAATATATGCCGATCAGCGACCAGCCGAAGCCGCCATGAAGCCGCATATAAACGACGCCGATCGCCAGAAAAACATAGGCAACGCCGCACATGAACAGGAACAGCGCCTTGGCGTTGCGAACGCTTTCGGCGGTATCGAGCTTCTCGGGCTTTTTCTCGAGGAAGAAGCCGTCGTTATGGGTGTTGGGTGCGGTCACGTCGGTCGGGTTCCTAATCAGGAATATGTTACCTTCTTCGGATAAACAAATCCATGATTTCCAAGCCACTACAGCGCGCTTTCATGTGATATGGGAAGCGCGGTGATGCGATCTATTATGCTTCATGTTACGATGGGATCATGACGACCCTGACCCGACAGCGCGGCATGTATCCGGGTTCGGCCTGGAACGCGCCCATGACCGAGCCGATGATGCTGCCCGACGATGTGCTGGCAGCACAGCGCGCCGTGACGGAGCCAGCGACTGGCGCAATATTTGCCCGGCATGTGGCGCTTGACCGGCGCGAAGGCGTGGTGCCGCCGCTCAACCGTCACCGGCTGCTCTGGCCGGAGCCGCGCCTCGACTGGGCGCAAAGCGTCGCTCTGGTGCGGGACGCTTTTAAATTAGTTGGCGGAGAGCTTGCGGCGCAGGCTGCAGCCATTATTGATGACGAAACACGCCTGCACCGCACGGAAACCGCGACCGGCGACTGTGCCGCCTTCACGACGCCAAAGGGCTGGAAAGGGCGCAAGCAGGTGGAGATTACATTTGAATCGGACGGCACGATCAGCGACGCGGTCTATCTCGCGCATGAGCTGGGCCATATGCTCGCCTTTGACATGGCGGAAGAAGCCGGCAGCGGTGGAGACATGATGCCGCGCCATGCGATCGAGTTGCCGGCGTTTTATACGCAAGTCATGTTTTACGACTATCTGGCGTCACATCCTGATCCGGCATTGCGCCGCGCGGGTTTCGCGCATGCGGCGGGGGAACTGACGCGTTCCCTCTACGGGCAGAAGGCGGCCTATGCGGCGCAGGGGCTCGACGCGGCTGCGACATCTTCCGTCTACAAGGCGCGCTTGGAAGAGGCGCTGGGGCCGGAATGGATGTATTTCCGCGCGGCGGGACGCGCCGGCTTCGGCGCTTATGATTTGCATACCTATTCTTCCGCGCCGCTGATCGGGCTTGGGCTGTACCATGTTGCCCCCCGCAGTCCCGAGCTGCTGCAGGCGCTTTTCGCGCGCGGACAGGCGACCGATATCCTTGAAATTTTCGCTGCCTCCGGCGTTACGACGACGGAGGCCCTGCAGGAATTTTTCCGGCAGGCGCTCGCCCGCGCGATCGCGCCGCTGGCGCAGGCGGCGGCGGCGGCTACTGCCGCATGATCAGCAGTTCCTTGCGGGTCCTGTCGGACTCGCCGATCTGGCTGTCCCAGACAAGGCTCTTGCCGTCTTTGGACCATAGCTCGACCTTGGAGATATCGGCCATGAGGAGATTGTATTGCTTGCCGTTCATGTCGAGCGGCTTCGGGTCGGCCTTCATCGAGATCAGGGTGAGGGTCACAAGCCCTTCATGACCGTTGCCCGTCTCGCGCATGATGGCTTCGGCCATGCTCGCGGGCGCGCGCAGCCACTGGAATTTCGCGATGCCGCCCGGGATCAGCGCATAGCGCTTGCCCATATATGTGTAGGGATAGAAGGAGCCTTCGCTTAACCCCTGAACAAGGAAGCCCTTCTCGACGGGGCTGTAGCCCGAGAGGCGGATTTTCGCTTCGATGATAATGGGCTCGGACGGAGTCATGAGGTCGAAGGTGTTCTGCATCTCGCCGATGCGTTTTTCGAGAAGGGCGGGCCGCTCCGCCATGTCGGTTTTCTGATAACCAGTCCAGGCGCGGGTCCAGCCTGGGAAATCCGGCTTGTCGCCGACAAGCTTGTGATAGAGCATGGCGATGTATAATGGGCTGGTGGCGGCGGGCCTGGCGCTGTAGGCCAGCGCCGGCGTCGCGGCCAGCAAGGCCAGAAGAAGCAGATAACGGGTCACAGTTTTTTACCCCGCAGCTTGAAGACGTATGAAATCACTTCGGCGACCGCCTTGAAATGCTCGTGCGGTATGGTCTGCTCGATCTCCATGGAATCGAACAGCGCGCGGGCGAGCGCGGGATTTTCGACCAGCGGCACCTTGTTCTCGTTCGCGATATCGCGGATGCGCTGCGCGACGAGGTCGGCCCCCTTGGCGACCATGACGGGCGCGTCCATTTCGGCGGAATTGTATTTAAGCGCGACCGCGTAATGGGTCGGGTTGGTGATGACGACATCTGCCTCGGGCACCGCCTGCATCATGCGCTGGCGGGCCTTTTGCTCGCGCAGCGCGCGCAGGCGGCCCTTCACTTGCGGATCGCCCTCCGTCTGCTTGTATTCTTCCTTCAGCTCCTGCTTGCTCATGCGCATCTTCTGCATGAAATCGTGGCGCTGGTACATGTAATCGGCGATGGCGAGTACGAAGAGCACGATCAGCGCCGCCACCATCATCTTGACGAACAGGTCTTCAAGGTCGAACATCGCGGGTCCGATATCCTGGCCCACGAAATGGTCGATCGTCGGGAAATAGGGCGAAAGGGCGAGGTAGATCGCGGCGGAGATAACCACGAGCTTGACAAGACTTTTCACGAACTCGCTGATCGAGCGCATGGAAAACAGGCGCTGGAAACCGCTCATGATCGAGATTTTCTTGAGGTCGGGCTTGATCGGCTCCGCCGTGAAGATCGGCCCTGTTTGCACATAGGCGGCGAGCACGCCGACGACCATCAGGATGCCGAAGGGAACCAGCAGCTGTCCCATGACGCGCCAGAACAGCATCTTGCCAACCCCCATCAGGCCGTGGGCGTCGGTCGGGTAGGCATGCGATTCCGAAATGAAGGATTTCAGCACGCCCTGCAGGTCCAGCATGATGCCGGGCGCCATCATCACGACCAGCAGCGTGATCGCGAACAGCATGACCCAGTTCGTCACTTCGCGGCTGTAGACGATCTGTCCGCGCTTGCGCGCCTCTTCCAGTTTCCGGGCTGACGGCTCTTCCGTTTTCTGGCTGTCGTCCTGGTCGTCGCCTTCTGCCATGGGTTCCTACCTCGGGTTCAGCGCGCCGTTGACGAGATCCTCGAAGCCCTGAAGCCAGAAGAGCATGCCGGCCGAGATCACCATCGTCAGCATGACGAGGGAAAGCAGGATCTGCACCGGCATCGCGAGGAAGAATATCTGGATCTGCGGCAGCAACCGCCCGACGAGGCCGAAGGCGAACTGCACCAGCGTGCCGACGATCAGGAAGGGCATCGCGAGCTGCACGCCGATCTTGAAGGCCGTGCTGACGGTCGCGATCACGACCTCGATGATCGGCTGCATGTCGGGCGCCTGGGCGAGCGCCGGAAACATCGTGTAGCTGTCGATGACCGAGGCCAGCATGTAGTGGTGCAGGTTGGTGACGAAGAGCAGCGTGACCCCCGTGATCGAATAGAGCGCGCCGATGACCGAGCCTTGCGTTGCGGTCATCGGGTTGAAGACAAGCGCGTTGGAAAAGCTCGACTGGATGGAAATGACGCCGCCCGCGGTATCGAGCGCCGTGATCATGATGCGCATAACCGTGCCGATGAACAGCCCGATAAACGCCTCCGACACCAGAAGCGCGATCATGTCGGGCGCGGCGGAGGGCAGGGGCGGCAGGTTCGGGGCGAGGAAGGGGGTCAGGATGAAGGCGAAACCAAGCGCGAAATGGAGGCGGATCTGCGGCGACACGAAACTGTCCCCGATGCCCGGCATGATCATCAATGCGAGGCCGGTGCGCATGAAGATGAGCAGAAAGGCCGCGACATGGCCGGTGACGAGTTCATTGAGCAGGGACTGCATATCTTTATTATAACCGAACCTTGTCTATCCGCCATGCCGGACTTCGCCGGGCAGCGGAAGGGGCGTCACCCCATCCCGATGATCTTGTCGGCGATCACGTCGGTGAAATTCTTCATCGAGGTCGCGAACATGGGGAAGAGCAGGTAGATGGCGAGATAGATCGCCATCATTTTCGGCACAAACGCGAGGGTCATTTCCTGAATCTGGGTGAGCGCCTGGATCAGCGCGATCACTACGCCGACGACCAGACCGATCATCATGACGGGGGCGGAGAGCTGGATCGTGAGGATGATCGCCTCGCGGGCGAAATCGATGACGTCAGCTTCTTCCATAATCAACCCCTCTGTCATCCCGGGACAAGTGAGCGAAGCGAGCGCTGATCCGGGATCCAGCTATGCTCGCCCCGCAGGCGCTCGTCAGAGGCAAACCGCCCAAAGGCGGTTTGAAGAAACTCCTGGATCCTGGATCGTGCGCTCGCCTGACGGCTCGCTGGTCCGGGATGACCTTAAATGGAAGTCCTCATCACCTGCTCGTAAGCTTGCACCACGCGGTCGCGTACCGCAAGGACGGTGTTGAGGGCCATTTCGGCGTTGTTGATGGCGGAAAGGACGTCGGTCATATCCGCCTTGCCGACGAGGCCGGCGGCGGAGACTTTTTCGGACTGGTGCTGGGCGTTGATCGCGGATTCCGCCGCGGTTTTCAGGACCTCGCCGAAGGAGGGGCCGCCCGTTTCCGCGGGCTTTGGCTCTGTCATTGATTTCAGAGTGTTGAGATATGCTTTTGAAGCATCGGTTACATTGGCCATGATATTCAAAGCTCCTTAAATTAAAACTTAAGAGGCGCGCAGCAGCTCGATGGTTTTCATGAGCATTGAGCGCGCCATTTCGATCACGCCGAGGTTCGCCTCGTAGGACCGCTGCGCCTCGCGCATATCCATCATTTCAAGCATCGGGTTGACGTTGGGCGTCTTCACATACCCGCTCTCGTCCGCCGCCGGGTGGCTCGGGTCGTATTTCGTGACGAAGGGGGCCGGATCGTACTGGACCTTGCCGGTGGTCACTTCCTTGGTGTTGTCGGCGCGGTTCACCTGGTTGCTGAAGGTCACGATCTGGCGGCGATAGGGGTCTGCGCCCTTGCTCTTGCCGGTGGTTTCGGCATTCGCAAGGTTTTCGGAAATCACCTTCATGCGCGTGCCCTGGGCCTTCATGCCCTTCGCCGCGAGTGTCATTGCCTTGACGAGATCCATCTTAAAACTCCTGACCTTACTTCAGAGCCATTTTCAGCATGGCGATGTTTTTCTGGTACAAATTGCTGACGAAGGCATGATCGGTGTAGTTTTCGTTCATCTTCAGAAGCTGCTCTTCGAGCACCACCGAATTACCGCCCGGAGCGACCTCATAGGTATCTTTCTGCTTCGCGCTCGGCAGATTTTGCCCGATCGTGCCGCCACCCGGCGTCATATGGTTCGCGGAGGTTACCGCCATGCCCATCGCGCCGCCGCCGCCGGTGCCCGCCGCGCTCATTGAAAGCGCGCTGGCAGAACTTCCCAATATCTGTTTGAAATCAATCTCTTTTAGATCCATCGGGCGGTAGCCGGGGGAATCCGCGTTGGCGACGTTCTGCGCGATGAGCTTCTGGCGCTCTTCGTGCCAGTCCATCTTTTTCAGCATCGCGCCCAGTAAATTCAGGTCTTGCATCGCCATGATAAATCTCCCCTCGCTATTACATATGCAACGCATGTGCCATGTAACAGGTCTCCCCAGACCAAAGACTAACATAGGTCGCGAATCCTGTGGGGCGAGATTTCGGTTGCGTCGTGTTTTGGTGTTAAGGCTTTGTTAAGAGTTTGCTAGGGTGGGGCATGAAATCCGATAGCAGGACGTTTCGATGGGAGTGGCTAGGCGGTAAGCTCGCCAGATTCACGGCTACGCAGTACCTAGCTGTCGTGTTTCTCTGGTTGTTTCATATGTCTTCCGAAATATTCGGGTACAAACATTTCGACGTTATTTTCGGATTTCACACCGTCCCTGTTATAGCCATAAACCTGAGCCTTATCATTATGCTGATAATAACGTTAGCTGCGCATGCTCTGCTTCACCATGTCAGGTTTGTGCTAAAATACCCGGGTGCGTATTGGCCCCTATGCTTCGTATTTTTAAACTTGGGGTGCGTTCTCTTCGCTTTTTGCTTAGCGGCTGATGAAATGCTGCGGGTATGGCCGGCGGTTTTACTCTGGGTTTCGTTTTTGGTTTTAAGTAGTGTTATTTCCGCTGTTCATGACGCAACCGCCATTAAACGACCAATAGAGATATTGCCTATTGATCAAATGACGGGGAAAGCACTACCCGTAAAATTTTTCGGTAATCTGAACGTCATTTTGGCGGCTGTTAGCAGCGCGTTGGCTATAATGCTTTGCTGGGGGCTGGTTTCCTGATGATCGACATCCGCGACACCGAGGACGAGGACCGCAAGAAACAGGCAGGCGAGGAAAGCCGCCGGCTGGCTGCTGTCGCGCTCAAGAAATATGGAATAGATGAATCCGCACTGCCAAAAGTGGTCGCGGCGGGTTACGGGAAACTCGCGGAGCAGATCGTCGAGATCGCCTTCCAGAATGGCGTGAAGGTGCGGGAGGACAAGGAGATGGCGCAGATCCTCGCCGCGATAGAGATGGATTCCGAAATTCCCTCCGAAGCGCTGGTGGCGATTGCCGAAATTCTGGCATATGTTTACAAAGCCAATCAGACCTATAACCGCGACGACGACAAGAAAGAGCAGCCGTGAGCAAGGACGACATCGCCAAGCGCCTGAAAGCCATCACCGATTACGTGCGCGACTGCGAGCGCCGCGTGATGCAGGGGGAGATCATGGATCTGCAGGGGCTCGATAATAATGTCGTGGAAGTCTGCGACAGCATCGCCAAACTGCCGCCGAAAGAGGGGCAGGAACTGGAGGCGCAGATGGGCACGCTGATCGGCGATCTCGAAAAGCTGGCGAACGCCATGCGCGAGCAGCAGGAAAAATTCGGGGAAGAGGCATGACCGAGGGCTTAAGCGGGGATCCCGCGATTTTCAAGGCGCTCGCCGCCTTCGCCTTCGTCATGTGCCTTATGTACCTCCTGGCTTACGTGATCAAGCGGCTGGGTCTGGGCGGGCCGGTGATGCTGCCGGGCGCGAAGCGGCGGCTGAAGGTGGTCGAGCACCTTGCCATCGACCCCCGCCGCAAGCTGGTGATCGTCCGCCGCGACAACAAGGAACACCTGCTGGTGCTCGGCCCCGGTGGCGAGACGGTGATTGAAAGCAACATCCAGCTGCCCGATAATGTCATTGAACTGGCCGACCAGAAGGACGTCAAGAATGGTTGAGGCGCTGAACATGGACCGCAAGAGAGAGTCCCGGGCTGTCTGGAAAAGGGCATTGTCCTTCCTGCTCCCAGGCATTGCCTTTCTCATTGTCGCTGCGATCCTTTTCATCCCGTCACACACCTTTGCGCAAAGCCTCACCCTCAATCTCGGCCAGGGCGGCGAAGATGCGGGCGGCGGGTCGGTTGCAAGCCGCGTCGTGCAGATGGTCGCGCTGCTGACGATCCTTTCGCTCGCGCCTTCCATCCTTATGATGATGACCTCGTTCACGCGCATCGTGGTCGTGCTCTCCTTCCTGCGCACGGCGCTGGGCACGCAGCAGACCCCGCCCAACACAGTGATGATCTCGCTCGCCATGTTTCTCACGCTGTTCATCATGATGCCGACGGTTACCGCTTCCTATGAACAGGGACTGCGGCCGCTCATGAATGACGAAGTGACGGAGATCGAGGGCTTCCAGAAGGCGGTCGTGCCGTTCAAGCAGTTCATGCTCGCCCATACGCGCGAGAAAGACCTCGACCTGTTCATCCAGCTCGCGAAAGTGCCGGAGCCGAAGGCCGCGATCGACACGCCGCTGCAGGTCGTCATTCCGTCCTTCATGATCTCGGAGCTGCGCCGCGCCTTCGAGATCGGCTTCCTGATCTTCCTGCCGTTCCTTGTTATCGATATGGTGACCGCCTCCATCCTCATGTCGATGGGGATGATGATGCTGCCGCCCGTGATGATCGCGCTGCCGTTCAAAATCATCTTCTTCGTACTGGTCGATGGCTGGGCGCTGATCGCCGGATCGCTGGTCAAAAGTTACGGCGGCGCGTAAGCACACCGCTTCCTCTCAAGGATAACAGTCCGTCAAGCCTTTCGGGAACCACCCGCCCTATCGCGGGTAGGTTCAGGGACTTTTTTATC
>Ga0196981_1000569_pt1 | contig 10646 bp, 9 predicted proteins | sample S3_2013CmetaG_FD_155462 | JGI IMG/M metagenome (GOLD analysis project Ga0196981, IMG submission 155462) | Soil microbial communities from Anza Borrego desert, Southern California, United States - S3_20-13C | ecosystem: Environmental > Terrestrial > Soil > Desert | place: USA: California...
AGCTTCGTCCTCCCCGATTGCCGCCCGGTCCCGCGTGGCTAAACCGGCCCGGGCCCGGCGGCTACGCCGGAAAGCACCGCAGCTCGAAGAACGCGAAATCCGCGGTCGCGCCGGCGCCGCCGAGGTCCTGCGCGCAGAGTCCGACCAGCGCGCCGGTGAAATGGAGGTCGGAGCCGTAATCGTCCGAGAGCTTCGACGCATCGAACGCGGGGCCGACGTCCTGCCAGGCCGCGCCGTCGGGCGAGGCCGCGAAGCGCAGCCGCGCGCCGTCGATCTCGGCGCGCAGGTGCAGCGCCGGCCAGTCGTCCACCGCGATCTGCGCCTCCGGCGGCTCCGCGTACGCGCCGTCGTCGGTCAGGGCGACCCCCACCACGCGGCCGCGCTTTTCGTCGTGCGTGACGCGGAGGCAGTAGTGCGTGCGGGTGTCGTAGTAGCAGACCAGGCCCGCGGCCTGCGTGAAATGCGCCGGGCGGAACTCGAGCTGCGTGAGCGCGACGGCGCGGTGCTCCGTCAAGCGCCGCGCGACGAGGCTCTGGTGGAAAAGCGAGTGCAGCGATTCCCGGCCGCGCAGCCGGAGCCAGCCCGGGCGCGCCACGAGCGAGGCCCAGGTTTCTTCGACGGGCCCGCGCAGCGCGCTCCATTCCGGGCCGAGCCGCGGCCCGTCGAACTCGTCGCGCGCCGGCTCCGCGGGCCACGGCCGGGGCACCGCGCCGCGCGGCGCGACCACCTCCAGCTGCGGCCGCGTGCCGCCCTCCGCGAGCCGCAGCCATCCATCGTCGGTCCACTCGACCCGCTGCAGGCAGGTTTCGCGTCCGAGCGGGCACCGCCGCAAGCCCGCGCGGTCGGCCGGGTGGACATCGAGCGGCGGGCGGGAGGCGTCGGCGACGCGGCCCAGCGCCAGGGGCCGGCTGGCGAGATGCGCCAGGTACCATTCGCCCGCGGGCGCCTGCACGAGCTCGCCGTGGCCGGCCTTCTGCAGCGGCCAGTCCGGCGCGTCCCGGGTCGTGAGCACCGCGGGCTGCGGGTCGAGCTCGTACGGCCCCGTGATGGCGCGGGCCCGGGCGAGCGCGATGCCGTGGTTCCAACCGGTGCCGCCCTCGGCCAGCAGAAGATAATACCAGCCGGCCCGCTTGTAGAGGTTCGGGCCCTCGCAGAGGACGTCCTTCGCCAGGATGCGCGTCATCGGCCCGACGAGCCGCCGCGCCGCGGCGTCGTATTCCTGCAGCACGATGCCGGCGAACCGGTTCCGGCCCGGACGGAAGTCCCACATCATGTTCACGAGCCACTTCCGGCCGTCGTCGTCGTGGAAGAGCGACGGGTCGAACCCGATGGCGTTGAGCGCGACCGGCTCGGACCACGGGCCCGCGATGTCGGGGGCGGTGACGAGGAAGATGCCGAGGTCCTTGAACGGGCGGCCGCGGCCGCAGGTGCGGACGTTCGGGTAGACGAGCCAGAACCGGCCGTCGGCGTGGCTGAGCGACGGCGCCCAGACCCCGCCGGAGTCCGGCACGCCGCGGAGGTTCAGCTGCGACTCGCGCGTGAGCGCGTGGCCGAGCAACCGCCAGTGGACGAGGTCGCGCGAGTGGTGGAGCGCCACGCCGGGCCAGCCCTCGAAGGTGCTGGTCGCGACGTAGTAGTCCTCCCCCACCCGCACGATCGAGGGGTCGGGGCGAAAGCCGCGCAGGACCGGGTTGCGCAGCACCGGCGGTGCGCCCGCGGCGCTCACGTCGCCGGGGCCGCGGCGCGGTAGCGACGCGTGACCACGATCCCGAGCGCGAGGAGCACGCCGCCGCAGGCGGCGTAGCAGATCCGGCCCAGCGGGGCGTTCGGGATCAGGGTGAGCAGCAGGATGAAGCCGCCGTAGAGAAGGCACATGCGGCCGATGGCGCGCGGCACCTGCCGGTTCTCGTGCGCCGCGCCGGCCGCGTCCGGCAGCGGCGTGCGGAGCCGGGCGAAGAACTCGGCCACGCGCTCCTGGTGCGCGGCGGGGCTCCGCCGGTAGAACAGGGCGGTGAAGAAGAACCAGGCCACGCAGGTCGGGCCGACGAGCAGGGCCGTGGCGATGATGCCGAACACGGTCCGCTCCTCGGGCAGAAAGGGGCCGCCGAGCCCGGGCACCCAGGCCAGCATCTCCGGGGTGACCCAGAACTTCGCCACGCCCGCCATGACGAGCCCGAGCACGGCGGTGCTCCACGCGGACCAGGGCGGCGTCCGGGAAAAATAGATCCCGAGGAACGCCGGGATCGCGAGCGGCATGAGGAGGCTCGTCCCGAACTGGTTCAGCAGGTCGAACAGGCCGAGCGACCGGTAGCGGCTCAGGAGCAGGGCGAAGACGATCAGCACGCCGCCGAGCAGGAGGGCGCCGAGGCGGCTCAGGCGGACGAGCCGGTCCTCCGGGCAGGCGGGGTTGATCACCGGCAGGTAGAAATTGCGCAGCAGCAGGCCCGAGCCCCAGTTGAGGATGCCGCCGAGGTCGGTGAGCGACGCGGCGAAAATGCAGCAGATGAGGAGCCCGAGCATGCCCTGGGGCAGCACGTCGCGGGCGATGGCGAGGAACGCGGCCTCGTTCGGGAAGCGCAGCATCGGGAACTCCTGGCCGATCTGCGGGTGCGCGATCGCCGCGGCCATCGGGGGGATGATCCAGAGGAAGCTGCCGAGCACGGTGCCCAAAAACGGGATGACCAGCATCCGGCGCGCGTGGCCGTCGCTCTCGGCCATCATGTATTTGGCCGCCTTCTCGTCGCTCAGGCTGTTGAAGGCGAAGAGCGTGTTCAGGGTCAGCCCGATGAACCAGAGGCTGATGAACTCGGTCCGCGCGATGCGGCCCCAGGCGAAGTGCGCGGCCGGCGCGCGCTCGACCAGCCCGGCCAGCCCGCCCACCGCCGGGTGCGCCAGGGCGAGGACGACCGTGCTGAGGGCCACCAGCACGATGAGGAACATCTGGACGAAGTCGCCCGCCGCGACGCCCAGCGCGCCCCCGAGCAGCGAGAGCACGGTCACGAGCACGCCGAGGAGGACGAGCACCGGCCAGACCTCGAACCCGAACAGGGCGGACACGAAGACGCTGACCGCGTTGAGCGCGAACGCGCCGAACATCAGCTGGATCGGCAGGCGCAGCCAGGTGTAGAACTGCTGGGTCCCCGGGCCGAATCTCAGCCGCAGCGCCTCCATGGGCGTCACCACGCGCAGCCGCCGGAAGCGGTAGCAGGTGAAGCAGAACAGGACGACGATCGGGATGACGCTCTGGTAATACAGCACGAGCACGTAGGGGCCCGTCTCGTAGATCTTGCCGGCGGCGCCGGTGAAGCTCCAGGCGCTGAACCCGGCCATCCACGCGGACGAGCCGGTGATCCACCACGGCAGCGCGCCACCGCCGCGGAAATAGTCGGACGTGTCGCGGCTCTGCCGCGCGAAATAGACGCCCACCCCGGCGATGAACAGGAAGTAGAACCCGATGTTGAGGTAATCGTAGCCGGTGAGCATGGCGCCTCAGGCGATCCGCTCCGCCCGGGCCGCCGTGATCTCCCAGCGCAGCGGCTGGCCGGCAAGGAAACGTTCGAACTCCTCGATCATCGCCTCGCCCATGCGCAGGCACTCGCGGCCGACCGAGCCGGCGATGTGGGGGGTGAGCACCACGTTCGGCAGGGTGTAGAGCGGCGAATCCGGGGCGGGCGGCTCGGGCGCGGTCACGTCGAGCACGGCCTGGAGGTCGGGCCGGCGCCGGAGCACGTCGATCATCTCCGGCTCGTCGACCACCTCGCCGCGGGCCGTGTTGAGGAAGATCGCGCCGGTCCGCATGCGGGCCAGGTGCTGGCCGCGGATGAGCCGGGTCGTCTCGCCGAGGTACGGCGTGTGCACCGACACGGCATCCGCGGACGCGAAGAGCTCGTCCAGGCCGACCTTGCGCACGCCCTCGCGCCGGGCCTCCTCGGCGTCGAGGAAGGGGTCGTACACCAGGACATCGACGGCGAACGTCCGGAGCCGCTCGCGCGTGAGTCGCGCGATCGCGCCGTAGGAGACGAGGCCGACCGTCGAGCCGTAGGCGCCCGCCATCGGGCGCAGCGAGGGGAAATCGCGGCTCTCCCGCGTCACGCGGGCGTAGTGCCAGAAGCGCTTGAGCCCGAGCAGCAGGGCGGAGGCCGCGTATTCCGCCACGGGAATCGCGTTGATGGCCTGCGCCGTCGTGAGCCGCACGCCGCGGCGCCAGAGCGCCTCGGTCACGAAGTAGCGCACGGAACCCCCGGCGTAGAACACGGCGCGCAGCTTCGGGGCATGGCGCAGGAACTCATCGTCCATCCGCGGCGCCCCCCACCCCGAGAAAATCACCTCCGCCTCGCGGAGCACGTCGGCCTCGCGCCGCCAGTGCTCGGCCGGGCTGATCACCCCCAGCCGCTGGACCCGGTTGCGCAGGCGCGAGAACACGGGCTCGCCGTAGGCCGAGGCCAGGGCTTCAGGGGACAACAGGAGGACCGCTTGGGGCATGAGAGGGGGATACGGCCGGTCGGCCGCCCGTTCGGGGAAATGCACAGGAAGGAGAGACGTGAGGGCGGCGACCACGCAAGCAGCGGCCGCCGGACGGACCGAGCCTTTAACCGTTTACACTGGTAAGCCTGGCCACATCCTCGGGCCGCCATGCCCTCGCCCCGCCCGACCCCGGCCGGCGCCCGCGTCTCGCTCCGCGACATCGCCGCGGCCGTCGGCGTCTCGCACGTCACGGTGTCGCTCGCGCTGCGCGGCGACGTCCGCATCTCCGAGGAGCGCCGGCGCGAGATCCGGGCGGCCGCCGACCGGCTCGGCTACCGGCCGGACCCGATGCTGGCCTCGCTCTCGGCGTACCGGCGGACCAAGAAGCCGGTGACGATCCGGTCGACCCTCGCGTGGATCAACCAATGGCCGAGCGCGCGCGCGCTGCGCGGTTTTCAGGAGTTCGACGCCTACTGGCAGGGCGCCCACGCCTACGCGGGCGAGCTGGGCTACCGGCTCGAGGAGTTCGTCGTCGGGCGCGAGATGACCGCCGCCCGCCTGCAGCAGATCCTCCTCGCCCGCAGCGTGCGCGGCGTCCTCATCCCGCCGCACTCGAACGGGCTGGACCTGCCGGAATTCGACTGGGGCCAGTTCTCGATCGTGCGCTTCGGAATTTCCGTCCCCCACCCGCGCGCGCACATCGTGACGAGCGACCAGCTGAACTGCGCCGCGATGGCCTTCGGGCGGATGTGGGAGAAGGGCTACCGCCGGATCGCCTACGTGACCGCGCACCGGTTCGACCGGAACACGGGGGGCAATTTCCGGGCGGGCTACCTGGCCGCGCAGGATGTGCACGTTCCGCTCCGCCGCCATCTCGCCCCGCTGGTGCTCACGGAGGAAAGCACGCCGGCGGACGTGCGGACCTTGCGGCGCTGGCTGCGCACGGCCCGGCCGGATGCGCTGCTCTCGGCGCTCGGGAACCTGCCCGAGATCCTCGAGCGCGCGGGCTGCCGCGTGCCGGGGGACATCGGGGTGGCGGCGCTGAGCCTGCTCGACGGGCATTTCGACGCCGGGGTCGACCAGAATTCGCGCGAAGTCGGGCGCGTGGCGGTCGCGACGCTCGCCGCCCTCATCCAGCAGAACGAGCGCGGCATCCCGCGCTATTGCCGCCGGATTCTCGTGGAAGGCCGCTGGGTCGACGGCAGCAGCCTGCCCCCGCGAGGAGGGTAGCACGGGGCCGGCGATCTGGTCCCGCTCCTTCCGGAGCGGGCCACAGTCGCGGTCCGCCTGTGTGGCCCGGCCCGGGAGGGCCGGGAATTCACCGCGTCGGATCCCACCCGTCCCCTCCCCCCAGCACCGCCTGCGGCGTGAGCGCGGCCGCCTCGGCTTCGGTCAGGGTGCGGGCCCACGGCACGCGGGTCGCCGGGCTGGCGCCCGCCCCGGTGCTGCCGAACTCGGCGTAAGAGGTCGTCTGCTCCGCGTGCGGCTTGTTCCAGTTGTGCCAGCCTTCCGGGCGGACGTGTTCCGCCATCTCGGTCCGCAGGAACACCGTGCGGGCGTGGTCGCGCCACGGCCGGCCGAGGTAGGCCCTCGCGCCTTCGGCGCCCGTGATCCGGCCGTCCGCGAACACGAAGCCGTGCGCGGTCCCCTGCGGGGTGGACGCGGCCGTGATGTAGCCGTCGCGCAGCACGTGGATGTGGCAGCGGGAGAAGTAGGCGGTCGCCGCCCCGAAGATGAAATCCACGTGACCCTCGATGTAGCAGTCCTCGAAGAAATGGCGGCCGCGGTTGACGAGGATGGTGTCCTGCCAGCCGAGGAAACGGCATTTGCGGAACGCCAGCCGGTCGCCGTCGGCGCGGAGCGCCAGCGCCTGGCCGACGGGCCCGGCGTCATTCGCAAACGTGATGTTCTCCCAAGCCATGCCGTCACCGTCGATCTGCACCGTCGGCGTGCGGAACGTGCCGATGGGCTTGCCGTCCTCGCCCATCAGGTTCGCATGCAGGCCGAACACGACGGTCGTCGTGGCGGCGTCCTCGCCGCGGACGAGGATGTTGCCCCGCTCGCGCTGCACGTAGATCCGTTCCCGGTACACGCCGGGCCTGACGTGGATGACCCACCGCGGGTCGCCGGTGCCCGTCCGCATTGGCGCGCGGCTGATGGCCTCCTGGACGGACGTGAAATCGCCCGACCCGTCGAGGGCGACGACGGCGTTCGGGGCGAGGATGTCCTGGCGCGGACGAACGTCGGGCGGGGCGGGCTGGGCCGGAAGTGCCGGGGTCGCGAACAGCGCGACGAACGTCGGCCACAGGAACGGCCGCAAAAGAACGCAGAGAACACGAAGAAGGTCAGGATTCATGAAGCGAGCTCCGAGGGAGCGAGGGCATATTCTCGGATTCCTTCATGGAGGTGAAATCTGCCGAGAGGAATGGCCGCGAAAGAACGCAAGGAACACAAAGAGAGTCAGGATTCACGAGGCGAGCCTCGAGGGGACATGACGTATTTTCGGATCTGGAATTTGAAGGACCCGAAGTTGACCAGCAGGCCGTGTTCGCGACGAGTGGATTTCAAGTACCCGAGAATCTGAGCGACGTGTTCGTCGGCCAAAGACCGCGCCGCCTTGATCTCCGCAATGAGCGTCCGCTCAACGAGAAGATCGGCATCGTAGCTCCCCAAGATCGTCCCGTCCTCGTCCAGGACGCGAATAGGATGCTGCTGCTCCACCTCGAGTCCGCGCTTCCGCAGCCGGTTGGCCAGAGCGTTCTCGTAGACCTTCTCCAAGTGACCATGGGCGTGGTAACAATGAATGGCGAAAGCGGTCTCCCGGACCACGTCGCAGAGCTGATTGATTGTTTTCATCCCCGGCCTTTGTGCTCCCTGCGTTCTTTCGCGGCAAAAGGGGAGATTGCGCGACCACCCGCACCCAGGCGGGCCTACGGACAAATCGTCGAGCGCCAAAGGCCCGCGCTCGGGCGCTACGGCTTTCTTCCGTGCTTCGCCCGCCACTGGGGGTAGTCGCGCTCCAGGAGCCGCTGCGGCCAGTCCCCCAAGTAGGCGTAGCCCAGGCGGCGTTCGCGCTCGATCTCGTTGTAGTCGTAGCGGACGACGCGGTCGCGCCCGAGGAAGATCGGCCGGTTCGTGCCCAGCTCGTAAAAGCGCGCCCAGAGCGGCGGGGCGGAAGGATCGGCCACGGCCCGCCGGTCGCGCTCGCCGTCTGCGGCGGTGAACGTCTCGACCCGAAGGCCGGTGATCCGCGAGGCCTCGAGCCAGGCGACGGCCCCCTCGATGGCCGCGACGACTTCCGGCGTCGGCCGTTCGATCGTCATGAGGAAGCGCGCGAGCGCGACGGACTCGTTGCCCGAGAGGCTCGGGGGCTCGAAGTTCCGGGCCCAGGCGGGCGCGAGGGTGTTCTCGTCGTGCTGCGCGCACCAGCCGAGCAGCCGGCCGTCCTGCCGCACCTGCGTCTTGAGGAGGCAGTCGATCGCGCGCTCGATCGCGAACTCGGCGCCCTTCCGTCGCGCGGGATCGGCCCACGCGTAGGGTGGACGCGCGTCGCGCACGCCGCGCAGCACCTCGAGCACGTGGGTCATCGCGTTGTCGTTGTAGGTGATGCGGCTGTAGTAGCCCGCGCGCAGGGGATAGAACTGGGGCCAGCCGCCGTTCGGATACTGCGCCACCAGCAGGTAATCGATCCCGCGCAGCGCGGCCTCGCGCGCGGCGGCGTCGCCGGTGGCGGTGTGCACGCGGGCGAGGAACTCGATCTGCGTCGTCGTCGCGCCGTTGTCGATCGTCGGCGCGTTCGGGTCGGCGGGATCGCCGGGCGCCCTGGGGACCGCAGGCTCCGCCAGGCGCGGGCGGGTCATGTCCCGGTTCTTGGGCCAGCCGCCGGCGGGCTGCTGGTAACCGATGACGTTGGCGGCCATGGCGCGGGCCTCGTCCGAGGCGTACCACTCCGTCGGCTGGCTGTTGACCGCACCCCAGCGGACGCCGCCCGGGCAGGTCGCGGCGGAAAGAAGAAGCCCGAGCAGGAGCGCGCGCATGGCGAACAGGCGACTCACATCAGGCCGAGCAGGCGGGGCAGCGCCAGCGAGATCCAGGGGATGTAGGTGATCACCAGGAGCGCGACGATCATGGCGATGAAAAACGGGATGGCCGCCGGCACGACGCGGGCGATGGTCGTGCGACCCACGCTGCAGCCGAGAAACAGGCAGGTGCCGACGGGCGGCGTGCAGAGCCCGATGCAGAGGTTCGCGATGATCACGATGCCGAAGTGAACCGGGTCCATGCCGAGCTTCACCACGACCGGCAGGAAGATCGGCGTGAAGATCAGCACGGCCGGCGTCATGTCCATGAACGTACCGACGACGAGCAGGAGCACGTTGATGAGCAGCAGGACGACGAGGGGGTTGGCCGAGAGCGCCAGCATGGCGCCGCTCACCATCTGCGGGATCTGCTCGAACGCCAGGACCCAGCTCATGGCCTGGCTCGCGCCGACGAGCAGCATGACGACCGAGGTGGTCTTGGCCGAGCGGAGCAGAATGCCCGCGAGGTGGCCGACCCGGATCTCCCGGTAGAACGCCATCGTCACCACCAGGCAGTAGGCCACCGCGATGGCGGAGGCCTCGGTCGCGGAGAAGAGGCCGCCCAGGATGCCGCCCAGCACCACGACCACGAGCAGGAGGCTCGGCACCGCGGCGAGAAACGCGCGCGGAATGGAGGCGGCGGCGGCCTCAGGCGCGGCGGCGGCCGCCGCGGCCCGGGCCGCGGCCTTCGCCTGCGCCGGCGCAAGCCAGTGCAGCGTGACGAAGCTGGCGCCCATGAGGCACAGCCCGACGAGCATCCCGGGCAGGACGCCGGCGATGAACAGCGCGGCGACCGAGACGTTCCCGGACACCACCGCGAAGACGATCATGATGTTGCTCGGCGGGATGAGCAGGCCGGTGGTCGCGGACGTGGCGGTCAGCGCGACCGCGAACTCGCGCTTGTAGCCCTTGGCCTCCATCTGCGGGATCATGAAGCCGCCGATCGAGGAGACCGCCGCCGACGCGGAGCCGGACACCGCCCCGAAAAGCATGCACGAGAGGGTGTTCACGTACGCGAGGCCGCCCGGAAAACGGCCGACGAGCGACGAGGCGAAGTCCATCAGGCGGCGGGCCATGCCGCCGTCGCCCATCAGCACGCCGGAAAACACGAAGAACGGGATGGCCAGAAGGGGGAAGCTCGCGATGCCGGTCGAGAGGCGCTGCGCCACGACATACCCGGTCGGCACGTCGCCGAGGCAGGCGATCGTGGCGACCGTGGCCAGGCCGATGCACACGGCGATCGGCACGTTGAGGAGCATCAGCCCCACGAACACCACCAGGAGAATGAAGATTTCCTCGCCCATGATGCTACACGTCCTTGATGCCCGCGTGCGACCCGGCCGGCTCGAGCTTCGCCAGGTGCTCGATGGCAAACGCGATGAAGCAGAGGCCGCTCAGCGGGACGATGGAATAGAGATACCCGATCTTCCACTGCAGGACCGGGGTGAGCTGGTTTGCGCCCAGCGTGTCCATCACCAGCCGCCAACCGCCGAAGCACAGCGCGAAGCCCGCGAAGAGCAGGACCGCGAGCTCGATCAGGATGGCGACGAGCCGCTGGGCCGCGGGGTCGAGCTTCGCGACGAAATAGTCGACGCCGAGATGGCCGTATTCCCGGTACGTAAGCGCCGCGCCGAACAACGAGACCCAGACGAGCAGGTACACCGCCAGCTCCTCGGTCCAGTCGCTGGGCCGGATGCCCGGCACGTAGCGCGAGATCACCCCCCACAGCACGTCGAGCACCAGCGCCGCGAACAGCGCGATGGTGACGCCCTCCAGCGCCCGGACCAACGCCTTCCAGACCGCGGCCATCATTTCGCCTCCCGGATGCGGCGGGCGAGGTCGCCGACGCGCGTGCCCTCGAACTCCTTGTACATGGCCGCCGTCGCGTCGACGAACGGCTTCTTGTCCGGGCGATAGACCTTCACGCCCGCCTTCTCGACGGCCGCGAGCGCCTCCGCCGTCTTCTCGATCCAGAGCTTGCGCTGAAACTCGACCGACTCGGCCGCGGCCTGGTTGATCCAGGCCCGCTGCTGGGGCGTCAGGCCGTCCCACACGCGCTGGCTGAAGACCACGATGTCAGGGATGCGCGTGTGCTCGTCCAGG
>Ga0196981_1000570_pt1 | contig 10646 bp, 9 predicted proteins | sample S3_2013CmetaG_FD_155462 | JGI IMG/M metagenome (GOLD analysis project Ga0196981, IMG submission 155462) | Soil microbial communities from Anza Borrego desert, Southern California, United States - S3_20-13C | ecosystem: Environmental > Terrestrial > Soil > Desert | place: USA: California...
CGCGGCCGACCTCACTCAGGAGGCCTTCATCAAGGCGTTTCAGTCCATCAATCGCTTCCAAGGCCAGTCCTCGTTCTTTACGTGGCTGTACAAGATCGCGGTGAACAACGCCCTGACGCACCTGCGCCGGAATCGCCTGCGGACCTTCTTCAGTCTCGAGAAGCTCCAGGAGGAGCCCACGAATGCGGAAGTCATTGCGCAACTTACCGATAAGGCGGGCGCAGACCGGGAGACCTACCTTCGGGAGCTCCAGGAAAAATTGAACGAGGCGATGCAAAAATTGTCTATCAAGCATCGTACCGTCATCACCTTGTTCGAAATCGATGGGCTCAGTCATTCCGAGATCGCCGAAGTCATGGATTGCTCGGAAGGAACGGTCCGCTCGCGGCTCCACTACGCGAAGCAGTTCCTGCAGGGTGAATTAAGCCGGTATCTTCGCTGACCATTTACTGATGCAGAACAACGAACAACGTCCGCGCGTAACCGTCGAGGACCTCCTGCGCCTGAAACGGGCCGAGCGCCCGTCGGCGGAATTCTGGACCGGCTTCGAGCGCGAACTCCGCCAAAAGCAGCTGGCGGCACTCTTGGAAAAGCGTCCCTGGTGGCAGGAGCTGCCCCGTTGGGCCGCGCGTCACGCGTACCTTCCGATGGGCGCCGCGGCCGCGGTTGCCTTCGCCTTTGTGACGCTGCGCAACGGGACGGTCGTGCCGCCCGCGATCGGCGAAGCGGTGCCGGCGGAATACCCCCGCGTGGCCGCCGAACCGGTTTCCAGCCCCGTCGCAGCCGAGGTCGTGGCCGCCGTGGTGGAAACGCCGCTCCCCGAACCGGCCGCTCCCGTCGAGAAGAACGAGGTCGCCATGGCCGCTACCGTCCCGGGCAACGTCGGCGAGATGATTCCCTGGAGCGCGCCCCGCACGGTCGATACTCCGTCCTCGCGTTCCATCGCCGAAACGCTCGCTCACCTCGAGCAGACGGAGCCCGAGCTTCTCGAGCCCATCCGGACAAACCGACTTGCGACCGCTCCCCGCATGGTGGCCGTCGCCGAGCGCGCGGCCGTCGAGCTCGCCTCGGTCTCCGTCGACAGCACGGCGCGCCGCAGCAATCGGCTGCTGGTCGGCTACGAGCAGCGCGAATTTGCCCCCGAGCCGGCCGCGCCGGACCCGGTGCGGGAGCGCATTGCCCGCCGGCTCGGTGACCCCGACCTGCTCGATCAAGTCCGCCGGGTGGATGTGAGGGGCGATCGTCTTTCGCTGAAGCTCTGAGCGGCCTGATCGCCTCGTTGAAGCCCGCCGCGCGCGGGCTTTCCTTTTTCCGGATGGCCTGATTCGTTCGCGACGTGCCTGTCCACCAGACTGTGATCACCGTGGCCACGAACGGCCCGGGCCTGAGGGAATTCACCGAGGACGTCGCGCGGGAACTGAAGCGGTCATCGCTGCGTCGTGGTTTCGTCGGCGTATTCTGCCGGCACACGAGCTGCTCGCTCGTCATCATGGAAAACGCCGACCCGTCGGCGCGCCACGACCTCGAGGGGTGGCTGAACCGGCTGGTCCCGGACGATGACCCCCATTTCACGCACACCCTGGAGGGGCCGGATGACATGCCGAGCCACATCAAGATGGCTTTGACCCGCACGAGCGAACAGGTGCCCTTTGCCGACGCGGAACTGCTTCTCGGGACCTGGCAGGGCCTCTTCCTTTGGGAGCACCGCCGGGCCGCGCATCGGCGCGAGATCGTGCTGACCTTTGTCGGCGAATGACGACGGCCCCGCGCGGCGGCCGCGGCTCAGCGCTTCAGCGAGCCGGTCATGTCCTCGGGCCGCACCCACTGGTCGAATTGTTCGGCCGTGAGATGGCCGAGCTTCAGCGCGGCCTCCTTGAGGGTGAGATTCTCCTTGTGCGCCTTCTTTGCGATCTCGGCCGCCTTGGCATAGCCGATGTGCGGGTTCAGGGCCGTCACCAGCATGAGCGAATTCTCGAGGTGGCGACGGATGACCGGCTCGTTGGCGGCGATGCCGTCGGCGCATTTGACCGTGAAGGAAATGCAGGCGTCGCCCAAGAGGCGGGCGCTTTGCAGGACGTTCGCCGCGATCAGGGGCTTGAAGACGTTGAGTTCGAAATGTCCGGTCGCTCCGCCGATGCCGACCGCGACGTCGTTGCCCATGACTTGCGCGCACACCATGGTCAGCGCCTCCGGCTGCGTGGGATTGACCTTGCCCGGCATGATCGACGATCCCGGCTCGTTGTCCGGGATGACGATCTCGCCGATGCCGCAACGCGGGCCCGAACTCAGCAGGCGGATGTCGTTCGCGATCTTCATGAGCGCGACGGCCGCTCGCTTGAGGGCGCCGGACAACTCGACCATCGCATCATGCGCGGCGAGCGCCTCGAACTTGTTCGGAGCCGTGACAAAGGGCAGGCCGGTCAGCTCGGCGATCTTGCGGGCGACGAGCACGTCGTAGCCGGCCGGCGTGTTCAGGCCCGTGCCGACCGCCGTGCCGCCGAGCGCAAGCTCGCGCACCATCTCGAGCGCATTGCGGATGGCGCGCATCGAATTGTCGATCTGCTGGACATAGCCGCTGAATTCCTGGCCGAGCGTGAGCGGCGTGGCATCCATGAAATGGGTCCGGCCGGTCTTCACGATCGAGCCGAATTCGCGCACCCGTGCCGCGAGGCTGTCGCGCAGCCGCTGCAGGCCGGGAAGCGTCACGCCGCTCACCACCTGGTAGGCCGCGATGTGCATGGCCGTGGGGAAGGTGTCGTTCGACGACTGCGATTTGTTCACGTCGTCGTTGGGGTTGAGCGCCTTCTTCGCGTCCGTGAGCTTTCCGCCGGCAAGGACGTGCGCCCGGTTCGCGATCACCTCGTTGGCGTTCATGTTGCTCTGGGTGCCGGATCCGGTCTGCCAGATCACGAGCGGGAACTGGTCGTCGAGCCTGCCCGCGAGGATTTCGTCGCAGACCCGCGCGATGAGATCTCGCTTCTCGGCCGGCAGCACGCCCAGCTCCTCGTTGGCGAGGGCGGCCGCCTTTTTCAGCACCGCGAACGCGTGGATGATCTCGCGCGGCATGCTCGCCTCGGGCCCGATCCTGAAATTGTTGCGCGATCGTTCCGTCTGCGCGCCCCAGTACTTCTCGGCGGGTACCTGGACCTCGCCCATTGTGTCGGTCTCGATGCGGAAGTTCATGGCAACGGCGAATGCAACCCAGCCGTCCGGCCGCTGCAACCCGGAACCGGGTTCGGGGGCGGCCAGTAAGCCGCCGCGCGGGCCGCATTACCCGGGCTACAGCATCTTCAGCTTCGGCAGATCCTGCACGTCGATGTAGCCGACCGGACGGCCCCTGGCGTCCAGCGCGAAGAGGTCGGAGATCTTGAACTGCTGGAAGAGCTTCAACGCCTCGACGGCGAGGGCGTCGGCGGCGATCGTCTTCCCGCCGCGGGTCATGAAGTCGCTGACGGGGCGGGCCAGGATGTCGGTTCCTTCGCGGACCGCGGCGCGGCGGAAATCGCCGTCCGTGAAGAGCCCGACGAGGCGGCCGCGCGCGTCGGCGAGCGCCACCGCGCCGGACTTGCCGCGGGTCATCGCGAAGATGGCCGCCTGCACGGTCGTCTTCTTCTCCTTCAGCACGGGGCAGGCCTCGCCGGTGCGCATGATGTCCTTCACGCGCAGCAAAAGGGTCAGCCCCAGGGTCCCCGCGGGATGAAACTTCGCAAAATCCTCTCGGGTCAGCCCGCGGCTCTCGAGCAAGACCATCGCGAGCGCATCGCCGAGCGCGAGCGCGGCCGTCGTGCTGGCGGTCGGGGCGAGGGCCAGCGGACAGGCCTCCCGCGGCGCGCGGTAGACGAGCCGGAGGTCGGCGCCGCGTCCGAGCTCGCTGCCCGGGGCCCCGGTGAGCGCGACAGTCTTCAGGCCGAACTTCTCGAACAGGGGCAGCAGGCGAAGCATCTCGGGCGTGGCGCCGCTGTTGCTGAGAAGGATCGCGAGGTCGCCCGCCGCGCACAGTCCGAGGTCCCCGTGCAAAGCCTGGGTGGGGTCGAGGAAGCACGACGGCACGCCGATGCTGTTGAAGGTGCCCGTGAGCTTTTCGCCGATGTGCGCGTTCTTGCCCACGCCGGAAAAGACGAGCTTCCGGCCGGAGGCAATCGTGGCCTCGATGGCGCGCGCGACCTTGACGAAATTGCCGTCGAGAATCTCCGCCGTCGCCTCGAGCGCCTCCCGTTCGATGGCCAGGCACTGGCGCGCCTTGGCGAGGATGGTCTGGTCGGAGAGGGGCATCTAAATCTTGTGTCGGTAAATCGGCGGGCCAAGCGTAGGGCCGGCCGCAACCCGTTCAACCTCTTTCCCGTCGTGCCTCGTCGTATCCCGCTGCCGTCTCGGCTCTTGCCCGTTTTGGGCGCGCTGGTCGCACTGGCGCTGGCCGGATGTGGCGACGACCCTCGCCGCACCTACGCCGCTGAGGTGGACGAGCCGGCCTACCGTCAGGGCCAGTCGCTGTTGAAATCTGGACGGCGGCAGGAGGCCCTGGCCGCGTTCCTCAATGTCATCGAGCGGCGGAGCGATGCGCCGGAGTCCCACCTGGAGGCCGGTCTGCTCTACCTGCACCACATCAACGACCCGCTGGCCGCGATTTATCATTTCAAGAAGTACCTCGCGCTCCGGCCGAACAGCCAGCAATCGGCGGTCGTGCGGCAGCGGATCGATTTTGCCATCCGCGAGTTCGCCAAGACCCTGCCCGCGCAGCCCTTGCCGAGCCAGTTCGAGCGCATCGACCTGCTGGCGAAAATCGATCGTCTCACGCGGGAGAACGAGGACCTCAAGCAGCAGGTCGCCGACCTGAAGGCCGGGCGCATCGACCTCGGGCAGCCCGCGGCGGCGCCTTCGACCGTGGCCCCGCGCGGGACCGGGGAGTTCGGCCTCTCGCCGGACGCGGTGCCCACGGTGCGCACCCGGCCTTCGAACACGGTTCCCGCCGTGCGCGCGACGCCCGGCGCACAACCCCCGCCTCGTCCGGCGGCGAATGCGGCCGTGGCGGAGCCGCCGAAGGCGGCGCCGACGGCCTCGTCGCGCGGCCCGCGCACCCACGTGGTCCAGCCGGGCGACACACTCTACAAGCTCGCTCAGCAGTATTACAACGACCGGGCCCGCTGGCGCGACATCTTCGCCGCCAACCGCAATGTCATGCAGAGCGAGACCGACCTGAAGGCCGGCATGACCCTGCGGATCCCGTAAGGGCGGACTCCTCCGTCGGAGGCCACGTCGCCGGCGCTTCGGCCGGCTGCGCGCACGCCCGCGGCTAGGATAGCCGGCCGGCCGAGACGCGGAGCGCGCGCGCTTCGGCCAGGAGTTCTTCCGCCGCATTCAGCGCGTCGCCGGGAGCATTTGAGTTCGCGTCGCTCGGCTTCCCGGGCGCCGCCTGGTCGTCCGGGTCGCCGAGGCCCGCGTGTCGGAACTGCCGGAGGCGTTCGAGGATCAGGTCGCGGATTTCCGCCGCGTGCTCGACCCCGTGAAAAATCCCCGTGTGCAGCGACGGCTGTCCCTGGTGGGCCTCGCTCATTTCGCCGCCGCCGCCCGCGGATTGCACACGCACGTCGGCGAGTCCGAGCAGCCGCTGCAGCGGCCCCTGCGTGACGACAACCTGCTGGAGATTGGCAAAACTCATGGTCGATTCCAGGACCGTGGTCAGGCCCGTGCGAATCCGGAGACTGCGGTCGGTCACGATGTACCAGCGCTGCTCCCAATCGAGCCGCACCATGGCGTAGGTGACCGGGATTTGCACGAGGTACACCAGCACGCCCGCGTATTCGAGGAACCGGAACAGCGGCAGCAACCAGCCGGGCGAACGGTCCGCGATGCGCGCGAGCCCCTCGCGGCGCCGCTGATCCCGATCGGCGCGACCGCCCTTGGCCTTGGACGGAAGCCTGCGCCGCCGGATTTGCGGCGGCAGGCGCGGCGGGAGCGGTGACAGCCATGGTGTCCGTTGCCGGGGAGGCCTTCGCGGCCGCCTCCTTTCGCGCCAGCGCCTCGGCGGCCTGGCGCATGGACGCTTTCGCCTCCGTCATCGTGCGGTCGACGCCGTTGAGGAAGGAGAGGGAGAAATAGATGCCGACGAGCGCGCCGGCCTGCCCCACGGCCCAGCCAAACAGCTTCAGCTTGTAGAAGTTCCGGCCGGCCCGGAACACCCGGACGGAGCCGGGCTCGCCGGCGGGCGGTTCCGGCTCGTGCGGCACCCGCATGATGCGCATCACGCGATCGCGGAGAAAATCAAACATCGCGGTCGGGCCGCCGCGCGGCGAGGGCGAGCCGCGTCTCGCGGAGCTCCCGGGCGACCTCGCGCAACGCCGCCGCGAGCTCGGCGTCCTGCCCTGCGCCCGATGCGGGCGCGGACGCAGCTTTCGGAGCGGGGTCCTTCACGCCGCGCATGCGATCGTAAAGGAAGTCGCGGATGGCCTCGTATTCCTTCAGGCCCTCCAGCGTCATCTCGGCGCTGGCGTTGCCGCTCGCGGTCTGGATGATCACGCGGGCGAGCCCGAGCCACCGCTCCACGAAATTCGAGCGCAGGTGGATGTCCTGGATCCGGGCGTAGTTCACGATCGTCTCACGTCGGAACAGGATGCCCCAGCTCATCGAGATGCCCTCGTCCGTGAACTTGTACCGCATCGTGTGGTAGCGGAAGTATGCCGGCAGCACGACGATCGGAAACGCGGGGGGAAAGAGGACGCAGCAGAGTAGGTAGTAGGTCCAGAGGCTCTTGTCGGGCCGCTCGATCGCGAGGATCGCCTGGGGGTCGACGGGAGGTTTCACGGCCGGCAGGAAACCCGCGGGCGGCGCCCGGAGCAAGCGCCGGCGCGGGGAAATGGGCGGGAGGTTTATATCGGCCGGGCCTAGGCCGGCCGGACCGCGCCGATCGCCTCGTCGAGGACGGCCAGGAGGAAATCCGCGTCGGCCCGCGTGATGTTCATCGGCGGAGCGAACCGGATCGTCTGGCCCCAGAGGCCGCCCTTGCCGAGAAGCAGGCCGAGTTCGCGCGCGTTCTCGACCGCCGCCGCGCATTCCTCGCGGCCCGGCGCCTTCGTGGCCCGGTCCTTGACGAACTCGATGCCGAGCATCAGGCCGCGGCCGCGCACATCGCCGATGATCGGATGCTTTTCCTTCAGCTTTTGGAGGCCGGCGAGGATGTGGCCGCCCAGCTTGAGGCAGTTCTCCTGCGTCCTCTCCTTTTCGATCACCTCGAGGACGGCGGTGCCGACGGCCGACACGACCGGATTGCCGCCGAAGGTGTTGAAATGCGTTTTCTGCGCCATGACGGCCGCGATCTTCGGGGTCGTGACCACGGCCGCGAGCGGGGCGCCGTTGCCGATGCCCTTGGCCATCGTGACGATGTCCGGGATCACGCCCTGCGTCTCGAAGCCCCAGAAATGCGTGCCGGTGCGGCCGAAGCCCGTCTGCACCTCGTCCGCGATGCACACGCCGCCGGCCGCGCGCACGTGCTCGTACGTGTGCTTCAGGTAACCGGGCGGAAACTCGACGAACCCGCCCACGCCCTGGATCGACTCGGCGATGAAGGCCGCGACCTTGCCCGGCGTGGCGTAGCCGATGAGGTCCTTGACGTCGTCCGCATATTTCCGTCCGGCCTCGGGATCGTCGTAGCCGTAGGCGCCGCGGTACGGGTAGGGCGCGACGGCATGGTGCACACCGAAGGAATGCGGGGTGTTGAACTTCCACGAGCTGTGCGCGGTGACGGCCATGCCGGCCGCGTTGCCGCCGTGGTAGGCGTTGCGCAGCGCGATCACGTCGTAGTTGCCCGTGTAGATCCGCGCCATGAGCAGCGCCAGGTCGTTCGCCTCCGAGCCCGAGTTGACGAAGTAGCAGACCTTGAGGTCTCCCGGCATCTTCGCGGCGAGCTTCTCGGCGAAGGCGCCGACGTTTGGATTGAGATAGATGGTCGTCGAGTGCTGCAGCAGCGCGTTCTGCCGGTTGACCGCGGCGACGATGTGCGGGTGGCAGTGGCCGACGCTGACCGTCACGATGCCGCCAAGCCCGTCGAGGTAGCGCTTCCCGGTGCTGTCCCACACCCACTGCATCTTCCCCTCGACGATCATGATCGGCTGCTTGTAGTACAGGAACAGGCCGGGGTTGAGGTACTGCTTGCGCTGGGCAAGCACCTGCTCGAGCGAGGGGCCGGAATACGGCGCGGGCTGGAAGGAGGTGGGCGGGAGCGGGATAGGTTTCATGAAAGGGAACGGGTTCCGGGGCGGGGGTCAGCCGTTCGGCGCCACCCGGCGCAGGCCCAGGTACAGCACGAACGCGACGCCGAAGCCGACAAACCACGCGTAGTCGTAAAGCCCGGTGAGGAACGGGGGGATGCCCGCGCCGTCGACGGCCTTCACCGCGACGAGGAAGCCGGGCAGGCTTGGCAGGACGCCGGCGACGAGGGCGGCAAGCGCGACTCGGCTGACGCCCCCGCGGTACGAATAGCCGCCGGAGGCTGAATAGAGCGCGGCCACGTTCAGCTCGCGTCGCCGCCAGACGAAATAATCCGCGATCATGATCCCGCCGATCGGGCCCAGCAGCGCGCTGTACGCGATGAGCCAGGTGAAAATGTAGCCGCTCGGATCCGAGACGAGCTTCCACGGCATCATCACGATCCCGATCACGCCGGTGATCAGGCCCCCCATCCGGAAGGAAATCCGGCGCGGCGCGAGCTGCGCGAAGTCGTTCGCCGGGCTGACGACGTTGGCGGCGATGTTCGTCGCCAGGGTCGCGATGCAGAGGGCAATCATGGCCACGACCAGGACGACCGGGTTCGTGAACCGGGTGAGCACGTCCACCGGATCCCAGATCGTCCGGCCATAGATGATCGTCGTCGCGGAGGTGACGGCCACGCCGATGAAGGAGTACAGCGCCATCGTGGCCGGAAGGCCCAGGGCCTGCCCGATCGCCTGGTCACGCTGGCTCTTCGCGTAGCGTGAAAAGTCGGGAATGTTCAACGACAGCGTCGCCCAGAACCCGACCATCCCGGTGAGGGCGGGGAAAAAGAAGCCCCAGAATCCTCCGGCCTGCGGCTGGCCCTCGTCGAAGGCCGAGGGCTGCGAGAGGATGGGCCCGAATCCGCCCGCGGCCCGCCAGGCCCACCCCAGCAGCACCAGCCCGAGCGCCAGCAGGAGCGGGGCCTTGAGGTTGAGCAGCAGCCGGATCGAGTCGATGCCGCGGTAGATGACGGCCATGTTGATGCCCCAGAAGAACAGGAAGCAGGCGAACTCCGCCGCCGTGATGCCGAGGATCCGCGCCGCCGCCGGGTCGGCGAGCCCGGGGTAGAACACGGCGAGAATCTTGTAGATGGCCGCCCCGCCGATCCAGGTCTGGATGCCGAACCACCCGCACGCGACGAGCGCGCGCAGGATCGCGGGGACGTTCGCGCCGACCGTCCCGAACGAGGCGCGGCAGAAGACCGGGAAGGGGATGCCGTACTTCGTCCCCGCGTGCGCGTTGAGGACCATCGGCACCAGCACGATGACGTTGCCGAGGAAGATCGTGAACACCGCCTGCGACCAGTTCATGCCGCTGCCGATGAGCCCGGAGGCGAGCATGTAGGTCGGGATGCACGCGGCCATCGACACCCACAGGGCGGCGAAGCTGAGCAGGCCCCACTTGCGGCCGCTCGCCGGCACCGGCGCAAGATCCTCGTTGTACAGGTGGCTGGTCGCGATGTCGGCGGCGACATCGGGCGCGTTCTCGCGGAGTCCGGAGGCGGTGGACATCAGAAGTGGCTCGGCGTGCGCCGGAGGAACTGGCCGCGGCCGGGCGTCCCGACGAACCGGCCGTCGCGCGCCGCGACCTGGCCGCGCACGGTGACGACGCTCGCGCGCCCCTCGAGCTTCCAGCCCTCGAACGCGCTGTAGTCCACGTTCATGTGCTGGGTCCTGGCGGAGATCGTCCCGCGGTAATTCGGGTCGAAGACCACGAGGTCCGCGTCGGCCCCGGGCTGGATCGCACCCTTGCGGGGGAAGAGGTCGAACTGCCGGGCGACGGCCGTGCTCGCCACGTTCACGAACGTGTGGAGGTCGATGCGGCCGGCGCGGACGCCGTGCGTGTAGAGCAGGTTCACCCGCTCCTCGAGCGAGGGGATGCCGTTCGGAATCTTCGTGAAGTCGTCCCGCCCCATCGGCTTCTGCTTCGCGAAGTCGAAGGGCGCGTGGTCGGTCGCGACCGTCTGGATGAGGCCGTCGCGCAGCCCGTTCCACAGGACCGCCTGGTTCCGCGCGTCGCGCAGCGGGGGCGACATCACGTACTTGGCGCCCTCGAAGCCCGGCCGCTCGGCGTAGGTCTTGTCCAGCGTGAGGTATTGGATGAGCGTCTCGACCGCCACGCGCACGCCGCGCTGCCGCGCCGCGACCGCCTGATCGAGCGCTTCCCGGCAGCTCAGGTGGACGATGTAGGTGGCCGCGCCGGTCAGCTCCGCGAAGGTCATGAGGTGGTGCACGCCCTCGGCCTCGACCGCCGGCGGCCGGCTCTCGTGGTGCTGGGCGGGGTCGGTCTTGCCCGCCGCCAGGAGCTCCTTGCACCGCTCGGCCACGAGCGTCTCGTTCTCGCAGTGCGCGGTGACGACGACGCCGAGTTCCTTCGCGAGCTTCAGCGTCCGGTAGAGCTCC
>Ga0196981_1000571_pt1 | contig 10620 bp, 10 predicted proteins | sample S3_2013CmetaG_FD_155462 | JGI IMG/M metagenome (GOLD analysis project Ga0196981, IMG submission 155462) | Soil microbial communities from Anza Borrego desert, Southern California, United States - S3_20-13C | ecosystem: Environmental > Terrestrial > Soil > Desert | place: USA: California...
TCGTTGGACATATCTCGGCGCACATACGCTTCAACCCGCGTGAATACAAAAAGTGCGAAAGCCGGGCTTTATCCCCGGCTTTTCGTTTTATTCGGTTACCACACGCAGTACTTCTTCTATAGTAGTAAGTCCCTGTGCGGCTTTGAAGATGCCGTCTTCCACCATCGTGAGCATGCCTTCGCTTCGCGCTTGCTTCTCAAGCGCATCGGTCGTCGCGTTTTTCATCACGAGCTCTTTAACGGTCGAGGTCATGGGAAATGCTTCGTAAATTCCTTTTCGTCCAGAGTACCCGGTAGGAAATTCCGTGGTCTCTTTCGGTTTATAAAACGGCACGTTTTTCCACGTCGCGTCTTTCGCGATCGCCTTCTCTTCCTTGAGCGCTTTCAATACGGCACCTGCATCCACCGCCTTTTCAAGCTGCGCCTGCTCGTCGCGTGAAAGCTCGTACTTTTCTTTTGCAGGAGTTAAGACGCGCACGAGCCGCTGCCCAATGCATACGCGAAGTGTGGAAACCAAAAGGAAGGGTTCGACGCCCATATCGAGCAAGCGTGGGATCGCGCCTGCTGCAGAGTTGGTGTGGAGTGTTGAGAGCACGAGGTGGCCCGTGAGTGCCGCGTTGATCGCGAGTGACGCTGTTTCCTTGTCGCGGATCTCTCCGACCATGATGATGTCTGGGTCTTGGCGCACCAGAGAGCGAAGGCCGTTGGCAAAAGTAAAACCAATTTCGGGGCGCACCTGCGTTTGGTTGATGCGCTTCATTTGGTACTCGATCGGATCTTCAATAGTAGAGATATTTACGTTTGGCGTGTTTACGAGATCGAGAAGCGTGTAGAGCGTGGTGGATTTACCAGCTCCGGTCGGACCACAGGCCAATATCATGCCGGTCGTCGAGCGGATTGCTTCGTGTATGCGCTCGAGCGCGAGCCCATGAAAACCAATCGATTCGAGCGTAAAGCCGGAGATGGAATCGCGAAGCAAACGCATCACGATCTTTTCTCCGTGATAGATCGGAAGTATGGAAACGCGGAACGAAAGGCGCTCACCTCCCCACTCAGCGCCGAAGCGCCCATCTTGCGGAAGACGGTGCTCGTCGAGGCGCATGTTGGACAAGACTTTGATGCGCGCGGTGATAGCGGCTGCCGCGTGCTTCGGAAGCTCCATCGCGTCGTGCAAAATGCCGTCGATGCGATAGCGAATGATGAGCGTTTCTTCCATCGGCTCGATATGGATGTCGGAAGCGTTCTGCGCGTTGGCGTGACGAAGCAGGGTGTCGACGATGCGCACCGCAGACACTCCTTCTGCCATTTGCCGCAAGTCGACGTCTTTTCCTTCCGCACCCTTTTCGAGCGCTTCTGTTTCCTTGCGGATCACATCGCCGAGGTTTGATTTCATCCCCTGCTGATAGAGCTTGAGCGCGGCTTTGATCGATGCGTTGTCAGTGAGGCGCGGCAAGATTTTGAGGCGCGTCTTTTTCTTTATGAAATCTATCGCCGCGAGGTCGTCGGTGTCGAGCATGGCGACCTCGAGCTCATCGGCCTTGTGCGCGTAGGCGATGATGTTGTTGCGGCGCGCGACTGGCTCTGGGATGAGAGAAAGTGTTTCGTACTTGATGTTGGTGCCCACCAATGAAACGAATGGAATACCGAGGATATACGCGTACGTGCGGCGGAGTTCGTCCTCGCCGATCGTGTTGTGCGAGGTGAGGATTTCTCCGATAGTCTTTCCGCTTTCTTTTGCTTCAATCTCCGCAGCATCAAAATCCTTTTGTGAAACGAGTCCTGCGTCAGCGAGAAATGACTTGAGATGAGAATCGGAGATGTACATGATTAGAAATTGTTATGAGCGAAGCGAATTAGAATTTCTTATCATCCCGAGCAAAGCGAGGGATATAGGCTCAATTATATCAGCTAGACAGCATTATATTGCCGGTGTTATCAATTGCGCAGAATAAAAGTGCTCAAATCGATCAACCGCGCTGAAACGTAAGGGGTCTAAAATGCCGTTGTTGAAGGAACTCGACGAAAGGGATAAGCGAATGGCGCTTATTGCCGCGAGAACGGTGCTTGAGCAACAAGCACTGACAAAACCGTCTCAAAAACGCTTGCCACTACGACAAGCCGTGGCTCGCGGTCTCAGTTTCGCCCACTATGCAAATATGGGCGTCGGTGGACACCGTGAGATTGCAGTAACCCACGAAGTCTGTCGTGCCCTTGGGATTCCGGCCGATATTGCCACCATCGAAGCCTGGGACTGCACAGCAACCCGCGACAAGGTTGTCCGTGCTTTTGAACTTGCCATTATTCGGCTGAGCCGATGATAAATGCGCGGTCCTAAGAATTGGACCGCGCATTTGACTTTTAATTGGCCGAGAATATACTGCCTTCATTAGTTCCGCCTTTGGCGGACAGTTTTTTTAAAAGGCTGGTAACACAACACAATCCATATGGCACTTTTCGACCTTAAATCCCTAAACAGCGCGCTCGATGAGCTTCAGGCAGAGCGCGGCATTTCGCGCGAAAGCGTGACAGAGGCTCTCTCCACGGCGCTCGCCGCCGCCTACCGCCGCGAGTACGGCAAACGCGGCCAGATAATCCGCGCGACTTTTAATCCAGAAACGGGCGACATGGAATTCCGCCAGGCCAAGATCGTCGTCGACAAATCGCTCGTGCGTGGTGAAGACGAGGAAGCAAAGGGTGAAGAAGACCACCGCTCGCGCTTCAATCCAGAGCAGCACATCATGCTCGAGGACGCGCGCCGCATAAAAAAGGACGCCGCGCTCGACGAAGAAATTTCATTCCCTCTCGAAACACGCGAAGACTTCGGCCGCATCGCAGCCCAAGCAGCAAAGCAAGTGATCCTCCAAAAAGTGCGTGAGGCAGAACGCGCTTCCATCATCTCCGAGTACGGTCAGCGCGAAGGCGACATCGTCACCGGCCACGTGCAGCGTTTCGAACGCGGCAATCTTTACATCGACCTCGGCCGTGCAACCGCCATCCTCCCTTACGACGAACAGATCCCCGGCGAGCGCTATCGCCAGGGCGAGCGCGTGCGCGCGCTTCTCCTTCGCGTGGACGAAGGCGTTCGCGGCACATTCATCCGCCTCTCTCGCTCCCACCCTCGTTTCCTCACCAAGCTTTTTGAAGCCGAAGTGCCAGAAATGGCGAGCGGCGTTGTAGAAGTAAAAGGTATCGTGCGCGAGCCAGGCAGCCGCGCAAAGATCGCCGTGAAATCTTCTGACGAACACGTCGACCCGGTGGGTGCACTGGTCGGTCAGCGCGGTGTGCGCGTCGCGGTCGTCACTTCAGAGCTCGGCGGCGAAAAGATCGACGTTGTGGAATGGTCGGAAGACGCATCGGAATATGTGAAAGAAGCGCTGAAACCGGCGCAGGTCCTAGGCATCGAGCTTTTTGAAGAGGAGAACCGTGCAGTAGTGCAGGTCGCAGAAGACCAACAGTCTTTGGCAATCGGCCGCGGCGGACAAAACGTGCGTCTCGCTGCGCGTCTTACAGGATGGAAAATAGACATCCGCTCAACTGGCGGCGAACAGGTCGCGGGCGCTGAAGAAGCTGGCGGGAAAAGCGAGGAAGAAAAACCGGTTCAACATCTCGACGACAAACCGCAAGCAACTGCGCCGGGAGAATCCGAAGAGAACGTAGAGAAACTCGCTGATGTCGCGGAGAAAAAAGAAGAAATGGAAGATGAGATGGATGCCGCGGAATCAAAGAAGGACGCAGAATAAAAAAATTACCAAAAAGGAAACGGCGAGCTTTCGGGCTCGCCGTTTTTTCTTTAACCGCGACGGTTACCGCTGTCAAAGAGCACCTTGTCTGCCAAGTCGAGGAGACGTACGCGAGGTCTGCCTTCTGTGCCCTCTTCGATAATGAGATCGAATGGTTCGTCAGGATCCGTTCTTCCGGTGCGATCCGAAAGCGCTCCTGTTAACCCGAGAGTAACGTCGAAAACATGTCCGCGTACGATGCGCATCTTTGCCATTTTGGCTTCTCCGGTGATGTCCCAAAACTCAATTCCGAGCGGACAGTGCCATAAAGGTGAGGCGAAATCAAACTCTTCCCAATGCGGCAAGGTTTGCTACACTTCCCTCATGAATTTGTGGCACGACATCCCGCTCGGCGAAAACGCTCCCAATGAGATAAACGCGATCATCGAAATACCGCGCGGCTCCAACAACAAATACGAAATAGACAAAGCGACAGGCTTGATCAAGCTCGATCGCGCCAATTATTCTTCAGCTGCGTTCCCCTACGACTACGGCTTTGCGCCACAGACTTTTTGGGAAGACAACGACCCGCTCGACGTGATCGTGCTCACCTCTTTCCCACTCGCACCAGGTATTCTTGTGGCAGTGCGCCCGGTTGCTGTTATCGATATGATCGACGACGGCGACAGCGACTACAAGATCATCGCAGTGCCCGCCGAAGACAAGCGTTGGGACGATGTTCAAGATCTCGCCGACCTCAATAAACACTCAATAAAGGAGTACCAGCATTTCCTCGAGACCTACAAAGCGCTCAAAGGCAAACCTGCGCCCGTCGAAATACGAGGTGTCTATGGCAAAAAAGAAGCCTTGGCAGCTGTGAAAAAGTCCGTCGAGTTGTACGCGCAAAAATTCGGGAAAAAATAAAGCTGCCGCGCGTTATCCCCTTCTCAACTCACGCGCTCTACATGGAGCGCGTCTATACTATAGGTATGCCTCCGTCTTCGAACACTCCTTTGATCCAAAATCCGATCGAGCAAAAGAAATTGCTGCCCGAGGGTGAAAAACGATCCGCGTTCGGCCCATTGATTGGCATCATTGTCATTATTGTATTGGTCGGATTTGGCGCTCTATATTTCTGGGGCGCGTATCTCAACAACAGAACTCCACAAGAACTCCCGTTCATCCCTGGCGATAATTCGACGGAGCAAGCGGGATGATGTAAACTCGCGCGAATGGCGCACACTCTAAAGAACGCGAAAATTATACGGGACGAAAAAGCGTGGGAAATCGATATTAAGGCGGAGATCCCCGCAGAAAGCTTGGAGAAATACCGAGAACAAACACTCAAAGAATTCCAAAAGTCAGCGAAGTTTGATGGATTCCGCCAAGGCCATGCACCGATTGAGCGCATTCTCCAAGTCTATGGAGAGAGCACGGTCTTGAAGCACGCGGTTGAACACGCGATACAGCACGAACTTCCAGAGCTTTTGGCCAGTGAGAAGACTCTTATCGTAGAGTCCCCTCGCGTCACGATTGAATCGGTAGAAAGCGGCAAGCCCGTAAAGTTTACCGCCCGCGCGGCGCTCCCGCCTTCGATCGAGTTGCCCGACTACAAAGCGATCGCCCGCAAGAAAAACCAAGAGAAAGAAGAAATAACCGTTTCCGATGAGGAACACAAGGAAGCGATGACGCACCTGCGCCGCGAGCGCGCTCGAATGGAGCGCATGGAGGCAGGCTTGGAGCCGCAAAAAGCGCATGAAGAATCGCGTGCTCTGAAGGAAGAAGAGTTACCAGCACTTGATGAGGCATTCGTGCAGTCACTCGGCATTGAGAGCGTGGAGAAATTTTCAGAGGGGTTGCGCGCAAATATTAAGAACGAAAAAGAGCTTCGAGCCCGCGAAAAACGCCGCGCAGAGATCCTCGAAGAGCTCACGAAACGCTCTACTATTAAATACCCAGCTGTGCTTCGCGAGTACGAACTCGACGACATGGAAGCACGTCTCAAGGCAGATCTCGAAAGGATCGGACAAACCTTCGATTCATACCTCGCGCAGGTCAAGAAAACACACGAGCAAATACGAGCTGAGTGGAAAGATACGGGAGACAAGCGCGCACAGGTGCGCCTCATACTTTCGGAGATCGCTCGCAAAGAAAACATCGAGGCAGATCAAGAGGCGCTCGAGCGCGAGGTAAAACACGCGCAAGAACACGTACCGAATGCCGATCCGCAGGCACTCCGCGCGCACATCGCACACGCACTTCGAAACGAAGCAACGCTTAACTGGCTCGAGCAACAGTAGTTCTCTGCCTAGAGTTTGCTGGCAAGAATTATTGCGCTTCTCTTAACGCGCTTAATCATTCTTACTTTTTCGAAACCCGCGCCCTGAAGCATCTGAACGAACTCTGATTCAGTGGTTCGATACGGTTGTCGCATATCTTCGGTCTCATGCGCGATTATTGCTTCGGCGACTTCAGGAGAAAGCTTCTCTCGATATTTTTGCATTTGCGCATCATGCATTTCTTGGGCTTCCTTCTCATCGTCGGGCAATATCTTGTCAGCATTGATAAATACGCCATCGGACGTCAAATTTTCATAAATCGCCTTCAAAAGTCGTCTTTTATCATCATTGGGAAAGTTATGGACGACGAGATCAGCGAAAATAATCTGGTGCTTTTTCGCTTCTAGCAAATATGCAAGCGCATCCTTTGCAACGAACGTGAGGCGCTCTGCAAACGGTGCAAGCCGTTCTTTTGCTTGTTCGATAGACTCTGAAGAGACATCGACGAGGTCCACCTTGATCTCGGAGTGCTTTTGCAAAAGTGGCAGCGAAGAATCGCCCTGACCAGCTCCGAGGTCTAGTACTTTGTTTCCGGGGCGCCACAGACTCGCGACCAGCTCGGCTGTTTCGATTCGCAATATCTTATCCTCCGGAATCGCATCTGTTATTTCATGTGTGTGTCTTAATAAAACTGGGTCCGAATATCTGTTCGGTAGAGGTATTTCTTCGATGCGCTTTGCTTCGAGATCCTTCACGGCCTAATTATACGCTGAGACAAAGGTAAAAATTTGCGCACGTACGTGAAATTGATACACTACGCGCATGAAATACAATACTCCAAGAAACCAAATGTTGGTTCCGATGGTCGTCGAGAAGACTTCTTTCGGTGAAAGAGCCTATGACATTTATTCGCGTCTCTTGAAAGAGCGCATTATCTTCATGGGAGGTCCGATCAACGACGAAGTAGCCAACCTCATCATCGCGCAGCTCCTTTTCCTTCAATCCGAAGATCCTAAGAAGGAAATTTCGCTCTACATCAACTCCCCAGGCGGCGCGGTGACAGCCACGCTCGCAATGGTAGACACGATGAACCACATCCAGCCGCCAGTTGCCACGTACTGCGTAGGCCTCGCAGCCTCTGGTGCCGCGATCCTTCTCTCAGCAGGTGAAAAAGGCAAGCGTTTTGCGCTCACAAACGCCGAAATTATGATCCACCAGCCGCACGGGGGCGCCGAAGGCCAAGCGACCGACATCGAGATCACCGCAAAACAGATCTTGAAGCTCCGCGAGCGCCTCAACAAGATTTTGGCCAAAAATAGCGGCCAAAAACTCGACAAAATTGAGAAGGATGTGGAGCGCGATTTCTTCATGACCGCGGACGAAGCTCTCAAATACGGCATAATAGACAAGGTTTTAAGCTAGAGCGGCTCTTGACGGCGGGCCCTTCTCGTTCGCTATTGCGTTTTCCTTCCCTAGCGCCGATACGTGTGGTATATTCGCATCACACCTTAGTATTTATGTCTTTAAATTTCCCGCGTGCGAATGAATTCATGAACGACAACGCGCAAGCATCGCTTATTTTTAGGCTTTCACACCTGCTCGCAGTCCGTACATAGTCACTCGCGCGCAAAATTTTGCGCGTATGGATGTTAAAACAATATTAATGCTTCTCGCCGGCGCCGGCCTTGCTGGCGTCGCCCTCGGTTATTTCCTCCGGGTCATCATAAGTTTGGGTAAACGGGGCTCGATGGAGCTCATGATCCGAAAAATGATGCTCGACGCGGAAGAGCGGGCGAAAAATGTCGTTGAAGATGCTGAAAAAAAGGCAAAGGAGAAAGCAGAGCAAACGTCGGCAGAACTAAAAGAACGCTCCAGTGAATTAAAACAAGTGGAAGAGCGCCTGATCCGCAAAGAAGAACTCTTGGATAAGCGCCAAACGATGCTCGACAGCGAGGCGGATACGCTCGCGAAAAAAAGTGAGGAGATCCTTGCCACGAAAGAGCGCGTCACCGAGCTCGTTCGCGAACAGCAGGAGAAACTTGAGAAGGTCGCGCACCTCTCCAAAGAAGAGGCTCGCACGGAACTCATTCAATCGATAGAAAAGCAGTACGAAAATGACCTCGAAGGCAGAATGAGAAAGCTCGAGATCTCCGGCAACGAACGCCTCGAGCAGCGCGCCAAGGAAATCCTTACGAGCGCAGTGCACCGCCTCGGCAATTCCGTGGTTTCCGATGTTTTGGCGACGACAATTTCCCTCCCCTCCGACGAGATCAAAGGAAAGATCATCGGAAAAGAGGGACGAAACATTCGCTCGTTTGAGCGTGCTACAGGTGTCGACGTCATCATCGACGACACGCCGGGTACAATCACACTTTCCTCGTACGATCCTATCCGCCGCCAGGTAGCGCGCATTGCGCTCGAAAACTTGATTCTCGACGGCCGCATACAGCCAGCTCGCATCGAAGAAGTCGTGAAGAAAGCGGAAGAGGAGATCAACACAATCATCAAAAAGAAGGGTGCGGAGGCAGCGTATGCCGCACGTGTCCAGAATGTGGATCCAAAACTCCTGATGATCCTCGGCCGCCTCTATTTCCGCACGAGCTACGGGCAAAACGTGCTCGATCACTCGGTAGAGGTCGCGCACTTGGCAGGCATGCTCGCAGAAGAGCTCGGTGCCGACCCTGCTATCGCGCGCGCAGGCGCTCTTTTCCACGACATCGGCAAGGCGGTGGACCACGAAGTGCCGGGTACGCACGTGGAGATCGGTCGCCGCATCCTCCAGAAATTCAATGTCGAAGAAGGAGTGGTCAAAGCCATGCAGGCGCACCACGAGGAGTATCCCTACGAAACGCCAGAGAGTATGATCGTGCAAGTCGCAGATGCCATTTCTGGTGGCAGGCCGGGAGCACGCCGCGACTCGGTAGAAAACTACATCAAGCGCCTTACAGAATTGGAAGCTATCGCCAACAATCAACCCGGTGTTGAGAAGAGTTACGCTATCGCCGCTGGTCGTGAAGTACGCGTCATCGTGAAGCCCGAAGCGATCTCAGACCTCGAAGCACGCAAGCTTGCTCGCGATATTGCAGACAAGATCGAGAAAGACATGCAGTACCCAGGAGAAATAAAGGTTTCAGTCATCCGCGAAACTCGCGTTATCGAATACGCTCGATAAAAGCCAAGAAGGTCGTTCAAAAAAGGCTTATATTTCAAGCCATTTTTGACGTGTCGGCAAGGTTTATTCCACAATCCAAAGTGCCGTTGACATGCCCCAAATACGGCTCAAAATGGTTCGCGAGGTCGAAAAAGCGCATATTTTTACCCACTATTCAATACTCCCATGGCAAACAAAATGGATTTGGTCGAGAAGGTAGCTTCGACGATCGGCTGCACAAAGGCTGACGGCGAACGCGCAGTGGAAGCTGTTATCGACTCGATAACGGACTGCCTGAAGCGCGGAGAGGAGGTTTCTATCGCAGGTCTCGGTATTTTCGAGGCAAAGACGCGTGCAGGCCGCATGGGCCGCAATCCTCGCACTGGAGAAACCATCCAGATCAAGGCGATGAAGGTACCAAAGTTCCGTGCATCGAAGACGCTTAAGGACGCGATCAAGTAGTTTCAAGATTCGGGAAAGGCAAAGGCCCCACTCAGGGGCTTTTTGCGTTTTGTGCGGGATGGGGGAATCGAACCCCCGACCTCAGTTTGGAAAACTGATGTTTTACCATTAAACTAATCCCGCTTTCGACGGAATCATACATCGAATCCGTCTTCTACAGAAACTTGAATATGCATCTATAAAAACGTATATTCATCGCCTATGCCTGCCCTCCGCGCGTTTGCTACATACCTGGGCGCAATCGCGATCGTCGTTCTAGCTCTGTTATTTACACTGCATGTCGAAAGGATCATTCCACCCACTTTCGAAGAAGCACAGCCCGCGAGTGTGTCGAGTGCGGATGCAACGAGCACAGCGCAGCAAGCCGAGGAAACTCCGGAGACGAGGAGCGCTGTGCGCTCTTCCTCGGACAATCAAGAGAGCGCCTATGTATCGCGCATTGAGGACCCTTACCCCTTCCCTCAACGGTCCTTCGACATCATCCACGGAGAAACACGCGCAGCGCTCGTTAACATATTCTGCTCATCAGAATCTGGGCCAATACGCCCAATTTCGGGAAGTGGAGTCATTATAGATTCCCGAGGCATCGTTCTCACCAACGCCCACGTCGCGCAGTACATTCTGCTTGCCGAAAGTTCTCAAACCAACCTTTCATGCGCAATACGAGCGGGTTCGCCTGCGCGCCCTATAGGGAGTGCGGAGGTGCTCTATATTCCCCGAATCTGGGTGGAGCAACATGCACCCGACATTACGAAAACTCATGCCCTCGGCACGGGAGAACACGACTATGCGCTATTGCGAATCACTGAAACTATTGAGAGCGGCAGCCCGCGATCATTTTCATCAATGCCCTTTGACACGCGTGAAGGAATAGGATTTCCGGGAGATATCACGCTTGCGGCAAGCTACCCAGCTGAATTCATCGGGGTACGTGGAACTGTCTTTGGATTGCATCCGATATCCTCCACTGCTCCAATAGCAGAGCTTCTCACATTCAAAAAAAATACCGT
>Ga0196981_1000572_pt1 | contig 10589 bp, 14 predicted proteins | sample S3_2013CmetaG_FD_155462 | JGI IMG/M metagenome (GOLD analysis project Ga0196981, IMG submission 155462) | Soil microbial communities from Anza Borrego desert, Southern California, United States - S3_20-13C | ecosystem: Environmental > Terrestrial > Soil > Desert | place: USA: California...
TGGCGTGCCACGCGGATGCGCTTCTCGTTGAGGAAGGCGCCTGCACCCTTGGTCGCGGTGAACAGTTCGTTGCGGGTCGGGTCGTAGACCACGGCCTGGGTGATCTGGCCACGCTGCTGCAGCGCGATCGACACCGCATACTGCGGGAAGCCGTGGATGAAATTGGTGGTGCCGTCGAGCGGATCGATGATCCAGACGTTCTCGTTCTCGTCGTGCAGGTTGGAGGAGGGGCCCGACTCTTCGGCGAGGATGGCGTGGTCGGGGTAGGCGGTCTTCAGAACCTCGATGATCGCCTGCTCGGCGGCGCGGTCGACCTCGGTGACGAAGTCGTTCTGCTGCTTTTCGATGACCTTGACGCGGTCGATGTCGAAGGAGGCGCGGTTGATGATGGCCGCGCCGCGGCGGGCGGCCTTCACCGCCGTGTTGAGCATGGGATGCATAGAGGTTCCGTTAAAATGGCGGCCTGCGCGAAGCGCGCGGATGGACCGCCATGCGTTAATGAGCGATGCGGACGTCCGACCCGGTCTGGCCGGGAAGCGCCGCGGAATTCCTCTATTTTAAATGAATCAGACCAATCCTGACACTTCGGGGACTGCCCCGGTTCCGCCGCTGTTCGGGCGGCTGCGCGTCATCCTGGTGGAGACAAGCCATCCGGGCAACATCGGTGCCGCCGCGCGCGCGCTCAAGACCATGGGGTTTTCCGAGCTGGTGCTCGTCAATCCGCGCTTTCCCGATGCGACCCGCCATGAGGAAGCGATTGCCTTCGCCAGCGGGGCGCTCGACGTGCTGGAGCGGACGCGGGTCGTCGGCTCGATCGACGAGGCACTGGGCGACTGCAATTTCGCGGCAGCGGTCAGCGCCCGCTTGCGTGAATTCTCGCCGCCGGTGATCACGCCGCGCAGCCTGGCGGCGCACCTGCAGGCCGAGTCCGGACTGCGTGCCGCACTGCTGTTCGGCAGCGAGCGTTACGGTCTGCCCAACGACGTCGTGGCCAGGTGCAATGTGCTGATCAACATTCCCGCCAACCCGGACTATTCCTCGCTGAACCTGGCGCAGGCGGTGCAGGTGCTGGCCTATGAATGCCGCCTGGCCGCCTGCGGCGATACACTGCCGCCGAGCGGCGTCGGTTTCCACGGGGATGCCGCCAGCGTGGCGCAGATCGAGGGCATGTTCGGGCACCTCGAGCAGGCGCTGGTGGCGATCGATTTCCTCGATCCCGCCAATCCGAGAAAGCTCATGCCCCGCCTCAAGCGCCTGTTCGCGCGCACGCAGCTCGAAACGGAAGAGGTGAACATCCTGCGCGGCATCGCGCAGCAGATCCTGCGTCGCTGTGGCAGGCGCGACTGATCCGACGCCGCCGTGCCGGCGCTCAGTAACGCTCGATGTGACGGGTCATCCGTGCGGGTGGCTCGTAGGGCTCGGGCCAGAAATCGGTGATCCGGCAGATCAGTCCATCGCGGAATTCGAAGAAGGAAATGCCGGTCATCGACTGTCCATCGACTTCGAAGGTCACTCGCGACACCGCCTGGCGGTCGCCGGCGACGATGCTGTCCACCGCCAGCGTCCAGTCGCCGGGGAATGTGGCATTGAAGTCGATGTAGCCTTCCTTGCCGCGCACCCGCTCGCGCGTCTGCGGCACTTCATACAGGATGTCGTTGTCGAGCAGCTTGCCGAAGGCCGTCCAGTCGCGCTCGACTGCGGCCTGCCAATAGCCTTCCACGATGGCTTCGAGCGCTCCGCTCATGGGATCCTCCATCTGGTTCTTGTTTTTCTTCCTGCCTCGGGTCCATGGGCATCGCGGCATCCGATGCTGCGATGCGGAGGGGCGCTCAGTGCCAGCTGCGCAGCAGCCCGACGGCGAGGCCCTCGAGCGCGAAGTCGTCGCTTTGCGACTCGACGCGGATCACGTCGAAGTCGGGATTTTCCGGAAGCAGCTCGATCAGTGCGCCGGTGCGGCGATAGCGCTTGACCGTGACCTCGTCGCCGAGGCGGGCGACCACGATCTGGCCGTTCTTGGCCTGGTCGACTTTCTTGACCGCGAGCAGGTCGCCATCGAAGATGCCGGCGTCGCGCATCGACATGCCGCGCACCTTGAGCAGGTAATCGGGCCTTGCCGAGAACAGCGACGGATCGACGGCGAAGGTCTTTTCGATGTGCTCCTGCGCGAGGATCGGCGAGCCCGCCGCCACGCGGCCGACCAGCGGCAGGCTCAATTGCATCAGCGCGGGATGGGGCAGGGACAACTGGCCCGCGCCGAACCGGTCGTGGGAACGGCCGCCGCCCGCGTCGAGCAGGCGGATGCCGCGGGAAGTGCCGGGAGAGATCTCGATCGCTCCCTTGCGGGCCAGCGCCTGCAGGTGTTCCTCGGCCGCATTGGCGGAGCGGAATCCGAGTTCGGCCGCGATCTCGGCGCGCGTCGGCGGGAATCCGGTGTTCTCGATCGCATCACGGATGAGGTTGAGGATCTGCTCCTGTCGGGCGGTCAGTTTGATCATCGCGGGGCCTTGTGGATGGTGAGTGCGTGCTGGCTGTTTGCACAGGCTGTAGTTTTATACAGCACAAGTGCAATTGCAAGCGATTTGTCGCGAAGTTGGCGACAAATTCCGGCGATCGGATGGCATTGAGGGCCGCTGCCCGGACTAAGTGCATGAATCCGTTGAGTTTTCGCACAAAACCTTGTATAGTCGCGGGTTCTCTCTTCCCACACCCGTGTTGACGCCGGGGTGGGCGATTCTTCAATCCGACCACAAGGAGTATTCATGCGTCATTACGAAATCGTATTTATCGTGCATCCGGATCAGAGCGAGCAAGTGCCCGCCATGATCGAGCGCCTCAAGGGCGTCGTCACCACCCGTGGTGGCAAGGTGCACCGTGTCGAAGACTGGGGCCGCCGCCAGCTGGCCTACATGATCGAGAAACTTGCCAAGGCCCACTACGTCTGCATGAACATCGAGTGCGACAACGAGACCCTGGCCGAAATCGAAACCGGCTTCAAGTTCAACGACGCCGTCCTGCGCCACCTCACCGTCAAGATGAAGAAGGCCGAGACCGCGCCGTCGCCGATGATGAAGGCCGTCGCCAAGGAAGACGCCGCCAAGAACCGCACCGAGGCTCCCGCCGCCTGATTGCGGTCCTGCGCCACCCGGGAGAGTGAACCAGCTTCAGATCATTGCCAGCATTGCCGAGCGCGACGTCATGCGTTACACGCCGGCAGGCATACCGATCTCCGCAGCGAAACTGCTGCACCGGTCGGAACAGGTCGAGGCAGGCGTCACCAGGCTGGTCGAATTCGAGATTGCCGCGCTCGCCGCAGGCGACATCTCGGGAAGATTCGACAAGGCCGCACTCGGAACGGAATACCTCTTCAAGGGATTCCTGGCACGGAAGAACCGCAACAGCAAGAGTCTGGTGTTTCACATCATCGATTTCGATCCAAATTTCTAGATACAGGAGCCAACCATGGCATTCGGTAAAAAATTCGACAAGAGCAAGCTCAAGCAAAAGCGCCAGCAGCAGAACCCGCTGTTCAAGCGCAAGAAGTTCTGCCGCTTCACCGCCGCCGGCGTCGAGCAGGTGGACTACAAGGACGTCGACACCCTGAAGGATTTCGTGCAGGAAAACGGCAAGATCATGCCGGCCCGCCTGACCGGCACCAAGGCGCACTACCAGCGCCAGGTGGACACCGCGATCAAGCGTGCACGCTACCTCGCGCTGCTGCCGTACACCGATCTGCACAACGCCTGATTGACGACCGAGAACTAGGAGAAAAACATGCAAGTCATTCTGTTGGAAAAAGTCGTCAATCTCGGCAACCTCGGTGACGTGGTCAAGGTCAAGGACGGCTACGCCCGCAACTTCCTGATCCCGCAGCGCAAGGCCCGCCGCGCGACCGACACGGCCATCGCCGAGTTCGAAGCCCGCCGCGCCGAACTCGAGAAGGCCGCCGCCGAGAAGCTGGCCGCTGCCCAGGCGCAAGGCGAGAAGCTGAACGGCCTGACCGTCCAGATCTCGCAGAAGGCCGGCGTCGACGGCCGCCTGTTCGGTTCCGTGACCAACTTCGACATCGCCGAAGCCCTCGGCAAGCAAGGCTTCCCGGTCGAGAAGGCCCAGATCCGCATGCCGCAAGGCCCGCTGAAGGTCGTTGGCGATCACGCCGTCTCGGTGGCGCTGCACACCGACGTCGTCGTCGACATCACCATCGCAGTGCTGGGCGAACACGCCTGAGTCCTGCAAGCGCACCACCAGAAAAGCCGGGCATTGCCCGGCTTTTTTGTTGTCTGTTTCCGGTCGGGCATCCACCGCCGCCGAACTTCGGGCCGGGGTCATCCGCATCATCCATGCGTCAACGCAATCGGCCACCGCGTGCCGCGAACTACCGGCGTTGCGGTTTTTCTAAGCGGATAAATGCAAGCGCAGCGACACTGCTGCAATCGACCAAGGAAACGGAATGACAGACGAATTGAATGCGCACGAGGAAGCCTCGCAGCCGGGCGAAGATGCCCAGGGCGCCGCACTCGGTTCGCCGCGGGCTTGCCGCGTGCATGCCACGCCGCCGCTGCTGATGCGCTTCGGCGATCTCTACGGCGCGTCAGAGCCGATGCAACGGCTGTTCAAGCTGATCGAACGCGTGGCGCCGACGCGCGCCAATGTGCTGATCGTGGGCGAAAGCGGTACCGGCAAGGAGCTGGTGGCCAGCACGATCCACGCCATGAGCGGAGACGAAGGCAAGCCCTTCGTGGCGCTCAATTGCGGCGCCATTTCGCCGCAGCTGATCGAGGCCGAACTGTTCGGCCATGAAAAGGGAAGCTTTACCGGCGCCGTCCGGCAGCACAAGGGCTGCTTCGAGCGTGCCGATGGCGGCACGCTGTTTCTCGACGAAATCACCGAGATGCCGGCCGAGGCCCAGGTCAAGCTGCTGCGCGTGCTCGAAACCGGCCGGGTATGCCGGGTGGGCGGCGACCATGACATCGACGTCAACGTCCGCGTCATTGCTGCCACCAATCGCAATCCGCAGCAGGCCGTCGATGACGGCGTCATGCGGCGCGACCTGTTCTATCGCCTGGCGGTCTTTCCCATCGACGTGCCGCCTTTGCGCGACCGGCGCGAGGACATCGAATTGCTGGCGAACCTGTTCCTCGCCACCCTCAACAAGGAATCCGGCAGCAACAAGATATTCTCGCGGGCGTCGCGACGCTTCATGAGCGAGCATCGCTGGCCGGGCAACGTGCGGGAACTGAAGAACCTGGTGCAGCGCGCATTCATTCTCGCCGACCGGGAGCTGGACGTGGTGTCGGTGATTCCGCAATCCAGGCCGCCCGCGGCAGCGGTCTCGGGCGATTGCGTCCTGCTGCCGATCGGCAGCACGCTGGCCGACGCCGAGCAGCAGCTGATCTGCGCGACGCTCACCCATTGCGGTGGCAACAAGACGCGCGCGGCGGACGTGCTGGGCGTGAGCCTGAAGACGCTCTATAACCGGCTCAACGAATACGAAAGCCGCGCGTCGGAACAGGGCGGGCCGGGCGTCAGGCAGGGACGCTGAACGCACGGGCGCGCGGCGCACCGGCGCCGGCAGGTGTTGCCGCCGCCGGGACTGGCGACATGGCCGGCAGCGCAGGTGCCGCCGGCCTCAGACCGACAGCACGTAGCGCTCGCTCTTGAGCCGGTAGGTGGAAAACGCCACGGCCAGCCCGGCATAGAACAGCGAACTGGCGCCGGTCGCCAGCCATGCGAGCGCGGGCACGGCATGACCTTTCGCCAGTTCGTTCAGAAGCGTCTGGTGGGCAAGCACCGGTACCGCGTACATCCACTCCGCCGTCTTGAGATCCAGCATCGGCACCACCAGCGCCGGGATCATCGGCACCAGGACGGCGAAACTCATCATCGTCTGCGCTTCCTTGAACGAGCGTGCGTTCATCGCCAGCGCGATCTCGATCGCCGCCGCGAACAGGCAGAGCGGTATCGAGATCAGGCAGACCAGCGCCAGGTCCGCGTAGCCCAGGCTCCATGCCATGCCGATCTCCTCGAGCGGCGTCCACTTGAGGATGACGTGGGCCAGCAGCAATTCGATGGTCAGGCCGACCACCGCCAGGCTGCTGGTCGCGATCCACTTGCCTGCGATCAGCTCCGCCGGATGCACCGGTTGCGCCAGCAGGAGTTCCAAGGACCGGCGTTCGCGCTCGCCGGCTGTGGTGTCCATCGCCGTGTTGAGGGAGATCAGGAACGCCGTCACGAAGAACATGCCCAGCATCATGCCGATCAGGTTGGCCGATCGCGATGCGCCGCTGGCCGTGTCGTACTCCTGCAGCCGCACCGGCGTCAGCGCCGCCGGCGATACGCCGTGGGCCAGCAGGCGCGCCTGGGCGATCGTGCTGGAATAGGCGCCCAACGCGGATTTCAGGCGTCTGACCTTGGCGCGCTCGTCGCGCGCGGAGTCGAACCACAGCTCGATCCGCCCCGGGCGCATCGACGCGTAGTCGGACGTGAAGTCAGGGGCGACCCTGACCACGGCGGCATGCCTGCGCTTGCCGAGGAGCGCCGTGATTTCCTCCTCGTTCATGTCGGCGCGGCGATCGACGGTCATGCCGTTCTGCTCGATCACCCCGATGAGCGTCGGGACATGTTCGGCGCCGATCACCACGATTTCCGTCGTTTCGCGGTCTGCCTTGGTGGCATCGTTGATGATCTTGGTCATCATCAGCCACAACAGCGCCGGATACATGACGGCGAACAGCCCGAGCATGGCCAGCGCGCGGCGGTCGCGCAGGGTCTCGGTCACTTCCTTGGCGAATACGATCCAGAAGCGTTTCATGCTGCAATCCCTTCCTCGGTGCCGACCAGGCTGACGAAGGCATCCTCCAGGCTGGCGATGCCGGTCTGCTCGCACAACGCCCGGGGCGATCCCTGGGCGACGGTCCTGCCGCGCGCGATCACGATGACGTCGTCGCACAGGTGGGTGACTTCCTGCATCACGTGGGTCGCCATGATGATGCAGCTGCCCTCCTCGCGCAGCGTGGCGAGCACGCGACGCAGTGCGCGCGTGCTCATCACGTCGAGTCCGCGCGAAGGTTCGTCGAGGAGGAAATGGCGCGGCCGGTGGAGCAGAGTGCGCGCCAGCGCTACCTTGATGCGCTGGCCCTGGGAGAAACCTTTGGCGCGGCGGTCGATGATGTCCTCCAGGCCAAGCAGGGCGATCGCCTCGTCGGTGCGGCGACGAATGTCCGCTTTCGCCATGCCGTGCAGCTTGGCGAAATAGTCGAGATGCTCGCGCGTGGTCAGGCGTTCGTAGAGGCCGAACTGGTCGGTCAGGAAGCCGATGTCGCGCCTGACCCGGATCGGGTCGCGCGCCGGGTCGACGCCGTCGACGCTGATGTTGCCGTGGTCGCGCTGCAGCAGTCCGATCAGCAGGCGCAGCAGGGTGGTCTTGCCGGCGCCGTTGGGGCCGAGCAGAGCGGTCGTCTGGCCGTCCTGCGCGGTGAAGCTGACCGATGCCAGCGCATCGACGCTGCCGAACTTCTTGCGGACGTCTTCGGTGATGATCATGTTGTCTCCTTCCCCGGCATCATGGTTTCGGGCCGGCGGCGCCGAGCTGGAAGCCCATCGCCGGAATCTTGGCCACGCACTGGGCATCGACCTTCTGCGCGGGACGGTCGAGGAAGTCGCGCACCAGCTTCGACACGCAGCCCATCGGCGAGACGATGTGTCCGCCATGCTGCACGACGACGTGCTGGGCCTGTGCCAGGTGCTTCATGGTCTGCTCGGCGCGCCGTGGGGGCGTCACCGGGTCGTAGGCGCCCGACAGCAGCAAGGCGGGGGCGGCGATCCTCTCGGGCGCGCGCTGCGGCGCCGCAGGGACGCCGACATGCCTGCACCACGCCGGGATGGTCCTGACCTCGATGCCGGCGAGGAAGGAGCTGCGCTCTTCCTCCGCGACGATCTCCGGCGACAGGCGCGGGATGTCCTCTGCGCAGGTGACCGACAGCATCAGACCAAGCGAGGAGGCGCTGATGTGGCTGTCGCCGATGGCGTGCATTTGCGCGACGAACGGGCGCCAGTTGCCGCGCGCGGCGCTGTCGATCAGATAGGGCAGGCGGATGCGCGTCATCGGCGAATACAGGGACGTGCGGATGGTCTGCAGGAAGGCCGACGGTTCCAGCTGGGTCTGCTTCTGGGCAGCGGTGCGCGGGTGAGAATAATCGATCCGAATGCCGGCCTGCACCTTCTTGACCAGCGTGGCGAACTGGCCCCGCAGGCCGGGAAAGGTCTTGTTGCAATGCGCATCGTTTTCGCAGTCGGTGAACACGCGATTCAATGCCGCCTGTGCATCGGCGCCCCAGGCGAACACGATCTGCTCCGGCGGCACCACGCCGTCGAGCACCAGCGCGCGGACGCTGGCCGGAAACTTGCGCGCATACGCCTGCGCCAGTCGCGTGCCGTAGGAGCCGCCCCAGAGATTGATCTGCCCATAGCCGAGCGCGGCGCGGATGACCTCGAGGTCGGCGGCGGACTGGTCGGTGGTGTAGTGGCGATAGGGCTTACCGAGCTTGCGCAGGCAGGCTGCGACGATCTGCTCCTGCTCGTCGAGCCGGATCTCCTCGAGATCCTTCGTCTCCGCGCAGTCGAGCTTGCCCGACAGGCCCGTGCCGCGCTGATCGATGAATACGATGTCGCGCGTGGCGCGAACCTTGCGGAACGTGCCGTCGAGCAGAAGCAGGAGATCGCTGCCGGCCTGGCCCGGGCCGCCGGCGAGGATGAACAGCGGATCCGGGCGGGCCGGCTGGCGGAACGCGGGCGCGATCGTCACATGCGTATCCAGCCGTTGTCCCGCGGGGGCGCCGTGATCGAGCGGCACCGGTATGCGCGCGCACTGCAGCGTTTCGTCGTGGCCCGGAAGGTGGCACGGCCGCAGCGTCGCCTGCGCCTGCCGGGGAGCGGCATGTGCGGCACCGGCAATGGCAACGGCCGCAAGCGCAATCAACCATCGGAATTTCACGTTTCTCCTCCCTGTTGCTCGTCGCGGGGCAGTCTGCCCCTCGGAATTGCCGCGATTATACGGTCTGCGCTCCTGTCGCCGCCAAGCCGCATTTCTCATCTGCAGTCTTGCACAGGGGAACCGTGTTTCGCGCACGGCACATGCCGGGGCATGCCGGCTGTCCGCCACGACTGCGCAGACAAAATTTCAAACATTGAAAAAGCGCGCTGCCAATTCGAATGTGGTGCATCCCGCGCCGTCCGCACATGCCCCGCACCAACGTCAGGGATGCAACCGAATCAGCCGGAATTTCTTCCGCGGATCGCCCGCGCACCTCGTGGCACGAGTATTGCCTATGCTGGGCGGGTAGCAAATCGGTTCGCGGTTTGCCAATGACAACGCTAGCGACAAGGAGCAAGAACATGGACCAAACAGAAAGCAGCTCTCAGAACGCAGGTTCGACGGAAGCACTCAATGGCACCGGTTATGGCACGAATTCCCGTGCCGCAAGCGCGCATGACACCGTCGATCGCCTTGCCAACGCCGCGCGTCCGGCCGTCGACCGCCTCGCCTCGTCGGCACATTCGGCGGTCGATCGCATGACGACCTTTGCCAGCTCGGCGGCGTCGACGCTGGGGCAGCGCCGCGAGCAGTTCAGCACCCAGGGTGCCGAACTCGCGGAAAGCGCCCGCACATATGTGCGGGAGAACCCGATGGCGGCGGTCGGCATTGCGGCGGCGGTCGGCTTCCTGCTGAGCCGCATCATGAGTTCGCGCTGACAGGCGCCCGGGGCTGGCACGCACCATGCGTCTGATCCCGGCATTCATTCCCATTCGAACAGGAGGTAGATCATGAATTTCATTCTTTGGATTATCGTCGGCGGCATCCTCGGTTGGCTGGCGAGCATCGTCATGCGTACCAATGCAGAGCAGGGCATGTTCCTCAACATCGTCGTCGGCATCATCGGCGCATTGCTGAGCGGCTGGTTCATCGCGCCCCTGCTGGGCACCGGCACCATCAACTCGAACGATTTCTCGCTCGGTTCGCTGCTGGCATCTTTCCTCGGTGCCGTCGTCTTGCTGGCCATCGTCAACCTGGTGCGGCGCGGCTCGGCACGCTGACCGGAGCCGATGCGTCGTGCCGCCGGCGCGTGACGGCAGCCGTGACGGAAGGACGCAATCGCATCGACGGAGCGCATCGCCATGAGGCATGCGCTCCGCTTTTCCATTCCACTTTCCAACGGAGGATGCAATGAACAGGAACCAGGTGAAAGGCGCGCTGAAGGATGCCGCCGGCAAGGTGCAGGAGGGAGCGGGCAGGGTGACCGGCAACCGCTCGCAGGAAGCCAAGGGGCTGGGACGGCAGGCGGCGGGCAAGGTCCAGAAAGGCGTGGGCGACGCGGTCGAAGCCGTGCGCGACGCTGCCCGCAAGCGCCATTGAACCGGCGCCGGCCGCTGCATGCCCCTGCAGCGGCCGCCCTCGGATGTCGCCCCGCTAGGGTCTGTCTGGCAGAACAAAGGCGTCTTGCTGAAATCATAGTGGGATGAGCCGAACAGACCTATCCGAAAGGCAATGGCGGCAGCTTGAGCCGCTCATGCCACCCGACCCGCACCGCGGCCAT
>Ga0196981_1000573_pt1 | contig 10560 bp, 8 predicted proteins | sample S3_2013CmetaG_FD_155462 | JGI IMG/M metagenome (GOLD analysis project Ga0196981, IMG submission 155462) | Soil microbial communities from Anza Borrego desert, Southern California, United States - S3_20-13C | ecosystem: Environmental > Terrestrial > Soil > Desert | place: USA: California...
CGCTTAGGGCACCTCTCCCTGGTGCAGCCGGGGCCCGGCGGCGAGACGACCGAGCTCGAGCTGGCCCGCTTCATCACGCCGTATCGCGTCGGTGGGCAGTTCACCGTCGACGTTACCGATCTGCAGCGGGTCCTCGAGGGCCCGCAGACGGTGCGCGTGTTCATCGACACCTGGGTCAATCCCGGCCACGCCAACGGCGCCGGCTGGCTGGTCGACGCGGCGTTCGACTTCGAGGGCGGCGTCGCGACGCCGGATCCGTTCGCCGTCGTGCGGCTGTGGGCGCCGCAGCGCGTGGTCTACGGCGATCCGATGCGGCCGATCGACGTGACCGCCAGCGTCGACGTGCCGGCGGGGACCAGCGGCGCCCGGCTCCGCGCGCTGGTGACCGGGCACGGCCAGGGCAACGCCGAGAACTGCGCCGAGTTCTGCGCGCGCGACCACACGTTCACCGTCGGCGACGTTCCGGTCACCAAGACGCTATGGCGCGACGACTGCCGCACCACCGCGGTGCCGAATCAGGCGGGCACGTGGCAATACGCGCGCGCCGGCTGGTGCCCGGGCGCGATGGTGACGCCGTGGACCGCCGACGCGGCGGCGCCGGTCGGCCCGCTCGCCGTGCGCTACGACGTCGAGACCTACGAGAACACCTGCCGGCCCGACGCGGCGACGTGCACCGGCTGCACGCTCAACACCGGCTGCGGCTACGACGGTGGCGCACACACCGAGCCCGGCTGGGAACAATCCGCGGTGCTCGTGCTGCTCCGCTAGCTACTACTTGGGGTCCGAGCACAACTTTCACAACGTAGCCGCAAGTTGTGGAAGTTGTGCTCTGACCCCAAGTAGTAGGTCACCACCACATCGACGCCGAGAGGCGCAGTAGATGCTTATCGGGGACGAGCGACTCGTGCGGATAGCCGGGCGTGACGCGATCGCCGTTGACGTAGTACGAGTAGCCGATCGTCACCTGTTCGTTGGACGCGTAGCGCGTGCGCAGGATGATCGACGGCGACAGCACGTGAAACGTCTGGCGCTTGTCGGCCGTGTCGGGCCGCACGAGGTCGTAGCGGAAATCGGCGCCGAACCATCTGCGCGGCGTCCACGTCGCTTGGCCGCCGAGCTTGAGCTTGCCGCGCGCGCCGGTGAAGGCGCTGTCGTCGCTGCGCACGCGGTTGTACATCGCGAAACCGGCGAGGACGATGTCGGAGCCTTGGCCCCAGAAGTCCGCGGTGCCGCGCTTGTAGCGCTCGAGGCTGAACACGTGCTGGGCGTAGATCGTGTCGATGGTACCGGTGCCGGTCGCGGCCTCGCCGAAGTAGTTGTCGCGCAGGTTCCAGCCCTCGAACGAGTGCAGCACCTCGAACGCACCTGCAACGCGCAGCGGATTGTCCGAGATGATGCGCGACACACCGATGTAGCCGTCGCCGTATCGGCTCGCGACGAGCTTGGCATCGACGCCGACGTTCGTGATGCGGCCGTCTTGCTCGTCCGACAGGCGCCCGTCGTCGGTCCAGCTGGTGAGCGCATGCGCCGCCACGGTGAGCGTCTTGCCGATGCGGAGTCCGACGTGGCCGTGGTGCAAGAACGTCGAGCCCTGCTGGACGTCGCCGGGGTAGGGGAGGTACGGCGCTGCGAGGCCCGGCACCTGCGGCGCGACCTGCAGCTTCGCACCGATGCCGTGATCGACGAGCAGCGTCAGCTCGGGCGTCAGCCGGTAGAACGCGCTGACGGTCTCGCCGCCGACGTGCGTGGCGCCGAACAGATAGGTGTCGTACTTGCCGGCGTCGTACTGGCCTGCCATGCCGTAGCGGTTCGAGAACGCGCCGACGTTCCAGTTGATGCCGCCGCGCGCGCCGAACAGCCGCGGCAGCTCGAAGCTGACGAACGCCTGGTTGATGCCGAGCTGCGACAGGAGATCGCGATAGCTCGCGTCGGTGATGTCGTACGCCGCGAGCACGACGTTCGCGGCGACCGTGCCGTTGCCATACTGCAGCCACAGCTCGGTCCACGGTCCGCCCGAGACGTTCGTGTAGCGCCAGTCGGTGTACGAGCCGTCGGGGATCTGCGGCGGAGAGTGCAGCTTCGCTCCGTTGTCCACGCCGGGCCCGAAGCTCGAGCCCGATCCGATGCCGACGCGCAGCGGCAGCCGCAGGTAGCCGTGGAACGCCAGCGAGAACCCTTTGCTGACCTCGCCCGCCGAGTTGCGCGGCCGGTTGTCACCACCGAGACCGCGCTCGTTCGCAGCGATCTCGACGGTGGTCGCTCCCGCCTCCGCCGGAGCATCGCAGCCGAGGATCTCGACGCTGTCGATGAAGAGGTCGAGCACGGCGCCGGGCGTCGTGGTCTGCCACTGCAGGCCGTAGAGCTTCGCCTTGTCGATCGCGGGAGGATTCGGCTTGCCCCAGCCGCCTTCCTGCTTCAGCTGGTCGAACGGGACCTCGTAGCGCACCCACTCCTCGGTCACCTGAAACGAGAGGCCGAAGTCGTTGTAGCACTCGGTGCACACACCGCCGCGCGGGTCGGTCTTTCCGTCGGGGAGCTTGATGCGCACGTGCGGGCTGCCGGTCGGTCCGCGCTTCGCCTTGAAGGCGATGCCGCGAAACGTGCTCGCGTCGAACGGCGCGTCAGACTCCGTGAAGCCGAGGCCGACGCCCGCGTAGACCTCGCCCTGCGCGGCGAGCTGCGCCTTCACGTGAATCGGCGCGGTCCCGTCGAGTGCGACCTTCGTCCCGGTGTCGTCGGCGTACGTGTACGCGCCGCCCGGGTTCACCGGGCAGTCCGCGTGGGACGTACGCGCGCCGACGCCAAGGCCACCGACGACACTCACCAGCATTCCAACGACGTACTTCATGGTTCGCCTACTCGTAGAAGCGAACGTCGTCGACCGCGATGTCGAAGCTTACGTCCTGTTTGGTCTGGAACAGCACCGCCGTGACGTCGGTCGCCGCGAACGGAACCTTCTTGCCCCATCCGCCCTGACGCAGCTTGGCGAACTCGACCGTGTACTCCTTCCAGTCGGCGGTCGGATCGATCAGCGTGCCGTGCAGGTCATCGCACTCCTCGCCCATCTTCGTGCTCGGCACGCAGGTGCCGCCGCGATCGGTCGGCGTCACGCCGACCACCTCGAGCGAGACCGTCATCGGCGTGTTGCCCTTCGCCTTGAACACGATCCCGGCGAACCGGCTCGCGTCGTACTGGGCGCGGGGTCCCGTCATGCCCACCGCCGCGGGGTTGTTGAGGTCGAAGCCCATGCCCGCGCCCCACACCTTGAAGCCGGAGCCCGTGGTCGCCGCGGCGAACGCACTGCCGTCGGCGCCGCCCGCCGTCGCCGTGAAGCCCGAGCCCGGCGGCATCTGGGTGCCAGTCGCGCTCTCGTCGTTGAACGTGTACCAGCCGCCCATGCGGCCGCTCGTCTCGTTGATGGCGTCGTCGCCGTCCTCGAGATCGTCGATCAGGTCCGCCGGGCCGACCGGCGTGGTCGTGCCGCCCTCGCCGCCACCTGCACAGCCTGTGCCGGCAACCACCGTGATCAGAAACCGCCATGTCCGTGTTCGCATCGCGTCCTCCTCGTTTGCTTCGTGACCCGATCGAGACAGCTCGCGCCTCTTTCGGGTCAGTGACTCGTCGACCTCTATCACCGGCGTGTGCAGTTGCAGCCGGTCGACGGTTTATCGCCATGGGAATGATCGAAACAGTGACAGGTGGAGCGCGGCGCGACGGTACCGATCGATCGTCGATGCCTCGCCGCGTTCTCGTCGTCTCCTTGCTCGTCGCCGGTCTCGCCGCGTGCGCGCCGCGCTCGGAGCGTTCACCCGGCGTGCTCCTCATCGAGGAGAAGGAGCAAACGGCATCGTTCATCCGCAACTTCAACCCGCTCGTCGAGGTCGGCAACGTGCGGTGGCCGGCGCTCCGCTCGATGTACGAGCCGTTGTTCATCTACAACCCGCTCCACGGCGCGTACGTGCCGTGGCTCGGCACGGCGTACGAGTGGAGCGCCGACCACCGCCGGCTTCGCATCGAGCTGCGCCGCGGTGTGCGCTGGTCCGACGGCGCGCCGTTCACCGCGAAGGACGTGGTGTTCACGTTCGGTCTGCTCGAGAGGTTCCCCGCTCTCGACCTGCGCGGCGTCGGGGAGCTGCTCGAGAGCGTGACCGCGATCGACGAGGACACCGTCGACATCGCGTTTCGCCGCGTGTTCATCCCCGGCTTCCACTACCTCGCGCAGCAGCCGATGGTGCCCGAGCACATCTGGAGGGACGTGCCCGATCCGGTGTCGTGGGCGAACCCCCACCCCGTCGCGACGGGGCCGTTCACCGAGGTGTCGTCGTTCGAGACGCAGAGCTATCAGGTCGCGCGCAATCCCTACTACTGGCAGCTCCCGGAGCGACCGCGCGTCGAGGCGATCCGCTTCCTCGCGTTTCCCGGCAACGAGCAGGCGGCGTTCGCGCTGGTCAGCGGCGAGGTCGACTGGGCGGGCAGCTTCGTGCCCGCGATCGACCGCATCTTCGCCGCCGAGGACCGCGAGCACCACCACTACTGGTTCCCGCCGATCGATGGTGGCGTGCTGCTCTACGCGAACACGACGCGTGCTCCGTACGACGACGTGCGCGTACGCAAGGCGCTGTCGATGGCGATCGATCGCGAGCTCGTCGTCGAGGTCGGCATGTACGGCTACACGCGGCCTGCCGACGCGACAGGGCTCAGCGAGGCGTACCGTCGCTACAAGGCCGGCGCGAGCGTGGGCGGCGACTGGATCCGGCACGATCCCGCGCGCGCGTCTGCGCTCCTCGACGAGGCCGGCTATGCGCGCGGCGAAGACGGCATGCGCCACTTGCCCGACGGCTCGCCCTGGCCGGTGACGATCGAGGTGCCGTCGGGCTGGTCCGACTGGGTTCGCGCCGCGCAGGTGATCACACGCGGCCTGCGCGCTGCCGGCATCGACGCGCGCATGAAGGCGCACGACTTCAACGCCTGGTACGAGCACGTGCAGACGGGCGAGTTCGCGCTCGCGATCGGCTGGGCCGAGCCGTATCCGACGCCGTATGGCTACTACCGCGCGATGATGTCGACCGCGACGGTCAAGCCGATCGGCACGGCCGCGACGGAGAACTGGCACCGCTTCGGCTCGCGCGAGGCCGACGGTACGCTGCGCGCACTCGAACAGACCACCGATCCCGCCGAGGAGCTCCGGCTCGTCGGCGAGCTGCAGCGCCTGTTCGTCGAACGCGTGCCCGCGATCCCGCTGTTTCCGGGCCCGCTGTGGGGCGCCTACAACAGCACGCGCTTCAGGGGCTTTCCCGATGCGCACGATCCGTACGCGCCGCTCTCGCCCAATCTCACCCCGCAGGCGTTGCTCGTGCTCACGCGCTTGGTGCCGCGATGAGGTATCTGCTCCGGCGCTTCGCGTTCTACCTGCTCGCGGCCTGGGCATCGGTGACGCTCGCGTTCGTGATCCCGCGGCTGATGCCAGGTGATCCCGAGACGACGATGTTCTCGCGCTTCCACGGCAAGCTCGATCCGCAGGCGATGGCCGCGCTGCGCGAGACCTTCGGCTTCACCGATGAATCGCTGGGCCGGCAGTACCTCACGTACCTGGGCAACGTCGTGTCGGGCGACCTCGGCGTGTCGGTCAGCTACTTCCCGGCGCGCGTCGGAGATGTCATCGCGACGGGCATGGTGTGGACGCTGTTCCTCGCGGGCATGGCGGTGGTGATCGCCTACGTGCTCGGCACGCTGCTCGGCATCGCGGCGGCGTGGCGGCGCGGTGGCTGGCTCGATGCGATCGCGCCGCCGCTGTTCGTCCTGCTCGGCGCGTTCCCGTTCTTCTGGCTCGCGATGCTGCTGCTGTTCCTGTTCGGCTTCACGCTCGGCTGGACTCCGGTCCGCCACGCCTACGACAGCCGCGTCACCGCCGAGCTGAGCCTGTCGTTCGTGTGGAGCGTCGTCACGCACGCGGTGCTGCCGGCGCTCACGATCGTGCTCGCCACCGTCGGCAGCTGGATGCTCGACATGCGCAACACGATGGTGAGCATCCTCGGCGAGGATTACATCACCATGGCGCACGCGAAGGGCCTGCCGCCGCGGCGCGTGATGTTCCGCTACGCCGCGCGCAACGCGTTGCTTCCGAGCGTCACCTCGTTCGGCATGGCGCTCGGCTTCCTGCTGTCGGGCTCGCTGCTCACCGAGATCGTGTTCTCGTATCCGGGGCAGGGTTATCTGCTGATCCAGGCGGTGCGCAGCCTCGACTATCCGCTGATCCAGGGACTGTTCCTGACGATCACGCTCGCAGTCCTCGGCGCGAACTTCCTCGTCGACATCCTCTACGTGTGGCTCGATCCGCGCGCACGCCGGAGGCAGTCGTGACCAGCGTGATCAGGCAACTGATGACCAGTCGCCGCGCGATCGTCGGCCTCGCGATCCTCGGCGTATTCGCGTTGATCGCGCTGATCGGACCGCTGCTCGTCGGCGATCCGACCGCGATGGTGGCGCGCCCGCTGTCGCCGCCGTCGTGGGACCACTGGCTCGGCACGACCGGGCAGGGGCAGGACGTGCTCGCGCAGACGATCGCGGGTGCGCGCACCACGCTGCTCGTCGGCTTTGCCGTCGGGTTCGCGCAGGTCGCGATCGGCGCGCTGGTCGGTACGACTGCGGGCTATGCCGGCGGGCGGGTCGACGACGCGCTGTCGATGGTCATCAACGTGTTTCTGATCATGCCGGGCCTGCCGCTCATGGTGATCGTCGCGGCGTATCTGCCGACCGGCTCGCTCACGATCGCGCTCGTGCTCGTCGCGACGGGCTGGGCGTGGAGTGCTCGCGTGATCCGCGCCCAAGCGATGTCGCTCCGCGATCGCGACTACGTTCTCGCAGCACGGCTGGCCGGCGAAAACCCGCTGCGCATCGTCACCCACGAGATCCTGCCGAACATGACCTCGCTGCTGACGTCCGCGTTCATCGGCGCGACGATCTACGCGATCGGCGCGGAGGTCGCCCTCGAGTTCCTCGGTCTCGGCGACGTCGGCGCGGTCAGCTGGGGCACGAACCTCTACTGGGCATCGAACGACTCGGCGCTGCTCACGGGTGCATGGTGGACGTTCGTGCCGACCGGTACGTGCGTGGCGCTCGTCGGAGCAGCGCTCGCGCTCCTCAATAGCGCGATCGACGAGATCGGCAATCCTCGCTTGCGGACCGAGCACGCGTTCGAGGACGAGCTGCGGGCCGCCGGCAAGTCGCCAGCGCTATCGACACCGGTGCTGCGCAAGGAGGTCGAGGGACGATGACCGAGCTGCTGCGCGTCGAGAACCTGCGCGTCGAGTATCTGACCTCGGCGGGACGCGTGCGCGTCGTCGACGACGTCTCGTTCTCGCTGCGCCGCGGCGAGATCCTGGGCCTGGCCGGCGAGTCGGGCAGCGGCAAGACGACGATCGCGCTCGCGATCCTGCGCCTGCTCAAGGCACCCGCTGCGATCACCGGCGGCCGCATCGTGTTCGAGGGCCGCGACATTCTCGACCTCAACGAGAGCGAGCTGCGCCGCATGCGTGGCCGCCGCCTCGGGCTCGTGATGCAGAGCGCGATGAACGCGCTCAATCCCGTGCTCACGATCGGAGAGCAGCTGGCCGATGCGCTCGTCGCCCACGAAGGTGTGACGCGCGCGGCCGCCCTCGAGTCTGCACGCCAGCACCTGGCGCTGGTCGCGATCGATCCCGATCGGGTGAAGAGCTATCCGCACGAGCTGTCGGGCGGCATGCGGCAGCGTGTGGTCATCGCCATGGCGCTCATCCTGTCACCGTCGCTCGTGCTGATGGACGAGCCGACGACGGCGCTCGATGTCGTGGTCCAGCGCGACATCCTCGCCGAGATCGCGAAGCTGCGCGACGACCGCGGCTTCTCGATCCTGTTCATCAGCCACGATATCTCGGTGCTGTTCGGTCTGTGCACGCGGATCGGCGTGCTCTATGCAGGCCGCCTGGTCGAAGCCGCTGCGTCGCGCACGCTCGCCGCAAAGCCGAAGCATCCGTACACCGAGGGTCTGCTTCGCTGCTTTCCGCCGATCCACGGCCCGGCCGGTCCGCCGCCGCGGCTCTCCGGCATCGGTGGTGCGCCACCGGACCCGCGCGTTCCGCCACCGGGCTGTCGCTTCCATCCCCGCTGCACGCGGTGCATCGACGTCTGTCGCACCACCGCGCCGGCACTTACCACCATCACCCCCGATCACGAGGTCGCATGTCATCGAGCCCAGTCCTGACCGTGAAGAATCTCGGCAAGCGCTTCGGCGATCACCAGGCGCTCCAGGGCGTCTCGTTCGAGGTCGCGCGTGGCGAAGCGATCGCGCTCGTCGGCGAGTCGGGCAGCGGAAAGAGTACTGCCGCGCGCATCATCGCCGGTCTCACGCCGGCGACGACCGGCACGGTATGCGCCGGCGGCGTCGTCCAGATGATCTTTCAGGATCCGTTCGCCTCGCTCAATCCGGTCCACACGGTCGGCTATCACCTCGCGCGGCCTCTCCTGCGTCACCGGATCGTGACCGGGGCGGCGGAGCTCGCCACGCATGTTCACGAGCTCCTCGATGCGGTCGGGCTCGGCCCGGCCGCCGAGGTCGCCGCGAAGTTTCCGCACCAGCTCTCGGGTGGGCAGCGCCAGCGCGTCGCGATCGCCCGCGCACTCGCCGCCCGTCCCGACGTGATCCTCGCCGACGAGCCGACGAGCATGCTCGACGCGTCGATTCGCATCGGCGTTCTCAACCTGCTGCGTGATCTCAAGGAGAAGCGCGGCATCGCGATCGTGCTGATCACGCACGACCTCGGGAGCGCGCGGTACCTCGCCGAGCGCACCATCGTGCTCTTGCGCGGCCGGATCGTCGAGAACGGGGCCACGTCGGCGGTGTTCGCGGCTCCCCAGCATCCCTACACGCAGCGCCTCGTGGAGGCCGCGTGATGCGAGCTCTGGCCGCCATCTGCGTCGTCGCGCTGATCGGTGGGTGTCAGCGGGAGGACGCCGAGCTCGCCGAAGAGTCCGCCGACCTGGTCGTGCCGGCCGGGCCGACCACGCTCGTGCGCAAGGGCTCGGACAAGTGCCTCGACGTCGACAGCGCCAGTGCCGCGAACGGCGCGCGGATCCAGCAGTGGAGCTGCAACGGCACCGGCGCCCAGAGCTTCACGATCGAGGATCGCGGGAACGGCAACTATCGGCTGCGCAACGCCGGCAGCAACAAGTGCCTCGACGTCACCGCGGGTGGCACCAGCAACGGCACGCGCATCCAGCAATGGAGCTGCACCACCGGCGGAAACCAGCGCTTCCGCATCGAGGAGCTGGACGGCGGGTACTTCCGCCTGCGCCATCCGGGCTCCGGAAAGTGCGTCGACGTTCACGCAGCGAGCACCGCCGACGGCGCGCAGGTGCAGCTGTGGACGTGCAACGGGACCAGCGCGCAGGCATGGAAGCTCGGCAGCACCACGCCACCGCCGCCGCGCGGCACGGTGTGGCGCACCGCGAACCTCACGCACTTCACGTCGTACCCCGACCCCGGCAGCGACGAGTGCGAGAACTACAACGGCTGCACGTGGGCCGGCTACTTCGCGTTCGTCGCGGGAAAGCAGACCGAGACCTGGGTGATGCAGCACGACATCGCCGCGGTGCACTCGCGCGACGCGAGCGCGTACGCGCTCAAGACCCTGCGCGTTCGCCAGGGCGCGAAGCAGATCGACGTCACCGTCTACGACATGTGCTCCGACTCGGACTGCGACGGCTGCTGCACCCGGAACGCCAGCGAGACCGGCTTCCTCATCGACCTCGAGAGCTACACCGCGCAGCGGTTCGGCGCGTGGGGCGGCGTCGTCGAGTGGACCTGTCTCGACTGCCCGTGACGTTCAGCGCGTACGCGTGATCTTCGTCAGCCCGCGCGGCTGGTCGGAATCGATGCCCTTCGCCAGCGCGAGCGACCGCGCCCACAGCTGTCCCGGCACCACGCTGACGATCGGCGACAGCCACTCCGGCACGCCCGTGGGCAAGCGAATGCCGGCTGCCGTTCGCGCCAGCACGTCGTCCCGGTCCGACATCGCGATCACGCGCGCGCGGCGGCTCGTCAGCACGTCGATCAGCGGGCCGACGTCTTCGCTCGCCTTGCCCGACGGCGCGACCAGGAGGACCGGGAACCCGTAGTCGAGCATCGCGATCGGGCCGTGCAGCAGATCCGCGGGCGAGAACGGCTCCGCGAGCACGTAGCTCGTCTCTTTCATCTTCAGCGCGATCTCGAACGCGGTGCAGTAGTTGAAGCCTCGCCCGAGCACGAGGAACCGATTCGCGCCCGCGTACCGCATCGCGAGCTCGCTCATCTCGTCGGCGCGCGTCGCGGTCAGCGCAGCCTCGACGGCGTGCGGCACGGCGGCAAGGTCGTCGCGGCGCTGCGCGTCGCCGGCGAGCTCCGCCGACAGCATCGCGAGCACGAGCAGCTGGTTGGTGTACGTCTTCGTCGCGGCGACCGCGTGCTCCGTCCCCGACGCGAGGAGCAGCACCAGATCCGCCGCGTTCGCGAGCGGCGATCCGGCGTCGTTCGTGATGGCGACGCGC
>Ga0196981_1000574_pt1 | contig 10541 bp, 9 predicted proteins | sample S3_2013CmetaG_FD_155462 | JGI IMG/M metagenome (GOLD analysis project Ga0196981, IMG submission 155462) | Soil microbial communities from Anza Borrego desert, Southern California, United States - S3_20-13C | ecosystem: Environmental > Terrestrial > Soil > Desert | place: USA: California...
AAAAGCGCCGAGCATCAACGACCTTGCTCAGCGCCTGCTGCTCAAGCAGCATGTGCCGCCGAGCGCCATCGTGAACGAGAAAGGCGACATCTTTTTCATTCATGGCCGCACTGGGCAGTTCCTTGAACCGCCGCAGGGTCAGGGCCATCGCAACCTCAACATCCTCGACATGGCCCGCGAAGGGCTGGAACTGCCGCTGGTTGCCGTCCTGCGCCGCGCCGTCTCGCAAGACAGCGAGGTATACCACAAGGGCGTCGTCATCAAGAGCGAAGACACGAAATGCGTCGTCAACATCCGCGCCAGTAAAATTGACGAACCGGAAGCGTTGCGCGGCCTGATCTGGATCACCTTTGAAAAGGACGACGACGAGAGTCTTCTGGAACAAGTTGAAACGATCACCACCAGCCCGTCCGGCGAAATGGAGCGGGAACTGCGCTTCGTCAAGGATAGCCTGCAGAACTCGATCGAGGAGCTGGAGACGGCGAACGAGCAGCTGAAATCGGTGAACGAAGAACTCCAATCGACGAATGAGGAATTGCAGAGCGCGAATGAAGAACTGGAGACCGCCAAGGAAGAAATGCAGTCGATGAACGAGGAGCTGCAGACCGTCAACAACGAGCTGGAAAGCAAGGTCGGCGACCTTGCCTCCGCCAATGACGACATGAGGAACCTGCTGAACAATACCGGCATTGCGACGCTGTATCTCGACAACGACCTCAACATCAAGCGCTTCACGCACCAGGCGAAGAAGATCATCAACCTTATCCCCTCGGATGTCGGCCGGCCGGTCGGCGATATCGCGACCCAGCTGGACTATAACAACCTTGTCGCGGATGCGGCGGAAGTGCTCCAGACGCTCGTCTACAAGGAACTTGAAGTCCGGCTTCAAGACTGGTCCTGGTACCTGATGCGGATCATGCCGTATCGCACGACCGAGAACGTGATTGACGGCCTAGCCGTCACTTTCGTCGAGATCACGCGGCTGAAGCGCACCGAGATCCTGCTGGCAGCCAACATCAAGGCACTGTCGATGATCGCCATCCGGCGCGCGCCGCTCAGGGAAACGCTCGACGAAATCCTGCTGACCATCGAAGGCCAGACGCCCGGCATCTGGTGCTCCGTCTCGAATGTCGAGGGGGACAAGCTGCGCCATTGCTCGGCGCCGACCTTGCCGAAGCCTTTCAACGACGTCCTGGACGGAATCGACATTTCCCCGGCGTCGGGCGCGCCTTGCGTGCGTGCGCTGATCGAGCGGCGCCATATCCTCGACCCCGATATAGCCTCGCAAACCCCGCCCGATGAATTCACGGCGCTTGCGTTGCGCTATAACATACGCGCGGCCTGGTCGCAGCCGATTCATACCGAGGACAACAAGGTCGTCGGCGTCTTCACGATATACTACCACCAGGCGCATCGCCCCTCCCCGATGGAGGAAGCGCTTGTGAACCAGGCCGTGCCGCTGATGTCCATTGCGCTCAGCCGCGCGCAGGTGGAGGCCGTATGACTCCGCACCCGCGTTCCGAAACCGTCAAGATCGCCAAGCTGCGGCGCGCCGCCGAAGAGCTCCTGAAAACAAGCCGTCAGGACGTCGCCGCATTGCCGGTTGGCGATGTGCAGGAATTGATCCACGAACTGCAGGTTTACCAGATCGAGCTGGAAATGCAGAACGAAGCCCTGCGTCAGGCGCAGGACGAGCTCGAGCAGTCCAATAAACGCTACCGCGAGCTCTACGACCACGCGCCGATGGGATATCTGTCCATCGACAGGAATGGCGTCGTTCTCGAAGCCAATATCATGGCGGGCTTCCTGCTCGGCGAGGAGCGCGAGCGGCTTATTGGCCGGCGCTTCGCCGAATACCTGGCGCCCGAAACATGGGATGATTTCGACAAGCACAAGGCCGCAGTGTTCCGCTCGGGCGCGCGCCAGATCTGCCAGTTGCGCACGGCGAACGACGACGCAACCGCGCTGCAGGTCAGCAGCCAGACCGACAGGGATGCCCGCGTCTGCCGCATCACGCTTGCGGACGTCACGCTGATGAAGCGTCTGGAACAGCGCCTGACCGCAGCGCATAACGTCGCGCTCTCGGCCAACCGCGCCAAGACGCAATTTCTCGCGACGATGAGCCACGAGATCCGCACCCCGCTCAATTCCGTTGTCGGCATCAGCGACCTCCTGTCCCGCTCCGCGCTCGACGAGAAGCAGGCTCAGTTCGTGGCGACCCTGAAAAGCAGCGCTGGCGCACTCCTCTCTCTCGTGAATGAAATCCTGGATTTCTCGCGCGTCGAAAGCGGCACGCTGGAGCTGGAATACCGCCCCCTCGACCTGCGCGCGGTCGTGACGGAAGCGGTCGGAATCGCCTGTGTCGCCCCGGATCACAGCCGTTCCGCCATCGAAATTGAATACGATCCCTCCCTGCCGGAAATATTTCTGGGAGACGCCTACCGGCTGCGGCAGATATTGCTTAACCTTGTTTCAAACGCTGTCAAATTTGCGGCGGGAGGCGCCATCGTGGTCCGCGCGACCGGCGCGCCCATCGGCGGGAAAAGGTATAACCTCGAGCTGTCGGTGATCGATACCGGCATCGGCATTTCGCAAGCGAAGCGCGAACGGATATTCGAGGCTTTCACGCAAGGCGACCCGTCGACCGCGCGGAAGTTCGGCGGCGCGGGGCTTGGCCTTGCCATCTGCCGGCGGCTGGTCGAGGCCATGGGCGGCGAGATCGGCGTGACGAGCGAGCTGGGCGAGGGATCGGTGTTCTTCGTCAATATCCCGCTCGACAGCTGCGCGTCACGGCCGGAACTCAGGCCTGTTAATGTGAACCAGTGCCTGCTCAACGACGGCGGGGAGCGCCACCGGCTCCTGCTGGTGGAGGACAACCCGGCGAATATCCTGGTGGCGACCGCTTATTTCGACGAATTCGGCTTTGATTACGACGTGTGCCAGTCGGGCCGGGAGGCGATCCTGCAGCTCGAGCGCAAGGAATACTCTCTCGTTCTGCTCGATGTCCAGATGCCCGAAATGGACGGATATGAAACCGCACAACGCATCCGTGCTGCCGAGGAAAGACGCAAGGCACGCCGCGTGCCGATCATCGCCATGACCGCCCATGTACTGCCGGAAGACAGGGAACGCTGCGCCGATGCCGGCATGGACGCGCATGTTTCCAAGCCGTTCGATCCGGCCGAATTGCAGTTAAAACTTGCCGAGCAGCTGGACCGCGAACGTCAGCCCTGATCTTCGCGCGGAAGAACGGCCGCGACCTGTTTTTCAAGTTCCCGTCCGCTGAAGCTCGTCATGTCGATGGCGATATCAGCCAGAAGCCGTTCCTGCACCTGTGGCGATATGGACGCCTTGAGCCAGATCAGGACCTCGGGCCCCGCGACCAGCACCAGCCGGTCGAATTCCTGCTGTGCTGCACGCTCCAGATATGCAGCGAGCTCCTTGCAGAACACGGCCGCATCCCGCCGCGCATTCGCCTTGGAATTTACGATGCGGTAGCGCCGGCCGTCGCCGCCCGTGACCACGGGGTTGGTTACGGGCCTGATATCTTCCGATGTCGATTTGCGGGAAAAAACTTCCTTGACGAAAACGAGCGCTTCGCCGCGTCGGTAAAATACCCGCGCCGTGCAATCGCCGGCGATAAGGATCCAGTTCGGTCGTTCGGGAATCGGGTCAGGACGCAGGGGCGTTGATTCAAAAATCATCGGAAACCTTTATGTTGGTGTTCAGTCGCCGCGATTCCAGCCACTGCAGCGCACATTAAATTCCAGGCTGGCAAGAGCCCCGTCGGAAAAAATGACTTCAAACTGGTAGCAAAGTCCCTCTTCGCCCTTCTGACGCGGGCCGCCGCGCTTGCGCACCCAGCAGCGCGTGCCGTCGGACAGGCGGAAATCGGAAGAGCCCTGCACATGCGTCGGCAGGTTTTCGTAGAGCGCCTCCATCACCTCGCCAAGAATGCGGTTTTTTTGCGACTCGCCTTCGCGGTGCAGGACCTGCGTCGGGATGCTGACAACTTCTGCGGATTTGCTCATGAGCCCTCTCGGATTTCGCCGTGCTTAATTTAACGGCAAACCCCGACCTGAGTTCCCCGGGAAGGGTCAAATCCCGTCCACCGATAGGCTTCTGCCATTATGGAATTGGTGCAGGCGGGGGGACTTGAACCCCCACGGGATTGCTCCCTGCGGATTTTAAGTCCGCTGCGTATACCGTTCCGCCACGCCTGCGCTAATACCGCGCTACGATACGTTTCGTGCGTATTTGCGTCAAGAAATGGGTGATTTTGGCGTAGTTTTGCGCGGCGCGGCTTTTATTGGAATTTCAAGGGGTTACAGGCCCCTCCCCGAACGGAGGCGAAAACACTATATTATTCAACAATGAACGAGCAGACCCGAAAAAAAGGCCATGAAACCATCCTGGAATTCGTGAAGACGCTCCCAGGAATGCCCGGCGTGTATCGCATGATGAACGCCGCCGGGGAGGCTTTGTATGTCGGCAAGGCCAAGAGCCTGAAAAAGCGCGTGATGGCCTATACCACGCCGCAGAAACACCCCATACGCCTGCAACGGATGATCGCGGCGACCGCGAGCATGGAATTCACCACCACGCATACGGAAGCAGAGGCGCTGCTGCTCGAGGCGAACCTCATCAAGAAGCTGAAGCCCCGCTACAACATCCTCCTCCGCGACGATAAATCCTTTCCCTTTATCCAGATCACGGGCGGCCATGACTTCCCGCAACTTTCCAAGCATCGAGGGGCTAAGGATGAGGTAGGCGAGTATTTCGGGCCGTATGCGTCCGGATATGCCGTCAATGAGTCGCTGGAAGTACTCCAACGCGCATTCCAGCTGCGCACCTGTTCGGACAGCATATTTTCCGGACGGACGCGGCCCTGCCTGCAATTCCAGATCAAGCGGTGTTCCGCGCCCTGCGTCGGAAAGGTCAGCAGGGAGCAGTACCAATTGCAGGTCGAACTGGCCCGGGCCTTTCTGAGCGGCAAAAGCCGCGACATTCAGGACCAGTTCGTTTCTGCCATGCAGCGCGCGAGCGAAGAGATGGATTTCGAAGCGGCCGCCCTGTTCCGCGACCGCATCCGTATCCTCACAAGCATCCAGCGTCATCAGACCATCAACATCGAGGGCATCGAGAGCGCGGACTTTCATGTCATCCATCAGGACAAAGGGGAGACCTGCATACAGGTCTTTTTCTTTCGGTCCGGCCAGAACTACGGCAACCGTTCCTATTTCCCGCGACATGACGCTGAGGAAACCCCGGGCGACATCTTGTTTGCCTTTCTCGCACAGTTCTACACGAACAAACCGGTGCCAAAGGAAATCTACGTCAATCACGACCTCTCTGACCTCATGGTAATGGAGGAGGCGCTGCGGATGAAGGCGGGATCGAAAGTGACGATCCAGAACCCCACGCGCGGGCCAAAAAAGGAGATTATCGACATGGCCGCGAAAAACGCGCGCGAGGCGCTGGCGCGCCGCATGGCGGTCGAGGCGTCCCAAGCGGAAATCTTCAACCGGCTGGCCGAGGTATTCGGGCTTGAGGGCCCGCCTGAGCGCATCGAGGTGTTTGACAACAGCCACATCTCGGGAAGCCACGCCGTCGGCGCCATGATTGTCGCATCTGCCGAAGGCTGGGTTAAAAACTCGTACCGCAAGTTCAACATCCGGGGGCCGGTTGCGCCAGGCGATGACTACGCGATGATGAAGGAAGTGCTGACACGCCGCTTCCAGGGGTTGCTGAAGGACGGCGCGGAAGGCGTATGGCCCGACCTGCTGGTGATAGACGGTGGACAAGGGCAGCTAACCGCGACGCTGACCGTAATGCGTGAGCTTGGGATTGATGACGTCCCGGTTGTCTCGATCGCCAAGGGGCCCGACCGCAACGCCGGCCGGGAACGCTACTTCATGGAAGGCAAAGAGCCAATCACGCTCAATCAAGGCGATGCAGTCCATTATTTCATGCAGCGCATCCGCGACGAAGCCCACCGATTCGCCATTACCACCCACCGCGCCCGGCGGTCCAAGGCGATCGGCGAGAACCCGCTCGACGCTATCCCCGGAATCGGCGGCAAACGCAAGAAAGCACTGCTTTTGCACTTCGGCTCGGCAAAAGCAGTTGCGCAGGCAGGCGTGGCTGATTTACAAAAGGTGGCCGGTATCAGCAAGGCTGTGGCGGAAAAAATCTACGGTTTCTTTCACGAGAAAGCAGAATAGAAATAATGGCGTTACCGAAAGGCATTTTCAGCATCCCGAATATGCTGTGCTATTTCCGCCTCGCCTATATTCCGGTGATGGTGCTGCTTTTCTGGTGCGATTACAATTGGCGTGCGGAACATATCTCCTGGCCGGCCTGGCTCAATGTCGCGCTGTTCACCCTTGCCGGTCTCTCGGACTTTCTTGACGGCCGCATCGCAAGGTGGCTTAAGCAGGAAACCTTGCTGGGCAAGTTTCTCGACAGCTCGTCTGACAAAATGCTCGTCGGCGTCGCGCTGATGTGCCTGCTCGCCTTCCAGCAGCTGACCGGCTGGTGGATCGTGCCCGCTATCGTTATCTTCCTTCGCGAAATCCTTATTTCCGGCGTCCGCGAATTCATGGCCTATTACAATGTGGTTATCGGCGTGAACTGGACGGCGAAATGGAAGCTGACCATCCAGATGCTGTTCATCGGGTTCCTTATCGCGGGACCCTATGGCCCCGACCTCGTCCCCTATGCGGAGGAGATCGGCCGCTACGGGTTTTTATTCGCCATGGTGCTGACGGTCTGGTCCGGCGTGGAATACTTCATCGAAGCCTGGAAAAATATCCGCCGGCTCGAGGCGGAAGGAAAGGTCTAATCTTTTTCCGATAAGGTGAGACTAGTCGCACGCCGCGAGCAGCAGCGGCCCGTGCTTGAATTCAGTGATCATGTTCCAATCCGTTATTACTTCGCCCGGGCCGTTGGGGTCTTCTGCGGACGTCCGAAACGGCACGGCCAGCGTAACGTCAATAAATGCCCTGTCGGCGGGGGCGCGGTCATCGAAAAGTGGTTTCCCGTCTCGCTGAACCGCCAGCAGCCGCTCACGGCCGGACGCGACTAGGGGACGAAAATCCTCATCCCCTGCGACCACGAAATTCATATAACGGAACGCGAAGGGAAACACTGTTTCCGCTGTTTTCAGGACATCGGGCGAATCCGTGCTGTTGTAGGTGAGGACGCCACCCGGATTCAAGCGCGACCTGAGGATCGTCAGGAACTCAGCGGAAAGAAGGTTCGTGGAATAGGCGCGCCAATGGAAGCTCGTGTTCATGACAATCAGGTCATATTTTTTTTTCGTTTCGCGCTTCAGCCATCTGCGTCCGTCATCGATATGAATATGAACACGCGGGTCGCCGAGGACCGGGGAGATTTCGGGGTAGTTTCGTATGAAAGGTAGGTAGCCCGGATTAATCTCGACGACGTCGATGTTTTTTACGGCGGGAAAGCCGGTGAGGATACGGGTCCAGGCGCCACTGCTCATGCCGATGACTAAAATTTCGGCCGGCGCGGGCTGCAGGGCAGCGAGGATAAACAGGCGCTCAAGGCCGTTGGAATTCGTCCGGGGGTTGATATTATCCCGTCCGTCGTAGACATTTCCGCCCAACGTGTAATCGCCGCCGCCATGGTCAGAGGGCAGCGCGTGAATGATTCCGGTGCGAGTTTCGATGAGGTTCTTTACAGGCGCAGGCCCCTTGTTTCCCTCGGCTGTCCTGCAGGCAAGCCCCTCTGCCATGACGCCGGGCTGGAGGAACATGATTAGCAGGCAAATCGGCGCGAGCGCTGCGGTAGCGACAAACCTGCCGCTCTGCTCGCGTGCGAGGCAAACAACACCAAGCGCCGCAGTCAGCCAGCCCATGAGCTGCATGCAGGTCTGCAGCGAAAAATGGTCAAGCAACCAGAAGCCCGTGACGAGCGGACCGAGGGTCGATCCAATGATATTCATGAAGTAAACCCGGGATACAGATTTCCCAACCTGCCCCGCGACTGGGACGGAGCCCAGGTGATGCGCAACGGGAAAAATCATCCCTTTGAGTACAGCGCAGACATAGATCAGGGGGACGACGAAGGCGCCCGGCTTTGGCAGCATAGCGGCAGCCATCGGACCCAGCATATCAAGGATCCCGGCGCCGATCAGCAGCAGCCCGGAAGCCGTGTAAAGCTTGTCGGTATTGCCGCAGAGTTCCTTCCCGCGTATCGCGCCCATCGCGATCCCCGCGAGGAAAAACGCGAGCACGAACGAAAAGGATTTCGGCACGGACATGTTGACGAAACTGAAGTAACGCATCCAGAGGATTTCCTGGCTGAGCGACAGGAAACCGACGGTGAGCGAAAGTAGCCAGGGAAAACGCATCATGGACGCGACCTGAACTTGAGGAGCGCGGTGATCGCGACAAAGATATTTACGCAGGCGGCGACGAATATCACCTCCTTGAGCGTCAGAAAGTTAAACCCGATAAATCCGACAAGGAAACAACCCAGCGCCGCGCCAAGCGTGTTGATATAATAAAGCCGCCCGGTTGATGCGCCGACACTGCCATAGGCTGTGAGGAAATGCGTGATAAGCATCGGCAACGTGGCCCCCATCAGACAGGTGGGCAGGAGCAGCAGCAGAAAATTGGCGACCGCCATCTCGCCCCTGCCCGCCATGATGAGGAAATCCGAGACATAGGGTAGCAGATAGGGGCTGACCAGGCCGAAGCTGCCGATTCCAAGCTCGGCAATCGCGAAAAGCAGGATAATGCGCGATGGGTAGCGGTCCGCGGCCCAGCCCCCGCCGAGCGCGCCTAGTCCAAGACCCAGCATGAACGTCGAAACGATGATCGTCGTAGACTCTATGTCAGTGCCCAGGGAGAAAAAGAGGATGCGCTGCCAGCAGACTTGATAGGCGAGCGCTGCCACGCCGGAAAGGAAGAACAGCCTCTGGAGCCATTCTTCGGCATGTTTCTCTGGGATACTCGGTACGGCCTGTGTCATGAGCCAGTTTAGCCAGCAGTCAGGCGCAGATCAACATCAGGTGACCGGACCCGCGGTTTCAGGCAACTCGTTCGGATCTATCGCCTTCTTGCCGGGCTTTTTCTTGCGGGTCTCGCTGAAAATAAGGTAAAGCCCGGCTGCGATGATGCCAGCGGCGCCGAGGATGACGCGGTCATCCGGAATTTCGTTGAAGACATAATACCCGAGCAGCGCGCCCCAGACGATCTGGGTGTAGTGGAATGGCGCAACGACGGAGGCCGCCGGCGCGGTCTGGAACGCGTAGGCGATGCAATTGACCGATATCGCGCTTAACACTCCCATCGTGGCGAAGAAACCGGTTTCAGACCAGCTGAGCGCCCGCGCATGGAAGGGGAACCAGGGGAGCACGACTAGCATGCTGACAAAGGAACCGACGATGATGAGCATCGTCCGGCTTTCCTTCGGACCCATTTTGCGCAGCACCACAAGGCCGCAGGAATAAAAAAAGGCGCCAACCAGGATCATCACCGCCCATTTGTCGAACAGTCCTGCGCCGGGGCGAAAAACGAAGGCGATGGTGGCAAAGCCCGCGAGAATGACGAGCACCCTGTTCAGTTGTAATTTTTCCTTCAGGAAAAAGGCCGCAAGCAGTGCGACCCAGAACGGGGACGTAAAGACCAGTGTGTAAAAGGTGGTGAGCTTGATGTGCGGCAGCGCGATCACATTGAGCACGCCGACAGTCGCGGAAAACATGGCGCGGTAAAAAATAAGCCGCGGACTCTGCATGACGAAGGCTTTTTTCCCGTCTTTCAAATAACCACCGATCGCCGCGCAGGCGATAATGAAGCTGCAGTTGACGATCACGATCTGCGAAAAATGCAGCTGCGGCAGATCACCCCCCGCGGCGGCCAGGTGTTTCAGGATCGCATCGCCGATATTGAAAATCGCATAGGCGAGGATGGTGAGGGAGATCGCAATAAGTGTCTGGCGGCGGTGGGCATCAATCGCAGGCGGGGGCGTCATCAGTTCGGGTGTTTCTTTTGTAAATTGTTCAGTTGTCGGCGCGTGATGGGCGGCGTTATTTCTTCTTGTTCTTTTTTCCCTTCATCGGGCCGGATCCGACTTCCGCGAGGTTCTCCGGACCGAAGGAAAGGGGCAGCAGCTTCGCAAACTCGGTTACCGCACCGAGCTTGCCGTTCTTCCAAAGCGAATAAACCTTCATGCCGGGCGCCGCGAATTCGCGTAAACGCTGGCGGCAGTCGCCGCAAGGTGTGCAGAGATACTCCATGGCGGGGCCAATGACCACCACCGCGGCGATCTTCCGCTCGCCCGCAGTAACCATCGCCGAAATGGCGGAGGCCTCGGCGCAAACGCCTTTATAATGGGCAATCTCGACGTTCGCGCCTGGATAAACCATTCCTGTATCGCTCACCAACGCCACGCCGACAGGGTGGTTGGAGTAGGGACAATACGCGCTTTCGCGCGCCTTGGTCGCCACCTCTGTCAGTACCTTCATTTCGGCCTGATTGAATTTCATGCGGCGATCCTGTGGCGGATGAGTT
>Ga0196981_1000575_pt1 | contig 10540 bp, 4 predicted proteins | sample S3_2013CmetaG_FD_155462 | JGI IMG/M metagenome (GOLD analysis project Ga0196981, IMG submission 155462) | Soil microbial communities from Anza Borrego desert, Southern California, United States - S3_20-13C | ecosystem: Environmental > Terrestrial > Soil > Desert | place: USA: California...
GTGGCACGGTAACGGCGTCGATTTGGCGTGTCGGCGACGTTTCATCATTCGCCCCCGCCACGACCCAGGCGAGGATTTCACCGGTGGTATGGTCGGCGACGAGTGCGGCCGCATTAATCAGGTGGCGCGGCGACAGGGTGCGGACGCGGTCATCGACGATTTTCTGAACCAACTGCTGCAGATTGGCGTCGAGCGTGGAATGGAAATTGCTGCCGCCCTGGTAATGGCCGCGAAGATACTGCGCGAAGTGCTCGGCATTGACGGGCGAAGCCGGCTTGGCGAGGCGGAAGGACTCGGCCTTCAATTGGGCGACATCATCGGCCGATAACACGCCCTTTTCCTGCAGCGCGGCGGCAAGGCGCGCAAGCGGGCCGTCAATTTTGGCGGGATATTTGTAAAGGTCGTAGGATGACGGCGCGCGGGCGAGAACGGCGAGCGCCAGCGTTTCGCGCGGCGTCAGCGTGGAAACGTCCCGGTCGAAATAATACCGCGCCGCCTGTGCGACGCCGCGGCGGTTAGCGGCATAGGGCAGCTGGTTGAGGTAAAATTCAAGGATGTCGGATTTGCTGGCGCCCTGTTCCAGCGCGACCGCCTCCCAGCCTTCCAGCCACTTTCCCCAGAGCGTGCGCGGGCGCGGGTTAACCATGCGCACGACCTGCTCGGTGATGGTCGAGGCGCCCCGCACGACCGCACCGGACTTCCAGTTCTGGAGAAGTGCCGAGCCCCGCGCGCGCCAGTCGACGCCGCGATGTTCGAAAAACCGCTTGTCCTCCGAGGTGATGAAGGCTTCGCGCAGCAGCGCGGGGATGCGGTAGAGCGGCAGGTTGTCGTAGACGTTCCAGCGGTTCTGGTAGGAAACGGTGAGCGGCTGGCCGTTGCGGTCGGTCACCTGCAATGTCTGCGCGTCGGAGCGCATGCTTTGCAGCGAGGCGCGGATGGGCGTCATGCAGGCATAGGTCGCGACGGCAAGCGCGATGGCGGCCCCTGCCCCGGCGAGTGCGATATGTTTTAGTTTAAAGCGCATGTCTTTCCACAATCGTCATCCCCGCGCAGGCGGGGATCCACCACCGTTGACGCTCAACCGCTCTCTGAACATTTCCCGCGCTTGTGGCGAAGGGTGTTGGATCCCCGCCTTCGCGGGGATGACGAGGGTTACTTTTTCTCTTCCGTCTTCTCTTCCGTCATTTCCACCGCGGGCGCATCCGCCTTCGCCGTCACGGTCAGCTCGGCGGTCACGTCCTTGCCGTAGACATCGGGGTCGTACATTTCTTCCGCGAGGGTCGGCATGATGGTGAACTGGCCCTCAGCGATCGCCTGCGCGGTATAGCTCAGGTGATAGTTGCCGGGCGGCAGGTAGTCGGAATAGAAGCGCACGCTGTCATGGCGCATTTCCTGGTGGTAGAAGCTCCAGCGGGAGACGTTATACCCCTCCCAGTCCGAGAACTTGAAGAACCAGGAACCGTCGGCCGCAACGTAATCGCCCTTGTCGGCGTCGACCTTAGAGGCCGTGCCAAGCTCGCGGTTGACGGTTTCAAGGCCGCCCGGCAGCGGGTCGTTCACAGCGACGAAGTTGCGGGCCGCGGGAAGCGACAGGAACAGGTCCACGCGCACCAGTTCGCCGCGCTTGATCGCGTCCTTGTTCTTCAGGATCGTCCATTTCCCGTCGCGCTCCACGCTGTATTCGCGGTGCAGCTCGATGCCGGAATTGACGGGCTTCGCAAAGTCGGATTTCGGCGCATAGCGCAGGCGGGTAGCGTAATAAAGCCGCCCGTCGCCCTTGCGCTCGATGTCGACCGTCGTCTTCAGCCCGACATCGGCTTCGGTGATGGGCCGCGTGACGGTCACCTGCTTGTCGCGGAAATCCTCGAACTCGGCCTGGCCGATTTCGTTGTCATTCGCGCTGACGGTGACGCGCATATCGGGCTTCACGTTTTCATAGACGCGGCTGTATTCGATCAGCGCGTTCATGCAGAACATGTTCTCCTGCGTGTTCTCCCAATGGTCCCGGTTTTCGCGGGTCTGGGTGATGGTGCGCACGAGCTTGAACGGGATATCGCCGACAAGGCTCGCGCCCTCCGGTTTTTCGCCGTATTCGACCAAGGCGCCCAGGATCGCGCAGTTTTCGCGCAAGGGAGAAGCGAGGATGCGCAGGTAGCTGTCATCCAGCTTTTCCTGGAAGATGAACTTGCCGCCCGTCTGGTTGGAGTGGGAGATGATGTCGTTCGCCACGTCCTTCGCCATCGGAATCGCGCCCTTGACGCGGAGCGTCGCCATGAGGAAATGGGTTTTGCCGAACAGGCTCATTTCCTTCAGATGCGGCTTGTAGCGGTCGAGATCGCTGCGGTCCACCTTGCCGTTTTCGGCGAGCGCGGCCAGCGCCACGGCGCGGATGGTCGAGCTCATACCCTCGTCATAGAAGGTCGGCATGACGTTGTTGCGCAGCAGGTTCTGCAAGTAGCCCTGCAGCTTTCTTTCAACCGTTTCGGGGATTTTGTAACTCGCATGGCGCAGCCAGTTGAAGGCGAGCGCGGTATATGCCGAGAGATAGGGATCGACGTAATCGTCGCGCGCGACGAAATAGCTCATCCCGCCATTCGGCGCCTGGAAGCTCGATGCGACATCGAGCGCCGCCTGCGCGAGCTTTTCCGCGCCCGGCCAGACGAAGCTATCGGGCATATAGGATTTCAGGTTGAGGTAGTGCGACGCCATGACGCCTTTTGTAAGTATCTGTTCCCAGCAAATATAGGGATAGTCACGCATATAGCGGAACGCCCCCTCCACCGCGCCGATCACGGTCGGCGACAGCACGACGCTGAGCGAGCCGATATCGGGGAAGATGTTTTTCGGGAACTGGATGCTCGACTGCGCGGTGTCCTGCGTGGTCGTGCCGTAATCCGCCGCCGTTTCGAGCGAGCGGAATTTATTCACCGGCAGCTTCAGCACCATGCCGTCGCCATCCAGCAGGTCATAGGCTTTTGCTTCGAACACGATCTCGCCCTGCGGCAGGTCGCGGGTTTCCGGCACTTTGCCGACTTTCACCGGCATCAGCACGGTCGCGCGCTTGTAGGGCTCGACTGTGACGGTTTGACTGTAAGTATCCTTCAGCTTGGACGTGTCGATCGTGCCGCTTGCCTTGATCTCCACGGTCAGCGTACGCGCCTTGTCGGTGCGGTTCATGACGCTGAAGCCGGCCTGGAAGCTGTCGCCCTCCAGCACCTGGTTCGGCATGACGGGGCGCACTTCGGTCGGGCGGTTAACCTTGAAGTTCCCCTGCCCGAGGCCGAGGCGGTCGGTTGGCGTGACGGCCAGCACGAGCACGCGCCAGCCGGTCAGGTTGTCGGGCGCCTCGAACTCGATCTTCGCGTTGCCTGACTTGTCGGTTTTAAGCGACGGGTTCCAGTAGGCGACGAACTTGAACAGGTCGCGCATCTTGAGATCGGAGCCGCCGTCGCCGCCCTGGTTCGCGCCTTTTTTCTCGAATTTCTGGCGGCCGATCAGGCGGGTAAGCAGGCTGTAGTTCTTGAGATCAAGCCCGTCGAGCTTGTAGAAGCCGTTATAGGGGTCGAAGTTGGAAAGACCGCCGGTGACGAGGTCGAACACGGCTTCGTCGAGTACGGCGACGGCGAGCTCCACAGGTTCAGCTTTGCCCTTCATGCGCGGTTCGGCATGGAGCTCGACCGCGACCTTGTCGCGCGGACGGTAAACATCGGCCGCGGGCTTCGCGGTCACGACCATTTCCTTATAAGGGTCTTTCACCGGGACGGTGACGTATGCCATGCGGAAGGTCGGCTTGCCGAGGTCGACGCCGTCCTTGTCGATGGGTTTATCGACGCGGGGGGACGTGACGATGACCGACAGATAGAATCCGGGCAAGTAATCGGGCTTCACCTCGAATTCGATGACGGGCGTCGAGCCGTCCAGCTTTTGCGCGAATTTTTCAAGCACGCCGTAGCGCTCGATCGTCACCAGCGCGGTCGCGCCGGGGAACGGGTTCTTCACAAGGTAACGCGCCTTGTCGCCGACATGGTATTCGGTTTTTTCGGGAATGATGGGAAGCAGCACGTCGCTCTGGTTGTCCCACATCACATAGTCGCTGCCGGTCACCCAGAAGGTGACACCCGAGGAATGCTCGGCGCCCTTCGTGTCGGTGGTTTTCGCGATGGCACGGAAGGAACCGGCGCTGTCGGGCGTGAAGCTGCAGACGGCTTCGTCCTTTTCCGGCGTACCGCCGCAATTACCGGCTTTTTTCCATTCGCTGGTATAGTTCGTCAGGTAAGCGTTGCCCGCGCCCTGCACGCGCACGGCGGTCGTTTCCAGTTTCTCGATCGTAATCGCGACCTTGGTGTCGGCGACCGGCGCGCCATTTTCATCGACAACGATGTATTTCAGGTTCACTGGTTTCTTCGCCTCATAGGCCCATTCCGGCGATTTCATGCCGACGAAGCGGTCAACGCCGACGTAATCCGCGCCCGCTTCCGAAGCGACATATTTGCCGCGATCATCGGCGACAGCGCTTTCGACCATCAGCCGGCCATAGGCGAAGTCCTGCTTCTCGATCTTGAATTTCTGCGCGAGCTCGCCCTTGCCGTTGTTGTTCTCGATCTTCTGGAAGATCTGGACGCTGCCATGCATCGAATAATCGGGCGTGACGAAGGTAAAGCCCTGCGCCTTCGGGTCCTTGGAAGAGAATTCGCGCTCGGTCAGGATCGCCGTCGTGCGCACTTCGGCATCGGGGAACGGGCCGCCGGAATGCAGCTGCGCGAGCGAGGAGGATTCGATTTCCTGCCCCGTGCGGAACAGGTCGCCATTCAGCTGGCTCGTCACGCGGAACGGCACAGGGGTGAAATCGCTGACCAGCACGCGCAAGGGAATCCAGGTGCTGAGCTTCTGGTACTCGCCCGTTTCCTCGTTATATTCCTCTTCGTCGCTGTCTGCGCTGTCCTTGAACTTACCCGTGAGCTTAAATTTGTACCAGCCAACCGGCGCTTCCTTGCCCACCGTAAACTCACCGGAATAGGCGCCGAATTCATTGAGCGTGAGGTTTTCGACCGTCGCCGCGACATTGTCCATCGGGTCGACGATTTCGAGCGTGTAGCCCGAGGTTTCCGCCGGGGTCAGCGTGCGGTTGTCCTGGTTGCGGACGTAGAATTTATACTGGATCGTGTCGCCCGCGCGGTAGATGCCCTGCGCGGTCGTGCCCCAGGCCTTCATATGGCCGTATTTCTTGCGGGTCGAGGCGTTGATGCTTTCGTTCGACGCGCGCCAGGTGTCGATGACGAAATCATTGTTGAGCGGCATCAGCGCCATGTCGCCGTCTTTATCAACACGGACGAAGATGCGCGGGCTTGAATCTTCCCAGCCTTTGGCGAAATCGAGCTGCGGGTCGATCTTGTCGGTGCCAGGGAATTCCGCGATGCCGCCCTCGTCCGTCGTCGCCGTCGCAAGTTCGTCCCGCGGCGCCGAAAGGCTGCTGACCGTGTCCTTGTAGACTGTGACCTTCGCGTTTTTCACGGGCGCGCCCGTCGCCATATCCGTCACCCAGACCATGCTTGCGAAATGGCCGAGCTTGACATGCATCTGCCAGGGCGTCACGACGGCAAACAGGCGGTAGGCGGAATCCGAGCCCTTGTTGACATAGGGGATCGTGTCCATATGGCCGTAGACCGCACCGGTCTTTCCGCCGAGCGCTTTGCGGATATTGAAGGGTCGCAGGTACTGGACGTCCTGCACGTTTTCCAGCGGCTCCTCCGACGCGCCATTTTCGTTCGCGGCATCGGCCGTGACGCTGCGGAATTTGAAAAGCAGTTTTTCAAGGTTGTTGACGTAGAGCGGCACTTCGCTGTCCACGCCCTTTTCCAGCACCGCGTCGTGATGTTCCAGCTCGAAATTCGGTTTGCGGTGGTTGGTTTCGAAGGTGACGGTAAAGGGCTTGGCGAGCTGGCGGGCGAATTCATCCTCCAGGGCCGTTTCAGGAAGCGTGTCCCACAGCGACTGCACCCAGTGTGTAAACCCTCCCCAGACGCCGCGCTCGGGGTCCTTCACGCTGATGGTGTATTTCTGCGCCGCCTTCAGGCCGAAGGGCAGGTTTACGTCATAGGTGCGGCCCTTCACATGCGGGCTGTTGAGGCGCGAATATTCATAGGAAAGGTCGCCCCAGACTTCGTCCTTTTGCTTGTCGGAGCCGAGCGCAGGGGTAAAGACAAGGTTGTCACGCAGCTGCGAGCGCTTCACCGGCGCACTGAACATCAGGTAAACCGCGCCCATCGGGTTGCAAAGCTGGTTCGCCGCATTGGCCTTGCCTGCATCGATTGTGATAGCGTTTTCTTCGTTATCCGTGCAGCGCAGGCCGACGACGTTGAATTCGGGATAGGTATCGAACGTCACGAGATCGCGTGCCGCGACAGCGGGCTCGGGCCCGAGCGCCGAGACAAGGCCGGCGGCGAGCTTCAGCGTCACCGTCGTATCGAGCGGCAGTTCTTTCTGCGGCTGGACGATCCAGACGCGGCGCGCCTCCTCGCCGTTTTTCTCGGTCAGCTGGTCGTCGCTTTTGCGCACGGGCTGCTTGCCGAAATCGAGCCAGCCTTTACCGAACGGCACGAAGCGGGGCGCTTCATTGTCTTGGTCGTCTTTTTTCACGTCCAGCGTGACGGCCTCGATGCCGCTGTCGATCGTGATGAATTTCTGCACCGATGATTTGCTGACCGGCTGGTTGAACGTCAGGCGGATGACCGGCATGCCGGGGGATAGCCAGGTGCGAAAGGAGTTATATTCGACATTCGCGCGCTGCGTGATGAAGCTGGCCTTGTACGCCTCGGCGATTTCGGTGCCGTCTTCGGCCTTGATGCCCGGCTTCATCTCGATATCGTAGCGGGTCGAGGGATCCAACGCCGCCTTTTCCGTCAGCTGGCAGGCGAGCGAGGACGGGTTGATCCAGCGCCATTCGCAATCGACGGCGGGGGAAATGGTGACGGGAATTTCTTCCTTTTTCCGCTCCATCTGACCAACCGGCACGACATTGCGGTTGAAGGTGAAGACGATCTGGCGGTCTGCCGCCACGTCTTCCCCGGTCGGGGTCACCCGGATGATGTGCAGGTCTTTCTCGGCGTTTGCTGTCGTGCTGTCAAAAGCCGCATGGGCCGCGCCCCCCGTGAGGACGAGGAGAGCGAGGGCGAACATTAACTGGCGCATGGGAATTCCTGTGCAGGGAAAGAATCTGGAATAGCGGATTGTGGCCCATCATCATGAAAAAGAGATGAAGAATAAACAGGAATCTGGTTTGATCAGCTGCTCTTGAAATACTTATCATAATGTCCTAGGATGCCTGTCATGTCGAACAGCGAAATGAAGAAAAACCTGGGCCGCATCCTGGCCGCCGCCTTTACCGACCATCCGCGCGAAGCGGGCGAAACCTATTGGCAGCATTTCATGTTCACCTGCGGCATGGCCTGGCGGCTGTTCGTCATCTGCCTGCTGCTGCTGGGGCATGGCATCCTGCCCTTCACCCTCACCCATGCCGCCAGCCACCGGCTACAGAAGTGCCAGCGCATCCTCGCCGACCGTGCGCAGCGCACGGGATATAATGAGATGTGCGACGGCTTCGGTATCTAAATACCTAACCTCTTCACTTACCTAAATAATTTCTCCAGCGCGCTTGACAGACTCGGGCGCGCGGGTGTTTTATCTCCGGATTGATAAGATATTTATGTTAAGCGGGCGCCCGCCCTTCCGCGGGTTAAGACCCCCAATCCTGCACGGAGCTACCTATGTCTGAACCTGAAAAAAAACCCGAGCAGGTTGAACCTGCTATTGGCGAAACCCCGGCTATTGCCAATGACGACCTCGTAGGGGCGACGCCCGCCGTCCCTGCCGCCGCCGAAGCTGCCGCCCCCGTCAATGACAACGTGGCGGAAGCCCCAGCTGCAGCGGAGCCAGCCAAGAAGATCCGGCTGCGCGGTTTCCTGAAAGGCACATTCAACGTCGTTTCCGGCATCGCCATGGGTGCCGCCGTCTCCGCCGTGGCCAAGACGGCCGCGGTCGTGGGGATGACGATCGCGGGTGCGCCCGCCTGGGCGACCATTCTCGGCTCCGGCGTCGCGGTTGGCATCGGCTCGACCCTGCTGCATGACGCGCTCGAGCGTCGCAAGCTGAAGAAGTCCGGCGCGGAACTGCCGGCCTATTTCAGCCTGACGCATGGCAAGGAGCTGCTGTCGAAAAAGAACCTGAAAGTGTTCGGCCTCAGCACCACTTTCGCAATCGCGGGCTCTGCGCTGTTCCTCGGCCTGCAATCCGGCACCATTCAGGGCTGGCTCGGCTTCGGCAATACGCCAGCGCCTGTTCCGCCGGTCGTTATCCCGCCTGTCGAAACCCACACCTTCGTCGCACCGGCTGAAACCCACGTCGCTCTTCCCCCGGTCGAGCAGACAGTTCTGGCGCCGGTTGACACCCAGCCCGTCATTGCGCCGGTCGAAACCATTGTGGCCGCGCCTGTCTGCCTGACGCCGCATGAACAATTCGCCAACCTCATCCAGGGCCACACCGTCTCGGCCGAAGTTCAGGATGCGATGACCCGCGCGGCTTCGACCAGCGCAAGGGTCGCGGCGCAGGGCACCAAGGACCTCGCCTTCTATGCGTTCAACGGCTTTGACGGCGTGCCGAAGGACCCGCATGTCGCGGTCGAGCTGTTCCGCCAGGCCGCGGATGCCGGCAACGTGCAGGCGAAAGTCGACCTGCTGTATATGCAATATCACGGCCTCGGCGGCGTCACGGCTGACAAGGCAGCGGCGCTCGGCGCGATGCAGGACATCAAGGGCCCGCGCGCGGCGATGTTCGTGCAGGAATGGGCGCAGGGCGCGAAAAACATCGCCCGCGTTCCGTTCGATACGAGCACGATCCTGCGCGGCATGACGGTCGGTTGCCCGACGCCGTAAGGCTTGAGCGAAAAATTGAAAAGGCCGGGTTTTGAACCCGGCCTTTTTTTATTCCAGATTTTTGACGACTGTTTGCCAGGCCGCTTTCCCCGTCCCGTCTGCCCGCTTCAGGCCGAGGGTGCAGAGGAAGTCGCGGAATTTTCGCCGCGTCGCCTTCGGCGCCTTGCCGAAGCCGTAATAGGCGGCGTAGTTATCGCAGGCCGCCGCGGAGAAGTCGTGCAACGCGAACAGGCTTGCCATGCGGAACTGGTCGCGGGCGCGGACGGCACTAATGAGCGTGTCAAAAAACTTCGCCTGCCGCGCTTCGGACGAGCCGATACCCTCGCTCGACGGATAGCCGGCTTCCTGCAGCACGATGTCCTTCTCCCCCGCCGCCTTCTGCATAAGATCGAGGTGTTCCGTGATGTTTTCGACGGGCAGCGGCTTGAGGTCGATGACGGGATAATAGGTGAAGATCGCGATCTCGCTCGCTTGCAGCAATTTGTCGGCGATCGCGGTGCGGCCCTTCAGGAGGCCGTCGAACGTAACAGTGATGCCGATGCGCGACTGAGACCATCCGTTTTGCTTCAGGATGGCCTGCGCCTGTTCGTAGAATTTCAGGAAGGCGCCGATTTCCTTGGGGTTCTTTTCAAAATAGACGTCGGCCTCGTTCGCGAGCGACACATATTTCGGCGGCGTCGCGCCGCTCTCCGCGAGCTTTACGACGAGCTCTTTAAAGCGCGCTATCATTTCCGCATCGTTCCAGGCCATGGCTGCGAGGTCGCGCGGCAATTCGCGGCGCACGGTATTGATGGGCTGGAATCCGAAAAAGACGGCGCGGCCGGCGGCGGCGTTATCGCTGAAGTCCTTGGCGAGCTGTTCGATATCGCCATAGACGCGGCTGCCCGGCTCCAGGTCTTTCCAGCTTTTACTGATGACGACTGCGGCTGCCCGCAGGTCTCCCAGGTCTTTCATCGCCGCGTTCCAGTCCTCCGCGCTTGCCCCCTGCCCGTTGCGGGGATAGGGCTGCACCGTGAAATCGGCCGCGAGCGCGGTGCCGGTCATAAGAAAAACGAGGAGAACGCCGAGGAAATATTTCATGCCGCCCATTCTGCCGCAAAACCGCTGGCTTGGCCATAGCCGCCGGGCGTATGATGGCGGCATGAAAGACATCCGCGACCGCATATTATTCCAGGACCAGCTGGTCATCGTGCTGAACAAGCCGCCGGGCATTCCCGTCCATGCGGGGCCGAATGGCGGGGCGAGCCTCGAGGATTATTTTTCGGAGCTGAAATTCGACTACAAGGAAACGCCGCACCTTGCTCACCGCCTCGACCGCGACACCTCGGGCTGTCTTGTCCTGGGACGGAACGAGCGCGCCTTGCGCAAGCTCGGCAAGCTGTTCGAGGCGGGCCGCATCGAGAAAACCTACTGGGCGATCGTGACCGGCAGGATGACCGAGGAAACCGGCACGATCGACGTTCCCCTGAAAAAAATAAAGGCGCCGAAGGGCTGGACGATGCAGCCTGCGCCCAAGCATGACCCGCAGGCGCAGGAAGCGTTGACCGATTACAAGGTTTTGAAGCACCTGGCCGGCAATCTGACTTTCGTCGAGCTGTATCCGCGCACCGGCC
>Ga0196981_1000576_pt1 | contig 10532 bp, 7 predicted proteins | sample S3_2013CmetaG_FD_155462 | JGI IMG/M metagenome (GOLD analysis project Ga0196981, IMG submission 155462) | Soil microbial communities from Anza Borrego desert, Southern California, United States - S3_20-13C | ecosystem: Environmental > Terrestrial > Soil > Desert | place: USA: California...
AGGGCGGTTGCCAAGGGCCATGCGCCGCCCTTGATGCAGCGCCCCGCACCCCGGGCAGAGGATGCCGTGCTCGCCGTCGGGCAACCCCTTGAGTTCCTTACCGCAGTGGTAGCAGACCGGCTCGGTCAACCGGTGGCCGGTGCGGTTGACCGCCACGACCGCCGCCCAGACCGCGATCCCCACCACCGGCACCCATCCCAGCGGCGTCCACAGCACCAGCGCCGTCGCGGCCAGCGCAATGCCCACCGCGATCGAGAGCGCCTTCATCCGCATGCGTCCGAAATACCCTCGCCCGGTGTCGACCAGGTGCTCAAGGGCCGGGTGCAGCTTGCGGCGCTCGCTCGCCATCGGCGCATTCTACGCGCCGGCGGACGCGGCACCACCGCGCCCGCCGGACCGCAAGACGGCCTCAGCAGCCGGCGAAGAACCGGTCGATGAACACGACGAAGTCGTTGTTGTTCCACTGGCCGTCGGGGCCGGGCACGCCGCCGGTGCTGCCCATGTCGGCGACGGCGGACTGGGCGAAGAACATGTCGATGAACACGACAAAGTCGTTGTTGTCAAGCCGCCCGTCGGGCCCCGGCACGCCGCCCGTGCCGCCGACGTCCGCGGGCCCGCACACCGTGGCCGGCGGGGTCCAACGCACGCCCTGCACGAACCCGCCGTTGGCCGCGTACCCGTAGAGCGAGCCGTCGCTGTCGACCGAGGTGACTCGCGAGGTCGACCACGGGCCGTCGGGGATGAGGTCGTGGAGGTCGACCATCGACTCGGCTGTTCCCGTCCAGACCGCCGCGTGCTCCGAGCCGTCGAAATCCGTGATGATCGAGCCGCCCTGAACGCCGCCGCGGACGGCGAATACGAACGACGCTGTGGCGCCCGCCGGGTGCAGGTCGGTGAGCGTCCCGCCGTTTTCGGTCCAGAGCAGCGCGTGCGTGGCCCCGGCGGTCAGTTCTCCGCTGCCGCTGCCGGCGATCTGCCCGCCCCCCACCGCGTCGGCGCTGGTCTCGTCAAAGCCGAACTCCGGGTGCAGCGGCACCCAGGACGCCGCGTCGCGCGCCGTCCAGTAGCCGGCGTTGCGGAAATCGAACGAGTCGATCGCCGCGCCGACGATCAGCGAGCCCTCGACATCGAACGCAAGCGAACTGATGTAGCCGTCCGGGTGAAGGTCGACGACCGATTCCGCGGTGCCCGCCCACGACAAGGCGTGAGGGCCGCGTCCCGTGCCCGGTCCGCGCCCGGCCCCGACCTGCGTCGTGCCGTCGGTGCGGTAGGCCGCGGCGAAGCTGAAGCCGGGTGGGTTGAGGACGACGGCAGAAGCCGCCGTGCCGGTCCAGAGAATGGCCTGCGTGTCGGCCTCAAGATACGCGACACCGACCTGCTGCTGGCCGCCGCACCCGTACGCGGTCGAGCCGTCGCGCCCGGCCGGGTGAAGGTCGATCGGTGTGGAGCCCGGACCCATCCAGAGCGTGGCATGCGCACCGCCCATTGTGGTTTCGCTCAGCGCCGAGCCGACCTGGCGGCCGCCGCCGGCTCCGTGGACGAAGACCTCGAAGGACACGGGCTCTGCAAAGAGCGTCGCGGTGTACTGCTGTGCATGAGCCGCGGTGCCTGCCACGGAAGCGATCGCCGCGGCGAGCAATGCAGGGCTGGTCAAAGAGGTGGGACGGGAGGTCATGCGGTTCCTTTCTGGAAATGGACAAAGAACGGTCACAGGACACACCCTTTACCGAGGTCCATACGACAGTCACCGAATGAGGAGTCACTTATTCCCGCGGAAAGCCGGCCGCGGCCGCCCATTCCGCGCATGCCACTAGGCCGAATCCCCCACGCCCTGCAAACACCTTAAGCACGGGATGGGGAACGTTCGGACAATTGCTCATCCGTTCCACGGCCGCTCCGCCGGACCGGTGTAAATGCTCAGCGGCCGGATCAGCCGGTTGTCGGCGTGCTGCTCGCTGATGTGGGCGCACCACCCGGTGATGCGCGCGGCGACGAAGATCGGGGTGTACTGCGGCACCGGGATCTTCATCGTGAAGTACGTCATGCCGCACGGGAAGTCCACGTTGGGGTGGATGTTCTTCTTCGTCAGCATGATCTTCTGCACCTGCTCCCCAAGCTCAAACCACTTGGGCGCCGCCAGCCCGCCGAACGTCCCCGGCAGCGTCGCGGCCATCTTCTTGCCCAGCCCGTGCAGGATGCCGGCGCGATGGTCGCCGTTCTTGTACACGCGATGGCCGAACCCCATCAGCTTGCGCTTGGAGGTGAAGGCACGCTCCATCCACTCATCGACCTTCGGCGTGCCGATGCCCGCCTCGCCGACGTCCTTGTAGATCTCCTTGAGCATCTCCATCGCCATCTCGTTGGCGCCGCCGTGGAGCGGGCCCTTGAGAGCCGCGATACCGCCGCAGACCGCGCCGTACATGTCGCTCAGCGTGCCCGCGATGACGCGGCAGGTGAACGTGCTGGCGTTGAACTCGTGCTCGGCGTACAGGATCAGGCTGACGTCCATCACCTTCGCCTCGTCGGCGGTCGGCTTGCGGCCGGTCATCATGTACAAGAGGTTGGCCGCGTGCCCGAGCGAGGCGTCGGGCTGCACCACGGGCCGGCCGTCGATCACGTTCTGCATGTGCCCGACGATCGTCGGGATCTTCGCAAGCAGCCGCTTGGACTTGCGGAGGTTGGCCGCCGGCGAGTTGTCCTGGCAATCGGGGTCGGTGTGCCCCAGGATGCTGACGGCCGTGCGCAGGACGTCCATCGGCACGGCGCGCCCGCTGGCGAGCCACCCGGCGCTGCTCTCGATGAACGACGTGACGTCGGCGTGCAGGTGCCGGTCGGCCACGACCTCCCCGGTGAACCGCTTGAGGTCTTCGGCGGACGGCTTGCGTCCTTCAAGCAGCAGGAAGGCAACCTGCTCGAACGTCGCGTTTGCGGCCAGATCATGGATCTCGTATCCGCGGTAGATGAGCTTGTCCTGCTCGATGGAGCAGACGGCTGTCTGGCCGCCGATCACGCCCTCGAGCCCTCGTGCCAGAGCGGCCTGTTTGTCCGCCACCGCCGCTGTACCCGCCGTCGCTGCTGATCCGGTCGCTGCCATGTTCTTTGTCCTTATTCCTGCGAAGTCCGCAGCATAGGGGGACCCAACGGAACCCGCTACCGGAGGGCGACGCCGCGCGGCGCCGACAAGAAAACCGCCCCGCGCAGTGGCGGCGCGGGGCGGTACGGGTCGCTTTACCGGTAGAGCAGAGACTCAGGGCTCGTACGGCGCGTAGGAGTATTCCTCGTCAGGGTCGCCCTCGTAGGCCGGCAGGTCCTGGATCGATGACATGGGGAACTCGGGCATCCCCTCGGGCGTTCCGCCCGGCGTTGCGGGAACCAGGAAGTCCGAGTTTGACTTGTGGACGATGGTCGAGGTGTAGTGCGTGTCGCTGCTGGAGTTGTGCTTGACGGAATTGACCTTGTGCGTCGTCGACGTGACGTTGTGGTTGTCGGTGTTCGCCTTGTGCGTGTTCGTTGAGGACTGGTGGTAGTCCGTTCCCACGTAATGGGTGTCGCTCACCGGGTTGTGCCAGCTCGGACCGTCGAGCCAGGGCGTGGTGTCGGTGCCGGTGCGGTGGTAGTTGCTCAGCGGCGTGTGGGTGTAGTACCGGCCGTCGTGCGTCCCGTCCCCGCCCCGGATGGTCTTCGTCGATGCCTGGTGGTCGTCCGACGGCACCTTGTGGGTGACGCTCGTCGTCTTGTGATGGTTGGACCACTGGTTGTGCGTGACGGTTGTCGTCGCGTGAGTGTTGCTGGGGGTGGTGTGATTGTCGGTGTTGCTGCTGTGCGTAGTGGTCGTACCGTCGTGCGTGCCCGCCACTTCGTCGTCCTCGGCCGCGGCCGATACGGCGGTCGAGCTCCCGGCGGGCTGCGCGGTGTACGTCTCATCGAAGTAAGAGCTCTCGTTGCACGTCAGGCACAGCGCCGCCCCACCCGGTGCGGCCGCGGCCAGGACGAGCAGAAACGGAAGCGTTAACGACCCTCTCGCGGAACTGCCGGGACTTACTCTGTTCTTCATTTCAAGTCTCCTATGAAGCCGACCCACACACCACCGCCCGAACATCGGGCGGTTACGGAACCGTCGCTGAAGGCCGCGGCTGCGCGCCGAGCGTGCCGGGCGCACCGGCGTCTTGCGCTGTCCCATCCGCCGCCCGCGTCCGGAGCCCCAGGGGCGCGATGCGCTCGGCGAGCTCCGCCGACAACGGCCTTCCGTCCGGGCCGGGCAGCGTGGGGATCGCCATGCCGCACGTGGGAACCCCCGCGAGCGTTTTCCCCTCGGCCGTTAGGTCGGAGATCACGTTCGCGAGCCACGAATGGGAGTTCCACCACTCCTTTGTCAGCGCCACCGAACGGACCGACGCGTCGGACACGCCGCCGTGCTCCCGGACCCGCTCGGTGATCTCACTCAGGTCGGCGTATCGGATGTACGGCGAGACCGCGATCCGCGCCCACTCCTTGATCCCCAGCATCACACCGTGCTCATCGATCCCCGCGCCCTTGAGCGTGTGCGGATAGGCAAGGTGGATCATCGGGCGCAGCTCCGGCCAGTACGGCACCTGATCGCCGGGCCCGTCGAAGTAGTTGTTCACCTTGATGTTCTCGAGGCTGACGCCCATCAGCAGCCGTCGGTCAAGCTCGCGGTCGTCGTAGAACGCGAACGCGGTTCGACGCCCCAGCAGCACACCGGGCGCAACGGTCTCGAACGACTCGGTGACTCCCGCCCTCTCGTCGAGCACGAAGTAGAACGCGTTCAGCCGTGTGTTGAACAGCAGCAGGAGGCGCACGCCCGACTCGTCGAACACCGGCCCGGCCAGCGTCTCGTCGGCGGTGAGCCGGATGTTCGCTTTGGCGTCGGCGATCGCGTGCGCAACGACGAACCGAACCGTCTTCCCCGCCATCGTAACGTCCCAGGTGAAGTCGCCCACCTTGCGGACGCCGATCTGCTTGCCGTCCTCGTAGACGCCGGTGTGCAGTTGCTCCGACCCGGGATGGAAATACGCAAACCCCAGACGGCCGCTGTCGAGCTCCGCCACCCGCAGGTTCCCCCACACCTCGGCGCCGTCGGCGTCACGGAGCTTGTAGTAGTAGAAGCCTTCAGTCGGATAGACCGTCGCCGTCGCCGGCAGCCATGAGTAGACGAACGAGACCATCCCGGCGGTGTCGTCAAACTTCGCCGGCCGGCGCACGCCCCCGCCAGTCAACGCGATCCACCCCGTCGACCAGCTGCGCGCAAAAGCGTTGAGCGGACCGGAGTCGGACCGCACGCCGTGCGATCGCTCGAGCGTCTCGATCAACTTCTGGTTGAACTCGATCGGGTTCGACAGCCCGCCTACCAGCGGCGGAACGCCGATCGCAAGCAGCAGCGCCGCGAGCGATGAGAAGAGGGCCCAGCGGCGGCGCCGGGAAGCTCGGCGACCGGATGAACTCGAAGGGGTGGCAGCGGCGAAGTCCGACGGCACGAGTGTCGCTTCCATGCGACCAACTTAACTGCGTTTCGACAAAGAAGAAATTATCCACAACAGTTATTTCACATGAGGGATAATCGTCCGCAGCACCTGTGCATGATCTCAGAATGAACATTGCGAGTGAGTTAACACGTGTATTGCTCGCTCATCCCTTTGGTTTATTCCCCAAGCGCTGGCGCCAGCAACTCGCTCCGCGCCGCCCCTAGCAGCCCGCTGCCTGCCAGTGTTCAGGTCTAACGGCCCCGGACGTCCGAACCGCTGCCCACGCATCTCTTTGGCGGAACGACGGCGCAGCTTTCCGCACGCTCAGCTCCTTGCCGGCACACGCGACGCGGGCCGGCGCGCAGAAGAGGACCGCGGCACATAACAGCCCAGCATGGAATGGACCGTCCTAGGCCTCGGCGCGTTGAGGGAGCGGCGGGCGTTGCGCACCTTGCGGGCGGCTCGCGTGGATGCGGGGAATCGCGCCGCTGAGGGATCCCTCGCGGTCCCCCTAAAGGGGGTGGTTCACGCGCCGCCAATAAAAAGGCGAGCGCTAGGCCCGCCGCGTCCTCTTGCTCAACGGTGGCTCCGAGATCAGCGTCGCCGACGAGCCGCCGCGAGCGCACCCAGCCCGAGCACCGCCGCCGTGCTCGGCGTGGGCACGATGCTGAAGCTGAACTCCGACGTCGTCAGCGTGTAGATCGACGACGCGACCTGGCCCGCAGGCACGTTGGTCTGCATCGGCCAGAAGCCACCGAAGTTCTGCGTCTGCACCGTGCCATTGAGCAGGCCTCGCGCGTCGATAGTGACTTCCCGCGGCGTGGAGTCGAAGATGTCGATCCAGACCCGGTAAAGGTTCGCCCACGGAGCGAATGTACCGTCGCTCGGCCAGGCAACGCCGCCGGTGCCGCCGTTGATGCCCCACGGATTAATCGAACCCTGGCGCGAGCCGCCGAGGTAGGCGTCGATGCCGGTGATCTGTGCAGCGGCACCCTCGGGACCCGAAGCGTCGAGTTGACCGTTCTCAAACAGCGGCCCGGCATTGCCGGTGTTGCTGTTGTTGTTGGTCGCCTGCATGTTGCGGTAGCCGGGGCCGCGCCCGAAGAGCGTGCCAGCTGAGTCCACCGTTCCACGGCTGATCGCCATCTGGTTTAGCGGATCGCTCACCCGGATGAACGACGTTCCGCCACCCTGCGCCGCCGATGGCGCGGAGAAACGGCCGATGCCCCAGTTCTGGTTCACGGTCTGCGCGACGCGCGCCTGCAGCCAGAAGCCGATCCGGGTCGCGCTGACGGCCGTGGGGTTGCCGATGCCGTACTCCGTGCCCATCCCGGTCGGAGCGCCGGGGGCGCCGTCGGGGATCAGGCGCATCTCAAACGAGTACGTCTGCGCCGAAGCGGCCGCAGCGCCGCCGACGCACGCCAGAACAAACAGAACAGCCTTACGCATGTCTCTCACTCCTCAACTTGCCGACGCACGCGCCGGCGAACACACAACCGGGCCACACACGCCCGCCGCGGAGAGGAACACAGTCTCCGGGGTGTCCGATTCAGACGCTTCATGGCGCCCGCTCGAACGGCTTTCCTCTACGGAGACACGAGCGCGCTGATGCAACCAAGACCCCGATTCAGCAATCCTCATGCAGGTCCATAGGCCATAGAGAAGAACGCCCCTCCCCCGAACACGGGGGATGGAACAGCCGACTTGGCAACCCAGGTCTCTACGTACCCTCGCGGCATGAAGTACTTGCTGCTGCTGCTCACCGTCGCCGCCGGCACCCTCTTCCCGCTGCAGGCCGGGATCAACGCTCGCTGCGGCCAAGGCCTTGGCTCGGCGCTCTGGGCGACGCTGATCAGCTTCTGCGGAGGGACGCTCGCGATGGTGCTGGTGGTCGCCGTCGCCCGCCCCCCGCTCCCGACCGCTGAGCGCGCAACGGCCCTCCCGTGGTGGGCGTGGACCGGTGGTCTCTGCGGCGCCGCGCTCGTTGCCGTCTCCGCCGTGGCCGTCAAGGACCTCGGTTACCTCGGGCTCATCACCGCCCTGCTCGTCGGGCAGGTGATCGCGTCGGTCGCTTTCGACCACACCGGCTTCCTGCGCGAACAGGTTAATCCTCTTACGGCGGCGCGGGCAGCGGGCCTCGTTCTGCTGGCCGTCGGCTTCTGGCTTGTGAACCGGAGCTAACGACGCGACCTCGAACCTTCCGCTCAAAGACTCAGCTTAAACGCCGTTCGCGTTGGCTCTGGGTTGTTCACAGATGCTTGGAGGCCTCGCGAACGGTCAAAGGCGAAAGCCTGGCGTCGTGCTTCCTGAGAAACGACCGGACCCACTCGGGGTCGGTCCGCGCGTGCTGACGCAGGGCCCAACCGATCGCCTTCCGCATGAAAAAGTCCGTTTCGTGCGCCCGCGCCAGGCAGAACCGGGCCAGCATCCCCAGGTCCGTTCGCTCCTTGCGGTGAAGCTGGCTGATCACCGCCGCTCGCCGTACCCACAAGTCCTTGTCGTCAATCCACCGCTCCATCACGACGCCGACCTTCTCCGGGTCGGTGTCGAACGCGCCGCCCGGTCCGCCGATCATCTTCCCGGCGACCCAGTCGACGACGTCCCACCAACCGGCCTGCTCGATCATCCCCTTGAACAGCGGGAGCGCCGCGGCACGGTGGTGCCCGGCGCGCCCGCCGCGTTCAGCGTACTCGCACGCCATGTAAAAGAACTCGCGCTCACCGTGCCAACGGAGCGGACGCATCCGAGAGTCCCTCCGCGAAGGCACGTCGTTCTCAGCAGGTTCGCTTCCTCCCCTACCCGCGTCAAACAGCGCCTTCACCCCGTGACGCCAGGCAAGCGCATCTGAAGGCTCGAACCGAACCCACGCCTCCCGCATCAACTCCCGACGGGGGGCGTTCATCACGCCAAAGAAAGGCTGCGTGGTCTTCATGTACGCGGCCATCCCCGCGGCGGTCTTCGGGTTCGCCCGGCGCGAGAGCCCGTCCCGCACGAAACGAACAAGCTCCGGCGGCGCGACCCGCCCCTCGCCTTCGGCAGCGATCCGATGCGCACCCTTTCGTGCCATGCGCTCAGCGTACGAGGCCCCCCGTCCCTGCGTCGCGCCCGCTCCGCAACGCAACAAAGAAACGACCGGGCAAGGCCCGGTCGTGAACGGGGGTGGATCACAAAATGATCAGACCAGCTCGCCGTCCTCAAAGGCGCCAAGGCTCAGGTCGTCGTCGGCCATCGCCGGCTCGTAAGCGCCGCCCGACGGGCCTTCCCGCCGTGCGCCGACGTCTCCGATGCTCCGCTGGGCCGCGCCGTTCGCAAAGCCGCCCCCACCGCCTCCACCTCCGGCAACCGGGGTCGGCAGCTCGTGCGGCAACTCACCCTCGAGGAACCCCATCAGTTTCTTGGCGCGCACCGGGTGCTGCAGCTTGCGGATCGCCTTCGCCTCCACCTGGCGGACGCGCTCGCGCGTCACCTTGAAGATCTTGCCGACCTCCTCCAGCGTGTAGGTGTACCCGTCGCCGATGCCGTACCGCAGCTTCAGGATCTCGCGCTCGCGGTAGGTCAGGCTCTTGAGCACCTGTTCGATGCGGTGCTTGAGCGTGCCGCTGGTGGCCGCCTCGGGCGGCGCCTCGCACCGCGCATCCTCGACGAAGTCGCCGTAGAAGCTGTCCTCGGTCTCGCCGACCGGCTTGTCAAGGCTCGTGGGCGCCTTGGCGGTCTTCAGCACGCGCATCACCTCGGCCACCGTCATGCTCGCCGCCTCGGCCAGCTGCGGGACCGTCGGCTCAAGGCCGGTGCGCTGGAACAGCTCCTTCTGGATCTGGCGCAGCCGGCAGGTCGTCTCGATCATGTGCACCGGCACGCGGATCGTCCGGGCGTGGTCGGCGATCGAGCGCGTGATCGCCTGGCGCACCCACCACGTCGCGTAGGTGCTGAACTTGTAGCCGCGCTTGTACTCGTACTTGTCCACCGCGCGCATCAGCCCCGTGTTCCCCTCCTGGATCAGGTCCAGGAACGAGAGCCCGCGGTTGCGATACTTCTTGGCGATGCTCACCACCAGCCGCAGGTTGCCGCCCGACAGGTCGCGCTTCCCCTGCTCGTACTCCCAGAAGACCGTGTCGATCGACTTGGTGCGGGCCGCCAGCTCAGACGGCTCCTCCATCACCATCGTCCGCAGGCCTTCCAGCTCGTCGCGCATGGCGGAGACCTCGTCCTCGTCCATCGGCGCCGCGCCCACCGCGCTCACGCCGCGCGCCCGTCGCCCCGCGCCCTTGAGCGCCTGCTCGAGCTCCATCATCTTGCGGCTCATCGACCGCAGCTTCCGCATCAGCGGGATGATCCGGCCCGTCCGCAGGCAGAGCTCCTCGGTCAGCGCGGCCATCTTGCGGCGGCGGCTGGCCATCCGCTCGGTGATCGCGCCCGCCAGCTCCGCGTCGCGCGCCGTCCGGGCCTGCTGCAGAAGCGTCCAGTCGGCCCGGTTGTGGTCCAGCAGCTTCTCGACCGTCGCGAGGTTGTAGGGGATCCGCGCGGAGATGATCTCCTTGTGCTTCTCCTCGAGCGTGCTGATCCGCATCGTGCGGTCGAACGGCAGCTCGCCGCGCTCCACCTGCCGCAGCGTCGCCACCGCGTGCGCGAGGATGTAGTCGCTCTCCAGGCACCGACGGCGGAAGATCATCCGCATCGTCTCGATCTTCTTCGCCAGCCGCACCTCTTCGTCGCGCGTCAGCAGCGGGATCGTCCCCATCTGCGAGAGGTACATCCGGATCGGGTCGTCGATCCGCCGTCCGCCCGTCCCGCCGATCCCCGGCCCGCCCTTGGCGAGCTCCTCCGCCAGCTCGCGCTGCAGCGCCTCGTCGTCCTCGTCGTCGAAGACGTCGGGCTCCACCGCCGGCTTGGTCTCCACCGCCGCCGCCTGCTTCGGCGCGTGCGACAGGCACTTAATGTTCCAGTTCATCGCGCGCCAGTTCTCGCTGGTCGTGCGCTCGCCCCCTACCACCGTCATCGCCCGCGGCGGACGGTCGTTGGGCCCGTTGATCGTCATCCCCGCCTGATCGG
>Ga0196981_1000577_pt1 | contig 10523 bp, 11 predicted proteins | sample S3_2013CmetaG_FD_155462 | JGI IMG/M metagenome (GOLD analysis project Ga0196981, IMG submission 155462) | Soil microbial communities from Anza Borrego desert, Southern California, United States - S3_20-13C | ecosystem: Environmental > Terrestrial > Soil > Desert | place: USA: California...
ATAATATATTGACAGACATCGGCGCATTGATCGGCGTGTCTTTTGCAATAATAATACTTACAATAATCGGCCTGATCCTTCTTTGGGAGAATGGCTGGAGAACTCTTACTACGTACATAATGATCCTTATGATGCTTGCGTTGGGATTATTCAATGACACAATAAGAATATACATGAATTTTGTCGTCATGATATATGCAGGCTTTGCATTGATTTACTTGAATAAGAGAAAATGGTCAATACAGCTGATAAAAAAAACAACAATACTTTTGATTATATGCAGCATCTTCTTCTCATCATTAGTCTACACTACAAAGATAATCAGGTCCGAGCCTACAGACACATATATAGAAGCTTTGATGACTGTAAAGAATCAGGCTCTTCCAACTGAAGTCATATTAAGCTCTCCGCAAAACGGATATATGATAGAATACTATACAAACAGGACAGTATTCATTGATGAAAGCTCGCGGCAATACAACCCTTGGAAATATGAAATAATGGAAAATATATCTATTTCAAGAAATCTTGAAAGAACGGAAAGCATGCTTCAGAAATACAATATAAAATATATTGTAATAGACAAAGAATTTGAGCAATATCTAGAGGAGCGCGAGGGACTATTGTTCCTTATGGAGACAAGCGGAAAATTCACACATATATTCATTAATGAGAGAGTGAATGTATGGATGTATACATCTTAGATAAATAAGTTAGAATAAATTAGAAATAAAAAACAACTATTTCTTCTTGATGAAATCAGCAAATGTCAAGCCTTGGCTGGTGGAAGCAGAATTTCTGCCTGAGAAGTTTTTTTGTTGATTTTGATTTGAATTTTTATTGTCTTTATCTTCAACAACTTCTTCGACTATTGTTATTCCAAGACTTTTTTCAAGTTTTTTTGCAAAGACTATGCTAGGCTTGATATGTTCTGATTCTACTTGATGTATGAGAGATTTATGCTCACTTATTTTCTTTGCAAAATCTTCCTGGGTCAATTTTAATTTCTCACGGGCATTCTTTACGATATTTCCGTATCCTGAAACAAAGATATATTCTGGCTCTTTGAATGCTGGCTTTCTTGACTCTTGGACTACGATTCTAACATTGCTTTTTCCCTTAACGTCGCCGAATCTTGAGCAATCTTTGCAGACATTCATCATTGTGCCTTCTACTTGCGTTTTGAATTCTGCTGTATTTTTCCCGCATAGTTCGCATGATGCCATTATTCCAGTCCTCGCTATTTGCTTATTTTTATTCGTTTATTTATTCTTCATCCTTATCGGATTTTTTGCTCTTTGGTTTCTTTTTGAAAATAAGTATTATCATTTCCTGTCTTCCGGAAAATACAGGAATCGTCTTGTCTAAATCCAAGTATTCTTTAGACGATTCTATTAATAAATCTTTTGAGAGGCACATTACTGTCATGGTCCCCTTGTTTTTCAGGATATATTCTGCCTGGTAAAATATCTGCTTGTATTCCTTTGTCATATCAGTATGCTTGCTGCTTCCAGGAATGAATGAAATAATTTTATCGACGCTTTTTTCTTCGTATTTTAAGTCCATCCAGTCAAGATCGACTCTTCTGAAATTAAGGCAACCAATGACTCCGGCAATTTTTGCATTCTTTGATGCTGCAGTGATGCTGCTTAGAAGCTTGTCAGAGCCTACAATATCAAATTTATGCTCAGTTCTTTTGGAATCTATGGATTTATAGAATGATTCCCAATATTTTTCATTAGTCCCAAGAACTTTATCAGCAATTTTCATGAACGGAAAATTTTTGTTATAGAACCTATGCGAAGTTCCTGATGCGTATAAAGCCGCCTCTATTTCTAAAGTTCCCGAGTAGCAGCAAGGATTCATGAAAGAATCTTTCGGAGAATATCCTGCAATCATAAGTAAGCCGAATGCTGTCGGCCCTTTGAGAGAAACTGCATTGTTGAATAATTTGTAATCACGCTTGCTTAAATCTTCTGACAAATCAATTCCTAAAAATATCTGGCCATTATTTATGTAGACATAATAGTTCATCGTAGGATTTCTTAGATTGACTTTTACTGTTTTCTCATGTTTTTTTGCGTAATTGATTATGAATCCGCCAATCTCTGATTCGAGATAAGGGTTGTCTGTTTCCTTGTCTATATGCACGCTTGATCGGAAATCAACATCTGAATCTATCAGATTTTGGAAAAGTTCATCTTGTTTTTTAGGATCATTTAGTGAGTCTGAAATTTTTTTAAGAATAATTTCCTCATCACCAACGCCTACCTCGTATTCTAATTCGTCAATCAAATACACGACACGGTTTGCAATCTGGTTCATGTAAACAAACCTGTAGACATCCTTCCAGTCCTCAGTTTCAAAAACAACAAAAGTATCATGTACATGGACGCTTTTTATGTCAAGCAGTTCCCTGATATGAGAGACTGCTGCCTTTTCAAACCCTTTGTTAACTATTACTCCAAAACGCATACTATTGGGAGAGAATAAGGCATTATAAATGTTTAGGCTTGCTCCCCCCCAATATAACTTCCCGAACGAAAGCATTGCCACCCAGCGAGCCATAATTAAAGGCTTAAGATTGCGTCTAGACTCGTAGGCGTGTTAGAATAATACATGCTATGCGAGCGTGGCAATGCTGCTTGAGGAATAATTATTCAAGCTTCCTTGCAATAATAAAGAATTTATTCGAAGCTTCGCTTCTTGGATGCGTATGCAAGAGAGGGTTCTTTAGCTCGAAGGATTTTCTTATGTCCTCGCTTGGAGGAATTCTTTCTATGACATGATATCCGTGAAGGACTCCCGTGCTGTTTTCTGAGAAATTATTCAAAACTATACCTAGATTGACAATTCTAAGATCTTCTAGAAGATTGATCGCGTCAAGCACATTCTTTGAAGAGTATTTAGGATCGTGAACTATTAATGCGTCAGTTGCGTTTTCAAGAACTCTCTTCAAATGAGCAGGATGCGAAGGAGTATCTATTATTATATAGTCGTGGTCTGCCGTCAGATCCTGGTAATGATAAGATAGTTTGTCATAATCGTGAGTATTAGAAGGAATAATCTTCAGGCCTGTTGGATGCCTGTATACTGCGTCAAGAATATGAGCATCGCCATTGAATACATGTCCTAGATGAACAGGAATATTATGTATTCCTAAATGCTCTTTGAGATTGTCTTTTGTGAAATCTGCATCAAATACCAGAACTTTATGGTTTAGTTTGTGCAATGCCAAAGCGATATTTATAGCATTCGTCGTCTTACCAACACCTGACCCGAGCGAGATTATCGCTATGCTTTTTGCCATGTTATTCCTCTTTGTTAAATAAATAAGTGAAAAAATAATGAAAATTACTTCTTGGATTTCTTCTTTGCAGTTGTCTTCTTTTTATCCTTTGCGATTCGTGCTTTTGAAGCCTTCTTGAGCTCCATCATCTTAAGCTTGTCTTTTGGAATAATCTTCTTAGGCTTGATCTTAGGCTTTCTCTTTGTTATTCTCTTGACTTTCTTTTCAGGCTCGTTGTATTTTGCATATTGCGCGTATGATTTTTCCTTGACTAATTTTTCAGCCCTGATTCTTTCCTTGATTTCTTTATCTCTTGCAATCTCAAGAGCTGCTTCTTTTTTCATCTCTTCAACTTGCGTCCAGTAAGGATTGCTTGGATTTTCCTCATCAGTTGCTCCTGCTTCCTTGATTAATGGAGCTGATCCAAGAACATAAGTTCCCTTAGTCAAGTTATCAACAAGATGGAAGAAGCTTGTCAAATATTCATAATATTGCGATATGATATTGATGTTTATTATTTCTTCCCTGCCTGCAATTATTGCTCTTGTTGCAACATGTCTTCTATATTCGTTCTCTCTTGTATGGTTTGTCTTAAGCATCAGTTTCAAAAGCAAGTATAGATCGATATTATCATGAATTTCCTGCTCTTTGTAAACATTCTTTATTAGAACTGCTCTCTCTTTTGGAGTTGTCGGGATGTCTCCGATCATTTTCTTCTCAAGAGCATACTTCAATAATGCTGTCATCAAGAATTCATAGCAATCAACCATCCTTATGATGATATTATCTAAAATGTCAACTGTCCTTGTGTATTTCAGGCTTACAAAAATAGAATGATCAACTCTCTTTAATTCTTCAACTGCGTTCTCAATGGCTTCTCTCATATTACATTACCTCACATGAATTTGATATTTAATAATTTTAATTTTGAATAGTTAATCATACTTCGCAACGCTATAGTTTTGCATACAGTGCATCAATGTATTTTTCTGAATATGAAATCATTCCCTTGACTGATTCAAGAGACAATGCAGTCATATGATAATCATTGTCTGAAATGATAAATTTTTCATCCCTGACGAATTCGACGCTTGCATTCTTATGTTCATCAAGTGTCAGCCTCAATTTTTTAATGAGCGACAAGGTGTGATTGTCTAGTTGGAAATTATTTTCGAACAAATTGATTTTTTCATCATGATTGTTCATATCAAATTTAACTCCCTTGCTTTCCAGAATCCCATTCATAGTGATGTCAAACGCTTCGTAGATAGAATTTACAGCCGGTAAGAATAGTTTTGGTTGATGAACTATAGTGTAAGTTGTATCCACAATGCGTCTTGCAATCATTAATTGTTCCATGGCTCTGGCTTTTAAGGCGTTAAAATCCATTTTGCATACTGTAAAATAGTTAAGTTAGTGTAATCTTTGAGGAGTCAGTAGTATATAAAGATTACGGATAGCGATTAGCATAAACTCATACGTTAAGATGAGCGGCTATAGCATTATTTTTCATTAAAATTAGATTATTAGCGGTTTGGGACCAAAAATCTTTTGTTTTGTTAAAGCCTTTGGCATCTGGACTCCCATATACAAAATCTTGGCCGACATATTCTGTGCCACTATACATAGAGACACTTCCAACTATTGGAGATTGAAGCAGATATCCATAACCGTTAACTTTCTTTTCTCGTGCTTGGCGCATGAAATTTTTGATAGTATTAAATGCATCTTCATTATAAGTAATAAATTTGCATCCGAAAGGCAATTGATTGTCAAAATCATCGTGGGGGACAGAAAAAGTACCCCAAGGCTTAATTCCTTTATGTATATGGAACGTTGAGTTGCTGGAAGTAAAATTCGAAGAAGCATCAGATAAGTAATGGATTATGCAATTCTTTGTCCAAGACTCAACTTGCGCTTCTTTTTCAAATACTAATTCAGAATCATAAAATCTTCCATTAATTCTGCTTGTGTTTTTAAAAATAAATTTTGAGTTTCTTCCAAGAAGATAGGCTTTTGCAAGCTTATGGAATGTTGCATCACATTTTGTATATTCTATATATTCTTCATTTTCAATAAACCAATCAGGAATCTCACGATAAGAATTTCTTTCTTTTGGATTTCTGCCGTTGTAAGTTCGTACTAATTGCATAAAATCAGGTGTACCTAGAGGACTTCCATAATCTACAATGCCCATATAATCAATTCGGGCATTGAATTTATCATTTGTTTTGAATTTTTTTCGATCTAAATTTCTATTTTTAGAATAATCTAAATCTTCCAATATTTTAATTTTGACTTGTTTCATTGATTTTTCAGGTTTGTTCATTCCCAAATCAAAATCCAATTCGAAATCATCGTAATTTCTTTCTATGAGATTATTTAAGAAACTATTAAGTATTTGCTTTGTTTCTAATGCATACATAGGATTAGGATGCATTAATTTTAATTTTGATGTCAAAACGCTAATTTCCAAAGAAGTTTTAGGGAACATTTGAGGAGTTACGTTTTTATAAAAGTCGGAAACTGCGCTATCTGGATTTTTACCTGCAGCTAATGAATTATCCAATGTAAGCAAGCTGTTAACCAGGTTATTAAAAGAATTTATTCTCATAATACTTTCTAAGGAATCATCTAAATTTTTTATTTGTAAAATCGTATCCACCATAGGAACCACTAGAAAGTAGTAATTAAATTGAGTTTATAAATATTGCTAATTATGAATCACAGATAGTAGAATATTCTTCTTCCTTAACTTCATTTCGAGTATTTCGTTCATTTCATATTTCCTTCCAAGGGTATCTCTTAGCAGTCTTCTTCACTTTCCCGTTTTTTATCAGATTAATAGTGTTAAAATCGACACTCAATGAGGGATCATGTTCTCTCCTCCCGCCACTATGAATCATGATGTTATAATTTTCTTCAGTATACATATTATAGACAGAACTCCCGCTGCCCCTAAGACAATTTGCCACAGTTATGTGGGTTCCCATATCATGATTCATTGGATAAATATCGAAAGTGCATGATTTTCCTGATGGAGCATGGCTACATCCTTGCTTGAATACGACGTTGCAGTTCTCATAATTCTGCACAACACGGTTTACAAAATCATTATTAATAATATCAGAGTTTGTCTTCGCTACTTCGAAAAAAGTTTCGACATTCATAAATTCGACATTCGTTCTAGATCCAAAATCTTCCATCCGAATATCAACATCAAGGAGAAAATCAGTATGTCCTTTCTTTACCAGCTTCTCATAAAAGAAAGAAAGTATATTTGTACTAGCATAACTATTCTTAAGAGTTGTATTGTAATCGTTTGATTTTATTTTTTCCAATTCTGCGCTTATTAAAAGCAATTCTGAAGGATGAGTTATATCATCAGAAAATTTCTCGAGTATTTCATGATGTTTCATAGGATCCATGCAATATAGCCCATATTTTGCAATAGTTTTGTAAATAGGATTGATACTAGAATTTATAGATGTAACTTCTTCTGTTGAAACATTCTTCTTCCTTAACTTCATTTCTAGCAATTCAGTCATTCTTTCCACCATTTTACACTGTGAGTTTCTATTATCTCCCCTTTTTTTATGAAATTTACAACATTCGGTCTTGGGTTTTGAACTGTATGTAAATACCTCTGATCCGGTTGTCCCGGCTTTCTCTCCAATTTTTCTATTTTTACATCCTTGGTTTTGTAATTTACAACATGTTCATGAGAAAGCGATATATTCCTGCATTTATCAACTATTTTTAATACTTTATCGAATGTCTTTCGATGATAAATATTATAAATGCAATTCATAGGAGCATATCTGTCTTCATCAACTTGGAAAAGTGAATGGTCTTTCTTTAGGGTTATATTTGAATTTACTCCTGTTGGAAAAATAATGCATTTGTCATGGAATACAACATTAGAGTCATTAAAAGCATGATAGGAAATTGTTGCCGCTGTTCCAAAAACGTCAACATCGCAATTATAAATTGATGGCCAGAAACATTGTTGGTTTGAAATTACGCGAACTTTTGAATTATAGATTAGAGCGTTTAGTGTATTATGAGCTATTATATAAGTAAGTTCCAGATTCTTATCTCTTGAGAGTTCATCGGTTACTCTAAAGTCAATTTCCGTAATAAAAGATCTGTAGCCTTTTTTAACAAGATCTTCAAATACAAACTGTAGCGAACGCGCAATTGTAGAAGTTCTGCTATCAATCATCCTGGTTGCAATATTTAATTCTGTCGGATTTTTAGGCATACAAGATTTATCGACTCTAGAATACGAATCTTTTATATGATTATTCCAATTAGATGAATAAGAATCATATTTTCTATCACATTCATTGAAAAACGCAATTGCCTTCGAAAATCTATCTATGAAATCCTTTGAATCAAAAGTATCTAATTTCACATTAGATTCATCTGAAACATTCTTCTTCCTTAATTTCATTTCCAATTGAGATGTTTGATTATTCATTGATTAGTTAGATCCGTTATATGTTGTTTAGGTCCAGTATATGTTTTTATGACTTCATCATTATTATCAAGTAAATTTATTATGCATGGGCTAATTTCATTAAAAAAGAATCCTGAACGGCCGCTAGTGTACGCCTTATTATGATGAAATGATTCAGATGTGCATGAAAATAAAGATTCATCATATACATTATATACTGAACCATTGCAATTCTTTGAATTATACTCTACCATTTTTTTAATATAAAATGTCGAGACATTTCCTTGAGGAAAATATTTTATGTCTTCATGAAATATTACTTCACAATTAGTAAATTGAGATATGCTCCTTTCTACAGGACATCTATATTCTATATCGACCTTGTTCTTATCCATCCATTCTTCAGATCCAATCAAATCGTTAAATATTATCTTGGATCTCTTTCTGCCTTCTAAATTTACAGCTAAATCAGTCATCATATAGAATAAATCATGTCCCATGTCAATCATGCCATATAATAAATTTTGACATATTCCTGAAAGTGGGCTTAAGTCTCCTGGAACTAATAGTTTTGATTGTTCACATTTAGCAATAGCGCAGCTAAATAAATATAGTTCGTGAGGGTTAGAGGGCAGAATTTCGCGATTTTTATTAACAAAAGATTCAACATCATAGCAATAGTTGAAAGGGCTTTCAGCATAAGGGTCGTATTCGCTCGATACTTTTTTTATGAGAGGAACATACACTTCTGATTTATCATTTATAGTCGGAACATAAGCTACTTCGGATTTCACATTCTTCTTCCTTAATTTCATTTCCAATTGAGATGTTTGATTATTCATTTTTTGTTCAAATATTCGAATTCAGGTCTTTTAGACCAAGGAATAGTCTTTGATTTTACTATATTGTTATTATTATCCAGCAAATGAATATGGTTGTCTCTTGGATATTTGTTTAGTTCATCTTTTGTGCAATAGTGAGATAGTGTTACGCGCTCAACAAGATCAAAGCTTGCAAATTTATAAAAATCTGTATTGCTATATACGTTCATGTTAAAATTTCGGCGCATATAATCATCTTTTGATTCCCTATCTGAAGGATCAAGGATATTTCTATCGATTCCCTTTTTGAAATAAAAATCAGTATTCAGGCCATAAGGAATTGATGGTACTTTGGCATTAAATATGACGCTGCAGTTATAATACTGGCTAACATAATTGAGCTGAGTCATATACTCAACAGTTATATTCTTCTTGTCATAGTGATTGATGTTTTTTTCTTGCGAATTAAGTATTTTTAACTCAATAGTTTTGTCTTTATTTGGAAGAATCATCGGAATATCTATATGTGATGAAAACGAAGCATACCCTTTATCTACCATTTTAAGAACAAAGTCTTGAACAATTTCTGCTTGAGCAAAAATAGGAGTAAATACTCCATTTTGGCAATCAGTTAGGTAAAAAGATGCCACTATTAAAGTATATTCTGTTAATTCTTCAGGGTTTTGAGGAAACAAAGATATATTCTCGTTAACAAATCTGTTTCTAAATTTTTTTCCATTGGCAAAATATCTCATAGAAGATAGTTCAGCAATTAATGGAGTGAATCTTTCATTCATCTTCATCTTGTTTTCTATAGGTTCAAAGACATTTCCATCTATGGCTATTTGTTTTTTCTTCAGTTTCATTTCCAATTGAGATGTTTGATTATTCATTTTCCTCCAATATAAATTTCAGGAGTATAAATATTTCTTGACTTGATTATTGAGTTATTTTCATCAAGCAAATTCATTCTTCTGCGTTTTACGCGAGTATTAATATCATAAGTCACACCATATAATTCTGAAGTAATAAAACGAGATATATCTCTTACAATCCCTTCATATTTTTCTGAATCATAAAAATTGTATGTACTAGTTGTTCTTTTTGTTGCAGTAACCCCATTATATAATTTCGCAGTTCCATTTGCAATATTATTGAAAAAACCGCGAGGAATTACTTTACTTGAAATTATTCGCGGATCATCCAAATAACTTTTAAAATAAAACTTGGAGTTTAAACCATCAGGAAATTTCTGGCATTCATTGTTAAATAATACATTGCAATTATGGAAATAGCAATTCGGAGATACAATAGAATAATAGTTGATATTTGCAAATTGTTTAGTCATCCAGCCCTCAGTTATAGGATTGCCTAGTATATTGACAGTCAATTTTTTTCTAGAGCCGACTTTCCTGCTATCTATTCGTGTATCGACAACCAGGCTAAACTCATCATGGCCATTTTCCGATATTTTATATACCAAGTTTTCTGCTAGAACTTCAAGGGATGAAAACAGTAAATCAGATGCAGAATCTGAAAATATGTTAAATTCAGAATTTTGAAGAACTTCCCTAAAACGATTAATACCCGGCTCAATAAGCGAGGAAAATAACAGCAGTTCATTAGGATTTTTCGGAAGATCAGGATTATTTTTAATATACTGTATAATTTGCGGATGAAATTTTTCGCGTATTTTGTTTGCTATTTTTGGTCCGCAATGCAATATAAAGTCATCTATTATTGAATTATAGGCCTTTTCAAGGGATTCATCTCTTATTATCTCGCTTCCTATTTCGCTTTCCAGATTTTTTTTCCGTAGTTTCATTCCTAGTGATTCGTTCATTTAATGTACCAAGGATATCTTCTCACTGTTTCTGCTACTTCATCATTTTGTATAAAATTTATGGTATTATAATCTGAATCATTTCTGCGAGGATGATCCTTGCCAATC
>Ga0196981_1000578_pt1 | contig 10498 bp, 6 predicted proteins | sample S3_2013CmetaG_FD_155462 | JGI IMG/M metagenome (GOLD analysis project Ga0196981, IMG submission 155462) | Soil microbial communities from Anza Borrego desert, Southern California, United States - S3_20-13C | ecosystem: Environmental > Terrestrial > Soil > Desert | place: USA: California...
TCTTGTAATTCCGGGGAGGCGGGCGTTCCTTGGGGCGAGTCGCCCGATCCCAGCCATCAACCGCTTATGAAAGTAACCCTCGGACTTTTGCAGCACGCCTGCGGCCCGGACCCGAAGGCCAACCTGGCCAAGGCCCTGAGCCTCGCCGAAAAAGCCGCCAAGCAGGGCGCCCAGATCATCAGCACGCAGGAGCTCTTCCGGTCCCAGTATTTCTGCCAGAACGAGGACCACGAGAACTTCAAGCTCGCGGAGCCGATTCCCGGTCCCAGCACGCAGGCGTTCCAGAAGATCGCCAAGAAGCACAAGGTCGTGATCGTCGCCTCGCTTTTCGAGAAACGGACGAGCGGGCTGTACCACAACACGGCGGCGATCATCGATGCGGACGGCTCGCTCCTCGGGGTGTACCGGAAAATGCACATCCCGGACGATCCGCTGTACTACGAGAAATTCTATTTCACCCCGGGAGACACCGGCTTCAAGGCCTGGGACACCCGTTACGGGCGCATCGGCGTGCTGATCTGCTGGGACCAGTGGTACCCCGAGGGCGCGCGCCTGACCGCGCTGGATGGCGCGGAAATCCTTTTTTATCCGACCGCCATCGGCTGGCACCCGGGTGAAAAAAAGGAGCATGGCGTGCACCAGCACGGCGCGTGGGAGACGATCCAGCGCGCGCATGCCGTCGCGAACGGCTGCTACGTGGCCGCGACCAACCGGGTGGGGCTCGAGCGCCCCGTCGGCGGCGACGGCATCGAATTCTGGGGCCAGAGCTTCGTGGCCGGCACGAGCGGGCAGATCCTCACCAAGGCCAGCCGGGACAAGGAAGAGGTCCTGCTGCAGGAGGTCGATCTCGGGACGGTGGACGTCACGCGGACGCATTGGCCGTTCTTCCGCGACCGCCGCATCGATGCCTACGGCGATCTCGCGAAGCGTTTCCGCGATTGATGCTGGACCCGGCGTCCGGGCCGGTTCGAGGCGGACCACGGCGGCCCGCTCCATTCGATGATTTGAGCACGACAACCGTGAAGAAGACCAAAGGTGCGAAGAACACGCCCAGCGCGCTGGGCTTCCGCATGCCTGCGGAATGGGAGCCGCAGGTGGCGGTGTGGCTCTCGTGGCCGCACAATCTCGAGACCTGGCCGGGACAGTTCCGCCCGATCCCGGGCGTCTACGCGGAAATCGTCCGGCAGATCAGCCGGTTCGAGGAGGTGCGCATCAACTGCGCCGCGCGCGGCCAGCGGCGGGCGCGCCGCTTCTGCGAGAAGGCCGGCGCGGACATGTCCCGCGTCACGTTCTTCGACCACCCGACGAACGACGCCTGGTGCCGCGACCACGGCCCGATCTTCGTCAAGAACGACCGCACGGGCGAGGTGGCGGTCACCGACTGGGCCTACAACGCCTGGGGCGGCAAGTATCCCCCGTACGACCTCGACAACAAGATCCCGCCGAGCATCGCGCGGAAGCTCCGGATGCGGCGCTTCGAGAACGACATGATCCTCGAAGGCGGCTCGATCGACGTGAACGGGCAGGGCCTGCTCCTGACCAGCGAGCAGTGCCTGCTGAACAAGAACCGCAACCCGCACCTCACGCGCGAACAGATCGAGCGGAACCTGAAGGACTATCTCGGCATCCGTCAGGTCCTCTGGGTGGGCGACGGCATCGTGGGCGACGACACGGACGGCCATATCGACGACATCACCCGGTTCTTCAAGGCGGACGGATTCGTGACTTGCGTGGAACCGAACAAGCGCGACCCGAACCACCGCATCCTGGAGGACAATCTCGAGCGGCTGCGCGGGTTTCGGACGCCGGCGGGACGAAAATTTGAGATCGTCGAGCTGCCGATGCCGAAGCCGTTCGCCTTCCGCGAGCAACTGGTGCCCGCGAGCTACGCGAATTTCCTGGTGATCAACGGAGCCGTCCTCGTGCCGCAGTTCCGGCAGCCGCGGCGCGACGCCGAGGCCCGCGAGATCATCGGATCCTGTTTCCCGGGCCGCGAGGTCGTGGGCATCGATTGCTACCACCTGATCTGGGGCCTGGGCACGCTGCACTGCATTTCGCAGCAGCAGCCGAGCGGCGGCTGAACGCCGCCGGCGAAAAGCCCGAGGGCGAATCCCGGCTCGCAAATTCGCCGTGGCCGGACACGGTGAATCACGTTATGAAGGGACTCGCCCAGGCCGGACTGATCCTCGTCGCTGCCCTGCTGGTCGTCGGCTGCGGCAGCGTTTCCAAGCACTGGCGCGAACGGATCGACTCCTCGCCGGTCCGCAGCCAGGACTTCGCGGGCGAGTACCGCGCTGTTTACCGCGCCGCGCAGGAGGCGATGAAACGGATCGAATTTGTCGTGTCGCGGGCCTCGCTCGACGACGGCGTGGTCGCGGGGCACAGCCGGATCCAGCCGGGGGATCCCACGCGCAGCGCCCGGCAGTGGCAGTTGTCCGTGCAGCTCGAGGAAAAGCCCTCGGGGCTCGTGTCGGCGGGGCTCGTCCTGTCCGAGCAGGTCGAGGGCGGAGTCGGCGGCGCGCAGGAGAAACGCGTGCGCGAGCACAGCCTGTACGAGACCTATCTTACGGCGGTGCAGCAGGTTCTGAACGAGAATCTGGCCATCGCGCCGGCCGGACGGAACTGATTTTTCTCTTGCCGGGGGGAGGACCCTCCGGGACGCTCGGCCCCCTTTTCGCGGCGTTCTTTCTTCTGCCGGTGCTGCCGCGGCGCTCCCACCGGCTTCCTGTCAGTGCAACCTCAACCAGCGGGTCCGCAAGGACCCAACACCGGAAGACGTGCCTCGTGGAGCGAGAAGCCCGGCTTCGGTCACAGTCACATGAGTTCGTTAATGCAAGAGCTGCTCGCCCAGAGCTCCTTCGACAAGCTGAAGGAAGGCACGATCGTCCCGGGCGTCATCACGGAAATCCGCCAGAACGAGGTGGTCGTCGACATCGGCGGCAAGGCCGAAGGCGTCATCCCCGCCAATGAGTTCTTCGATCTCGGCGAGCTGCAGATCGGCTCCTCCATCGAAGTCCTCCTCGAGAGGCTCGAGGACAGGGACGGCAATCCGGTCCTCTCGTACGAGCAGGCCCAGCAAAAGAAGAACTGGGAGAACATCCTCCAGAAGTGCCAGGAGGGCGCCGTCGTCAGCGGCCGCGTGAAGGCCAAGGTGAAGGGCGGCCTCGTCGTCAGCATCGGCGTCGACTCGTTCCTGCCGGCCTCGCACATCGACATCCAGCCGCCCAAGAACCTCGACCAGTACGTCGGCCAGACCTACGATTTCAAGGTCCTCAAGATCAACCACGAGCGGAAGAACATCGTGCTCTCCCGCCGCGAGCTCATCGAGGAACAGCGCCAGCAGAAGCGCCGCAACCTGCTCGAGCAGCTCCAGCCCGGCCAGCTGCGCAAGGGCGTCGTCAAGAACATCACCGACTTCGGCGCGTTCATCGACCTCGACGGCATGGACGGCCTGCTCCACATCACCGACATGTCGTGGGGCCGCATCGGCCACCCCTCCGAGATCCTCAAGCAGGGCGAGGAACTCGAGGTCATGGTCATCGACATCAACCGGGAGAAGGAGCGCGTCTCCCTCGGCCTCAAGCAGACCAAGAACAACCCGTGGGACAACATTGACCACAAGTTCCCGGTCGGCGCCAAGGTCCGGGGCAAGGTCGTCAACCTCGTCCCGTACGGCGCGTTCGTCGAGATCGAGCCCGGCGTCGAGGGCCTCGTGCACATCACCGAGATGTCCTGGACCAAGCGCATCACCAAGCCGTCCGAGCTGCTCAAGGTCGGGCAGGAGGTCGATGCGGTCGTCCTCGGCATCCAGAAGGAGGAGCAGAAGATCTCCCTCGGCCTCCGCCAGCTGGAGCCCAACCCGTGGGACATGGTCCGCCACAACTACCCGGTGGGCGCCCGCGTCCGCGGCAAGGTGCGCAACATGACCACCTACGGCGCCTTCATCGAGCTCGAGGAAGGCATCGACGGCATGGTCCACGTCTCCGACATGTCGTGGACCCGCAAGGTGAACCACCCGTCCGAGATCCTGAAGAAGGGCGACGAGGTCGACGCCATCGTGCTCGACGTCGACGCGGCCCAGCAGCGCATCAGCCTCGGCATGAAGCAGCTGATGACCGACCCGTGGACGGACATCGACGCGTTCTTCCGCATCGGCGACGTCGTGCAGGGCACCGTCTCGAAGATCACGAACTTCGGCGCCTTCGTGGAGCTGAAGGACGGGATCGACGGCCTCGTGCACATCTCGCAGATCCAGGAGGACCGCGTGGAGAAGATCAAAGACGTGCTCAAGCCCGGCCAGCAGGTCACGGCGCGCGTCATCAAGATCGACCGCGAGGGCCGCCGCATCGGCCTCTCGATCAAGGCCGCCAACTACTCGGCCGAGCAGCTCGCGCAGGAGACCGCCTCCTACGAGCAGTTCACCAAGCAGACGAACGGCACCGACCTCACGAACCTCGGGGACATCTTCGACGAGGCCGCGAAGAAGGAATAAGCCTCCGCGTAGCGCGGTCCCGCACTGCGACCAACTTCAAGGCGCCCGGCACTCCGCCGGGCGCCTTTTTTGCCCGTCCCGCCTGGAACAACCCGAGATCCGGCGCGTTGCCCTTGCGCGCCGACGGCGGACGATCCGAATGCACGGCGCGTTGTCCCAATGCGCCGCCCGCGGCGACGGTCGATCCGGCAAAGAAAAGGCGCCCGCACGACGGCGGGCGCCTTCGCACACACTATGGCAAAGGGATCAGCGACCGGCGCCGGTCGCGAGTTCGTGCTGCTGGGCCAGGTAGTCGCGGATTTCCTGCGCGCGCTCGTCGGCGTTGCGCTCCTGCTCGATCTCGTCCGGCGTGCGGATCCGGTCGCGCTTCTGCATCTCGCGGCGGATCTTCGAGAGGGCGAGGTACTCCAGCTGGCGGATGCGCTCGCGGGTGACCTTGAACTTCTTGCCGACCTCCTCGAGCGTGAGCTCGTCGTGGCCGTCGAGGCCGAAGCGCATCTTGATGATGCTGGCCTCGCGCGGATCGAGGGAGTTCACGAGCGCGTGCAGGTCGTCCTTGAGGTTCTTCTCCGACATCGTGGTGTCGGCCGCGATCGCGCTGTCGTCGCCGACGAGGTCGCCGAGGGTCGCGGAATCGCTGTCCTCGCCGACGGGCGCGTCGAGCGAGGCGGGCCGGACGCTGACGGTCTTCAGGAGCGCGATCTTGTTGACCGGCACCTGCAGCTCGGCGGCCACCTCCTCGTTGGACGGCTCGCGGCCGAACTCGTCGGTGAGCAGGGCGATCGTCTTGCGCATGCGCGCGATCTTGTCGACGAGGTGGACGGGCAGGCGGATGGTCTTGGACTGGTTCGCCAGCGCGCGCTTCATCGACTGCTTGATCCACCAGGCGGCGTAGGTGGAGAGCTTGCCGCCCTTGGCCGGGTCGAAGCGGCCCACGGCCTTGATCAGCCCGAGGTTGCCCTCGCTGATGAGGTCCATGAGCGGCAGCCCCATGTCCTTGTAATCGTACGCGATCTTCACGACCAGCCGGAGGTTGGCCTTGATCATGTGGTCGCGCGCGGCCTTGTCGCCCCGCTTGATGCGGGCGGCGAGCTTGATCTCCTCCTCGATCGTGAGGAGCGGCGTGCGGCGGATCTCGTTGAGATAAAGCTGCAGCATCGAGCGCTCGTCCCGCCGGTCGATCGGCGAGGGCTCGTCGGAGGGGGAGGGGGCCGGCGCGGCGGGCTTGACCTCGTGGCGGACGGTTAGGCTGTCCTCGAAGGAAGGGAGGGCGACGGGTTGGGCGCCGCGATCCTCAGGCTTCGCAACGGCTTCCGGCGCGGGGCGGAGACTCTTTTTGCGATGAGGCATGATGTTATACCTTTGACGTTAAGAAACCGTAGGGGGTTGCCGGTTCCCTTGCATGTGGGATGCCGGAACTTTGGGAGAAATTCCCAAGCCCGCCGGCCCCATAGGGGATGCGGGCCACTGTGCCGGTCAGATGCCCGGGAGACGTCCCGGGGACCGGAATATTAGAGTGTTTCCGCCAGGACAGCCGCCTTGAAGAGGGCAGAAGCCTTATTGATGGTCTCCTGATACTCCGAGGCCGGCTGCGAATCGGCCACGATGCCGGCGCCGGCCTGGATGTGGATGTTTCCATCCTTAACCAATGCGGTGCGGAGAGTTATGCAGGAATCGAGATTGCCGTCGTAGCTGAAATAGCCGAGCGCGCCTGCGTAAGTGCCTCGCTGCGAGCGCTCCATCTGGGCGATCAGCTGCATGGCACGAATTTTCGGCGCCCCACTCACTGTACCGGCCGGGAACGTGGCCCGCATCAGGTCGAAAGCGGTACGTTCTGGCGCAAGCTGTCCCTCCACTTGGGACACGATGTGCATGACGTGCGAGTAGCGCTCGATCGTCATGAATTCGGGCACCTTCACGGAGCCGTAGGCGCAGACCCGGCCGATGTCGTTCCGGGCGAGATCGACCAGCATGAGGTGCTCGGCGCGCTCCTTCTCGTCGGCCAGCAGCTCCCTTTCGAGGGCCACGTCCTCCTCGTGGGTCTTGCCGCGGGGGCGCGTGCCGGCGATCGGCCGGATCTCGGCCAGCTGCCCGGTGAGGCGGACGTGAACCTCCGGCGAGGCGCCGACGAGCGCGAACTCGCCGGTCTCGAGCACGAACATGTAAGGCGAGGGGTTCACGGTGCGGAGCGCCCGGTAGAGATCGAGCGGCGACCGGCGGAACTCGCGGCTGAACCGCTGCGAAAGCACGATCTGGAAGATGTCGCCGGCACGGATGAACTCCTTCGAGTCCTCCACCATCTTCTCGAAGCCCGCCTGGGTGAAGTTGCCGGGAGGGACTTGGACCGGACCGGGATCCTGCACGGCGGCGGGCGCCAGCACCGTGGGATGGCGGAGCAGCCCCCGCAGCCGCCCGAGCTCCGCCACGGCGGCGTCATAGGCCCCGCCGGGATCGGCCCCGGTGTGGGCGTTGACGATCAGGCGCAGGGACTGCCGGGCGCGGTCGAACGCGAGCAGCGAGTCGCACAGCATGAACCACAGGGCGGGGACGCCGAGTTCGTCGCGCTCCGCGAGGGGGACGGTCGGCTCCACGCCGTGGATGAACTCGTAGCCGAGATATCCCACCGCGCCGCCGGTGAACGGCGGCATGCCGGGCAGGCGCACGGGACGGTAGCCGGCCATCTCGCGCTGGAGCAGCGCGAGGGGGTCGCCGTCGCCGGGCGCGGCGCGGAGCACCTTGCGGGGATTGCAGCCGACGAAGCTGTAGCGGGACACGTGTTCGCCGCCTTCGACCGACTCCAGCAGGAAGGCCGGGCCATGGCCCCGCAGCTTGGCGTAGGCCGAGACCGGCGTCTCGACATCCGCGAGGAAATCCGCGTGGACCGGGATGATGTTGCCCTGCGTGGCCAGCCGCAGGAATTCGGCGCGCGTCGGTAGGATCTGCATCGCGCTACTCGACCGTCACCGATTTCGCGAGATTGCGCGGCTTGTCCACGTCGCAGCCGAGTTCGACCGCGATGTAATAGCTCAGCAGCTGGACGGGCACGGTCGCGACGATCGGCAGGACCGCCTCGTGGCACTCGGGGATCCGGATGACGTCGTCCGCCAGGCCCTCGGGCAGGTCGCACCGCTCCGTGGCAATCGCGATGATCCGGCCCTTGCGGGCCTTGATCTCCTGCATCGACGACACGACCTTGTTGAACATCTCGCCCGAGGAGATGAAGAACACCGACGGGCATTGCTCGCTGATGAGCGCGATCGGCCCGTGCTTCATCTCGGCCGCCGGGTAGGCCTCGGCGTGGATGTACGAGATCTCCTTCAACTTGAGCGCGCCCTCGAGCGCGATCGGGTAGAGCGACAGCCGGCCGAGGAAGAGCATGTCGCGGTAATGCGCGTACTTCCGGGCGATCTCCCTGATGTGGTCGGCCTGCTTGAGGGCCTCGCGCACCAGGCCGGGCGCGCTCTTGAACGCCTGGACCAGGGCCGCGCCCTCGCTGAAGCTCATGTCGCGCAGCCGCGCGACGTAGAGCGCCAGCATGCCGCCGATGAGGAGCTGCGAAGTGAACGCCTTGGTCGAGGCGACGCCGATCTCGGGCCCCACGTGCTGGTAGATGCCGCCGTCGGCCTCGCGGGAAATCGTCGATCCGACGACGTTGTTGATCGCGAGAACCTTGTAGCCCTTCCGCTTGGCCTCCCGCAGCGCGGCGAGCGTGTCGATCGTCTCGCCGGACTGGCTCATGACGAAGAACAGCGTGTTCCGGAACAGCGGCATGTTGCGGTACCGGAACTCCGACGCGTAGTCGCATTCGACCGGCACGCGCGCGAAGCGCTCGATGAGATGCTCGGTCACCAGGCAGGCGTGGAGCGCCGTGCCGCACGCGCAGAACATGAACCGGTCGATGCCACGGAACTCGCCGGGTGTGATGTTCAGTCCGCCGAAGTTCGCGGTCGAGCCGTCCTCCGAGAAGCGGCCGCGCATGGCGTTCTCCAGCGCCTCCGGCTGCTCGAAGATCTCCTTGATCATGTAGTGGGCGTGATCGCCCATCTCCGCGTCCTCCACGCGCCACGTGATCTTGTCGACCACCGGGGAAACATCCTCCGCGTCCAGGGTCGAGATACCGAAGCCCTTGGCCGTGATATGGACGATTTCGCCATCCTTAAGGTACACCACGTTCTGGGTCCGGCTGATGATCGCGGACACGTCGCTCGCGAGCATGTACTCGCCCTCGCCGACGCCGAGGATCAGCGGCGAGCCCTTCCGGGCCGACACGATCTCCCCCGGGCTGTCGACGCACATCACCGCGATGCCGTAGGTTCCCTGCACGTGGCGAAGCGCCTTCCGGATGGACTCGAGGAAGCGGCTCCCGTCCTTCGGCTCGGGCTCCTTCTGATAATGATAGGCAATGAGGTTGCAGAGGACCTCGGTGTCGGTCTCGGACCGGAAGGTGTACCCGTTGCCCGCGAGGAATTTCTTGATCGAGGCGTAGTTCTCGATGACGCCGTTGTGGATGAGGGCGAAGCGGCCGTCCGAGCTGATGTGCGGGTGCGCGTTCGCATCGGTGACGCCGCCGTGCGTGGCCCAACGGGTGTGGCCGATGCCGGTGGTTCCGGCGAGCTTCTGGGCGCCCGTCTGGCGGATGAGGTTGTCGACGCGGCCGACCTTTTTCGCGACCTCGAAGCCCCCGTTGCGCTGCACCGCGACGCCGGCCGAGTCATAACCCCGGTACTCCAGCCGCTTGAGGCCCTCGAGGATGATTCCCGAGGCTTTCTGGTTACCGATATAGCCGACAATGCCGCACATAGGAGGTTTTGACTGGCGGATTTAATGGGTCGCGCGAAGAATACGGCAAGGAATTACCTGAACCATGCCCGACTCCAAAAAAGTGCTCTCGGTCATCATGGGCGGCGGCCGCGGCACGCGGCTTTACCCCCTGACCAAGGAGCGCTGCAAACCCGCCGTTCCGCTCGCCGGCAAGTACCGGCTCGTCGACATCCCCATCAGCAACTGTCTGAACTCGGGCTACAACCGGATCTTCCTCCTCACGCAGTTCCTCACGGCCTCGCTGCACCGGCACATCCAGAAGAGCTACCACTTCGACGTGTTCGGCGCGGGCTTCGTCGACATCCTCTCCGCCGAGCAGACGGAGAAGAGCAGCGCCTGGTACGAGGGCACGGCCGACGCCGTCCGGCGCAACCTCGTGCATTTCCAGGGGCACGCCCACGATCTCGTGATCATCCTTTCCGGCGACCAGCTCTACCGGATGGATCTTCGGAAGATCGTGGCGCAGCACGTGCAGACGCAGGCCGACGTCACGATCGCGGCCGTCGCGTTCCCGGTTTCCAAGGTCGAGGGCCTCGGCCTCATGCGGGTGAACGACGACCTTTCGATCACGGAGTTCGTCGAGAAGCCCAAGGATCCCGCCATCATCCGCGGCCTCGCGATGAGCCCGGCCCTGGAGGCCAAGCTGGAGACCAGGTCCGACGAGCCGCGCTGCCTCGCGTCGATGGGCATCTACGTCTTCTCGCGCGAGATGCTCCTCAAGGCGCTCGACAACACGATGAAGGACTTCGGCAAGGAGGTCATTCCGGCCCTCCTCGGGAAGTCGCGGCTCTTCAGCCACGTCTTCGAGGGCTACTGGGAGGACATCGGGACCGTGCGCGCGTTCTTCGAGACCAACCTGGCGCTCGCGCAGCCGCTGCCGCCGTTCAATTTCTTCGACCGCAGCGCGCCGATCTACACGCACGCGCGGTACCTGCCCGCCTCGAAGGTCAACCGCTGCTCGGTCGACCACGTGGTCATCGGCGACGGCTGCATCATCACGGACTCCTCGCTCAAGCACTGCGTCATCGGCGTCCGCTCGGTCCTCGGCGAGAACTCGTCCCTCGAGGACGTCATCATGATGGGCGCGGATTACTACGAGAACGAGGCCGAGCTCGCGGCCTGCCGCTCGTCGGGGCTCCCCCCCTTCGGCGTCGGCCGCAACTGCCGGATCACGCGCGCGATCAT
>Ga0196981_1000579_pt1 | contig 10492 bp, 7 predicted proteins | sample S3_2013CmetaG_FD_155462 | JGI IMG/M metagenome (GOLD analysis project Ga0196981, IMG submission 155462) | Soil microbial communities from Anza Borrego desert, Southern California, United States - S3_20-13C | ecosystem: Environmental > Terrestrial > Soil > Desert | place: USA: California...
GCTGCAGGACCGGAATGAGCGGCTGTTCTACAAGCTCGCGCAGGAAAACATCGAGGAAATCCTGCCGCTGATCTACACGCCCACAGTCGGTGAAGCGAGCCAGAAATTCTCCCACATCTTCCGCCGTCCGCGCGGGCTTTACATCACGCCGGACGATAAGGGTAAGATCCGGGAGATCCTGGACAACTGGCCGGAAAAGGATGTGCGCGCGATCGTCGTGACGGACGGGCAGCGCATCCTCGGCCTTGGCGATCTTGGCGCCAACGGCATGGGCATTCCAATCGGCAAGCTCGCGCTTTACACCATCGCCGGGGGCCTTGATCCGCAAAAGGCGCTCCCCGTCATGTTCGATATCGGCACCAATAATGACATCCTGCGCAACGACCCGATGTATCTAGGCTATCCCGAAAGGCGCATCCAGGGCGCTGCCTACGACGCGCTGATGCAGGAGTTCGTGGAGGCCGTAAGGGAAAAATTTCCGAAAGCAATGCTGCAGTTCGAGGATTTCAAGACGGAAAACGCTTTCCGTCTCCTGAATGAATACAGAGACAAAATACCCTCGTTTAACGACGATATTCAAGGCACCGCGGCAGTCGCGCTGGCAGGCGTACTGGCGGCGTCGCGCGTCTCTGGCATCGATTTCAAGGATCAGCGCATCATGTTCCTCGGCGCCGGTTCCGCGGCAACGGGGATCGCTGACCTTATGGTGAAGGAACTACAGGCGCGGGGCATGAGCGAAGAGGAAGCGCGAAGCCGCATCTCGCTCGTCGACTCAAAAGGGCTGGTGACCAAGGGGCGCGCGAAGATCGAAGATAACAAGGCGCCGTTCGCGCAAGATCACGCGCCAGCGGGCTTGATCGAGGCGATCAACGACCTGAAACCGACGGTACTGATCGGCGCGACGGGTTCGCCCAATACCTTTACCAGGGAAGTGGTCGAGGCCATGACGGCCATAAACGACCGCCCTGTTATCTTTGCCCTCTCCAACCCAACAAGTCACGCCGAATGCACGGCGGAAGAAGCGTACCGGTGGTCGCAAGGCAAGGCGGTCTTCGCGAGCGGCAGCCCTTTCCCGCCTGTTACGCTAGATGGCAAAACTTTTCAGGCCGGTCAGGCGAACAACGCCTATATCTTTCCGGGCCTCGGGTTGGGCGTGAATCTAAGCGAAGCGACCAAGGTCACCGACGGCATGTTCCTGGCCGCCGCGCGCACCCTTTCCGAGATGGTGACTGAGGATGACCTTGAGGCCGGGACGCTTTATCCCCCGCTCAAGGACATCCGCAAGGTGTCGGCAAAAATCGCGGAGGCTGTCATTATCGTCGCTGGAAACGAGAATGTAGCCGTAGTATCCCAGCCCGCGAACCTCGCCCGTCACGTTGAATCGAAAATGTATGATCCGGCATATGATGCCCGGCCGCCCGCGCCGAAATCAGGATTGAAAGCCGCCCCATAATCCGAGCGCATGGATTGCCCGCAGGCTTGAGATCAGCAGATGCGCATCCCGTATGCGCTCCAGCTGGGCGAAAACATCGCGCAAGGCTACGAATTCAAGCATTTCCGACAACTGGAACACGTCGGACCCGGCATCCAGCGCGACAGCATAGGGGTATATCCGCTCGGGCGTCATGCCAAGCGACGAGAAATAACCTTCGCCAAGCTTGCTGACGAACCGGCGGGGCTGCAGGAATTTCGCCGCGACGAACTCGGCCGCCTTCTCCGCCGATGCGATGGCAGGTGGCAGGCGGAAGGCGGGCAGCACGAGAATTTCGGCGTCCCCCTCCCGCAGTTGCGGCGCGGGCAGGCGGCGGCGCTCCGTACCGATGCTCACTTCGCCTTCTTCATCGGTCGCAAGAACGGCGACGGACACCACATTCGCGCTGGCTTTCGCGGGAAGCACGAATTCGAGTTCGCGCCGCGCGAGTTCCGTCTTCGCATTCCTGTCGGAAAAGACCGAGCGATGGCAATCAAGATAACCTGCGCTGTCGTCCGTTGGCACGAATGTCTTTGCGTCCTGCTTCTCCAGCAAGGCGTCGAGGCTCGCGTGATAGATGCCTGTGCGGCCCATGCGCGGAAGCTCGGCGCCCAGCCATTTGTCCGGCGCCTGGCCGAGGCGGCGCAGCAGCGCATAAATGTTCAACTCAAGCCGCGCCTCGGGCAGCAGGCCGACCTGGCTGGCGCGCAGGAGATCCTGGGCGGGGTAAAGACGCACGTCACCGCTTGTGCTGAACCCCGAAACCGCGGGGTCTATGGCATAGATATGGTCAGCGCCCTGCGGCCTCACGGGCGCAAAGACGGAGCCGACAATTTCATCCATCATCCCCGGAGAGGGATAATAGCGCAGCCCCTCTTCCAGCGCGGGCATCTGCGCCGCGGTCAGGCCGGTCTTTTCAGCCAGCTTCTGCGCAAGCTGCACGCCGGAATCGGCGACTGCCACCGGCTCGACAACATGTCCCGACCAGTATTTATCGTCGAGATTGGGCGAGCCGCGCGGGACGATATTCGCGAGCGGCCGCGGGTATCCGTGCTTGGCATAGACCATCAGCCGCCCGTCTTGACCAGTAAAATAGGGCAGGCAGTCGGCAACCATACCGGGCCGCGCGACCATGTCGAAGACCGCGCCATTTTCCGCGTTCTTCCAGCTTGAAAACTGCAGGTATTTCGGGCGGTCCGGCGATACCGCGCGCTCCGCGAGAGCGATACTCGCTATCTGCGCAACTTTTTCAACGACAGCGATGTAATTTGTCGCGGGAAAATTACGGGGCGCTCCGTTCTCGTTGTGGATGCGCAGCTTGTCCCGGAAGCGATTTTCGACGATCCACGGGTTCCAGCAGGGCGCGGAATAAATGACGCGGCCACCGAGCGCGGCAAGCTCGCGCCGGTAATCGGCAGGTGTCCACCAAGTATATTCCTCGAGCACCTCGCTCGCCCAATCCTGGCGGTAATTCTTGCGCAGGGCAAATTCCGCCGCCCATTTGGCGGATAGACGGAAGCGCCGGTAACCGTTCGGCGCGACAAGCGCTTCTTCCAGGAAAAAACCGCGGTCCCGCTCCGGTCGCAGGGCGCGCGCATTTTCGGAGAAGAGGACGAGCAGGTCTGCGTCGCTCATCGTCTGGATCTCATAGCCCTCCCCGTCCGCCTGCACGTCAACCTGGACGAATTCGTCTTCCGGCTCCGCGCAAAAATCACGGATGACCATGATGCCGCCCTCCTTCAGGAGGGCCATCTGGTTGCGCAGCGCATTCACAACATGCGTCGCGTTATAGTCATTAAAGGAATAAACATGATGCAGCACGCTCGAGTTGAGGATGCCGTCATAGCGCGCGGGCGCGCCTGCCGGCTTCTCGACATCGCCCACCTCGAAGCGAAGGTTTGGAAGCTGGTAATGGGCGCTGGCATATTTGATCGTGCTAGGGTTGATGTCGATGCCGACAACCTGGACCGATGGATTGAGTTGCGCAAACTGGTAAGAGCCAAGGCCGGAGCCGCAGCCCATATCGGCAATTACCGCGCCCGGGCGCAACAGGAAATGCGCGGCAGTGACAGCGAGTTTTTGCTGCATTGTCTTGTCCATGCCCGCGAAATAGCGGTCATAGTCGCTCTCCTGCCCGCGCGCCTGCGATGAATATGCCGGATTGTCTGACAATGCCGCCCCCGTTTCGCGTATAGAATAGCGCAAATCGGGCGCGGGGTTCAGTGGGAAAACGCGGCACGCTGTAATCCGGAAAATTACGAGCTGTGACGCTTGATGACGCCGAGAAAGATGGAGCCGTAGCGATCTGCCTTTCGCTCGCCCATCCCGCTGATCGCGAGGAGCGCCGCCCGCGTCTGCGGCTTGAATACGGCCATTTCGCGAAGGGTCTTATCGTGAAAAATCACATAGGGCGGCACATTCTGTTCCTTCGCAAGATCCATGCGCGCGTCGCGGAGAGCCTCGAAAAGGGGCTGGTCCATTTCCTGCCCGTAAAAATTCTCGACCTCTTTTTTAAGGAGAGCCTTGCGCGCTTCGCGGCGGGTTTCATGCCGCCGGAATTGAACGGCCTTTTTCTCTTTCAGGAAAGCCTGTCCCGCGGGCGTGATGTAAAGCCCCCCATGCTCCGCAACATCGCCCGCCAGGTAGTTCATCGCGACCAGCTGACGAAAGATGCTCTGCCACTCTGTCTTGGAAAATTCACCGCCGATGTTGAAGGTCGTGATTTTGTCGTGCCCGAATTGCCTCATGCGATCGTCCGCCTTCCCCATCAGGACATCGATGACGTAGGAAACGCCAAAACGCTGCCCTGTGCGGTAGACGCAAGAGAGCGCCTTCTGTGCGGCGATCATGCCGTCGAATGTTTCCGGCGGCGTCTGGCAGGTATCGCAGTTGCCGCAGGGTTGAGCTTTATCGCCGAAATATTCAAGAATGACCTGCCTGCGGCAGCGGGCAGCTTCGCACAGGCCCAGCAAGGCGTTCAGCTTCTGATGCTCGATCCGCTTCTGCGCGTCGGAAGCGCCCGACTGCTCGATAAAATTACGCTGCATGGCGGCGTCGCTCAGGCCGTAGACCATGAAGGCGTTGGATGGCAGTCCGTCACGCCCCGCGCGGCCGGTTTCCTGATAATAGGCTTCGATATTCTTGGGGATGTTCATATGTGCGACAAAACGCACATCAGGCTTGTCGATCCCCATGCCAAAGGCGATGGTCGCGACCATGATGATCCGGTCCTCGCGCAGGAATTTCTGCTGGTTTTTCGCGCGCGTTTCGGCGGGCAATCCCGCATGATACGGAAGCGCGTTGAATCCTTCATCGCACAGCCATTTCGCGGTGTCTTCGACCGCCTGCCGCGACAGGCAATAAACGATGCCGCTGTCCCTGGCATGGTTGTTTTTGATGAAGGCCAATACCTGCTGCTTTGCGCTGTCTTTCACCGCAATGGTGTAATGGATATTGGGCCGATCAAATCCGGAAATGAAGCTGCCGCCATCCTGCAGCTGCAGGAAATTGATGATGTCCTTGCGCGTCGGCGCATCGGCAGTCGCCGTCAGCGCAATGCGCGGAATGTTGGGGAACCGTTCCGCCAACTGGCTGAGCTGCGCATAGTGCGGCCGGAAATCATGCCCCCACTGCGACATGCAATGCGCTTCGTCGATCGCAAACAGGGAGATTTTGGCGTTGTCGATCAGGCGCTGGAAGTCGTCCATGAGCAGGCGCTCGGGTGCAACATAGACCATGTCGATCGTACCTTCCACAACCGCGCGCTCGGTCGCGCGCTGCTGGTCGGGCGGCATCGCCGAATTAAGCGCGGCGGCGCGAATACCAAGCTGCTTAAGCGCCTCCACCTGGTCCTGCATGAGTGCGATCAGCGGCGAGATGATCACCCCGACACCGTCGCGCACAAGGGAGGGTATCTGGTAGCAAAGCGACTTGCCGCCCCCCGTGGGCATAAGCACGAAGGCGTTTTTACCGGCAATCACATGGTCGATGATTTCAGCCTGCGGACCGCGAAACCGGTCATAACCATAGGTTTTGCGCAGGATTTCAAGCGGACTGGAAGATGCCGGAGGTCGCTGTTGCGGGAGTGTCATAACGTTATTATACTGCATTCACCACCACAGGAGCAACATGGCTAAACGGCGTCTCACCGCAGGAGAGACCGCGCTCGCGAAAACGGTATTCGGCGACAGCGTCGATTACGCGCGGGTCTGGCTGCATGATCGCCGCATTCTGCCCTTCGGGTTTCAGCGGCGTGAACAGGCGGTTGCGAAGGCCAACCACATTTCCTTTCCACGCTCCGCCTATGCGGAGGATTTCTCAAAGGAAACCGATGCGCAGAAGCAATCTGTCTTCATCCATGAAATGACGCATGTCTGGCAGCACCAGAACAAGGTCGTACACACCCCGCTGGCGGCGTTCAAGGAAACGCTGCGGCATAAATTCAACTACCAGAAATGCTATTTGCACAGGCTCGACCCGGCGAAAGATCTTCTGGGGTACGGGTTCGAGCAGCAGGCGGCCATCGTGCAGGATTATTTCCTGCTGACGCGGCACAGCGTGACAGCCTCATTCAAAAACCGCCGCCTGGAATGCCCGGAGGATCTGCTGGCGAAATATGAACGGGTACTGAATCAGTTCTTGAAGGATCCCGGCTATGCAGGCAAGGCGCGGAAGCCACCCCCGCGAAAACCCGCGCCTTAAGGTTACATGCCCGGGCTGGCCGGCCGTTTTGGCTGCACAGGTTTTTGCCGCGCGGCGTGCCGGTTGGCGATTTCCTGCTCCGCATCCGCGTATTCCTGCTTCAGGCGACCCGCGAGTGTTGCGACGCTGGGCGCATCCTTGATGTTGACGGCGCCCTGCCCAGCCGACCAGATCGTCTTCCACGCGGCGGCTTCGCTTTGCACGGGCTTGAGTTTGCCGGCCGTCGAGCCTTCCTTTTTCAGCTGCTCCACGTCGAAGCCGGCCTTTGCGAGGCTGTCTTTGAGGAAATTCGCCGGCACGCCGCTGACCGCGGAGGTGTAGATGATGTCGGACGGCTTGGCATCGAGGATCATCTGCTTGTAAGCGGGGTCCGCGCTTGATTCCGTCGTGCAGATAAAGCGGGTACCCATATAGGCGAAATCGGCGCCCATCGCCTCGGCGGCGAGAACGTCGCGCCCGGTCGTCAGCCCCCCTGCCAGCACGATGATGCCATCGTAAATCGAACGCAGCTCGTTTACGAGCGCGATCGGATTCATTGTCCCCGCATGTCCGCCAGCGCCTGCGGAAACGGCGATTAACCCGTCCACGCCCGCGGCGATTGCCTTCTTCGCGTGGTCGATATTGGTGACATCGTGCAGCACGATGCCGCCATAGGAATGCACGGCATCGACAACTTCCTTGGCAGCGCCGAGGGAGGTGATGACGATCGGCACTTTATGCTTCACGAGCAGCGCGAGGTCCTCCTCGAGCCGCGGGTTCGATTTGTGCACGATCAGGTTGACGGCATAAGGCGCGATTTTTGATTCTGGATTGTTTTTCCTGAGTTCCGCAACGCCCTCGTCCATTTCGGTGAGCCATTTGTCGAGGCCTTCCGCGGTACGCTGGTTGAGCGCAGGGAAACTGCCGACGATGCCTTCCTTGCAGGCGGCAAGGGCCAGCGCAGGATTGGATATCAGGAACATCGGCGCTGTAATCAGGGGAAGCTCCAGCTTATCCTTCAGGTTGGCAGCGTGGCTTTTCGGCGGCGTGGACATGCGTCGATTCCTCTTGCGGGCAGATATTCTGAACTATGGTATTTCCGCATGGCGGGGTGCCAATGTCAACCTGGGATCGGCGCGCGGGAGTTTCCCTATTTCCCAGCTGACAGTCTGAATTGCTTGACGAAGTCCCAAGCAAGCTGGCCAGCATCGATATCGGCGTTAGGAGGCCCGACGATTTCACGGTAACGCGTGCAGATCTTCTTGTCAGGATCCTCGGCACAAACGGCGGGGCCGCGGTCGTGCTTGCCCGCCCAAATATGCCCGGCGCCGTTTATCGCGCAAAGCTGCACCGCCGCATTCTGCGGACAAGCGAAACTTTCGCACGAGACAGCTCCTTTGCTGAAAGTGACTTCGGCCTCCTTGCCGCAGCCGTTCATTTCGGCAGTTTCCTGGACTGTCTGCGGCACCGATTTGCAGGGCCAGTTGTCATTGCCGATGCCTAAAAACCGAGAGAAACACCCCCCGCATTTATCCCCGCCGCCATATAAGGCGCAAGGATCTTCGGTACCGTGGATATGCATTACCGGCACAGGACGCTTAAGGTTGCAGGGCGAGAACCCGCGCTGGCCGGCATTCGGCGCGATCGCGGCAATGCGATCCGACATTTCACAGGCAAGGCGGTAGCTCATCATTGCGCCATTCGAATGTCCCGTCGCGTACACGCGCCGCGTGTCGATTTTATAGGTCGACGACAGCGCGTCGATCACGGCGCCGATATAGCCGACGTCGTCCACATCTTTGCGAACGGCGGCGCCGCAACAGGTTCCCGCGTTCCAGGTGCGCATGCTGTCTATCATCGGCGACCCGTAGCCTTCGGGGTAAACTGCGATAAAGCCATTTTTATCGGCAACGCCATCCATGCCAGTCATCACCTGCATTCCCTTGGCGTTGCCGCCGCCGCCATGCAGCACCATCATGACGGGTAGCCCGGGCTTCCCTTCAAGATCCTTCGGCACATGCACGTAAAACGGCCGGCGCTGGCCGCCCCATTCCAGATCGTGTCGTTCATCGCCTGCCTGCGCCTGCAACGGCAGAAACAAAAGGATAAAAATGGCGGCGCGCAAAAACATTGGAATGTTGCTCCTTCCTATATTTATACCTATACTTCAAACATGTTCCTGCGCCTGTTCCTAGCTATTTTCGTCCTTTGCACCTCCTTCCCTGCGGTTGGCGAGCAGGCTTGCACGGAGATGTGGTGTCAGGAAGGCCTGACGCTGCAATTCGACGGCGGAAACTGGCCGAAGGGCGAATATGTTTTTAAGGTGAACATGGATGGCGCAGTGACGACTTGCAGGGGCGCCCTGCCTTTCAAAACCTGCAAAGGTAATGTCATTTGTGACAGCGATAACATACGGATCGGCGAGTCAGGCTGTGCCTTGCCCGAGGAGGCGCACTTGTTTTACGGCATCCTTTCCCAAAAAACTCCGGCACATATCGCCATCACAATCGCGCGCGGCGATGGCAGGAAATTCAGCTATGAAGCTGATGTCAGGTCCCAGTGCTTCTATCCCAACGGGCCACACTGCGACGCAAGGCAGTGCTGTTCGGCCGTTATAAGCGTCCCGCTTAGCTGGCAATGAGTTTCGCCGCGAGTTCCCAGTTCACCTGTTCCGGCGCCGTTACGCCGCGGCAAAGCTGGTCCAGGATTTTGTCCTGCCGCTCCCCCCGGTCCCTGGCTTCGGCATAGGGAATTTCGGGGTGGAAAATTACCATTGAATAGCGCGGTATAAACTTTCCGGGAAAACGTTTCTCCAGCTCGAAGCCAACCTTCTTTTTCAGCTGGAATACGGGATCGCTGACGCTGTCGCGCATTTCGATGAAATTTTCAACCGCCATATCGGCGATGGCGTCCGTATTCGGCTTGCGTTGGCGCGAAAAGGCAGCGAACACTTTTTCCCAGTCCAGGCGGGAGGTCGTGATCAGCGCATCCAGGGCGGCGCAATCCTCGAACCCGCTATTCATGCCTTGGGCAAAGAATGGCACAATCGCATGGGCAGCGTCGCCGATCAAAAGCGCCTTGCCTTCGTAATGCCAGGGCGCGCACTTGATGGTGACAAGAGATCCGGTCGGATTGGCAAAAAAATCTTCGGTCAGTCGCGGCATCTGCGCCGCCGCGTCCGGAAATTCCCGTGCAAAAAAGGCGGCGACGTCGCCAGGTGTTTTAAGCGCTTGGAAACTGTCGTTGCCTTCGTAGGGGAAAAACAAGGTGCAGGTGAAGCTGCCTTCCGTGTTCGGCAGCGCGATCATCATGTAGCTTTTGCGCGGCCAGATATGCAGAGCATGCCTTTCGATACGGAAAGCGCCGCCCGCGCCGGGAGGTATCTCCAGTTCCTTATAACCGTATTTCTGGAAGCTTTGGGCGTAATCGAAATTCTCGATTTTTGCCATGAGGCTCTTGCGGACGGCAGACCATGCGCCGTCGGCCGCGATGACGACCGGGGCCTCAATGTTTGCATCTTCAAATGATAAAAGGTCTTTATCGGGCTGGTAACCCGTGCATTTGCGGCCGAAATTGATTTTGACATTCTTATGCGTCTCGGCCGCATCCAGCAGCATGGCATTCAGGTGGCTGCGCGAAGCCGCATAGATGACTTCACTTTCCTTCTGGCCATAGGGCTGCAGGATGGTGTTGCCCTGTACATCGTGAACCATGCGGCCATGCATGGGGATCGAAATTTCAGATACCGGTCCCTTCAACCCGATATCTTCCAAAGCGCGCCACCCTCGCGACGTGATGGCCAAATTGATGGAGCGTCCGGCATCCGCGACACCTTTCCGCATGTCGCCCCGTCGCTCATGCAGTTGGACGTCAAACCCCTTTTTCGCCAGATAAATCGCCATCAACGGGCCAACCAGACCGGCGCCGACGATATGTACGGTTTTCGTCATGCCGCAGCCTCTTTGAAAATTTCGGCGAACCGCCAGACATCGGTGAAGCTGTTGTAAAGGGGCACGGGCGCGACACGGATACAATCCGGCTCGCGCCAGTCGCAAACGACGCCCGCTTTTTGCAAGGCGTCAAATACCACCCGTCCCTTGTTCTGAACGGTGATCGACAACTGGCACCCACGCGCGTTTTTCTCCTCCGGGGTCATAATGGAGAGACCCGGCAATTGCAGGCTCCGCAAAAGATATTCCAGATATCCCGTCAGCTGCATACTTTTCTGCCGCAGGTTATCCATGCCCGCCGCACGGAAAATGTCGAGCGACACGCGCACTGACGCAAGCGCAAGGATGGGCGGGTTCGACAGTTGCCAACCCTCCGCGCCGGCCATGGGCT
>Ga0196981_1000580_pt1 | contig 10467 bp, 6 predicted proteins | sample S3_2013CmetaG_FD_155462 | JGI IMG/M metagenome (GOLD analysis project Ga0196981, IMG submission 155462) | Soil microbial communities from Anza Borrego desert, Southern California, United States - S3_20-13C | ecosystem: Environmental > Terrestrial > Soil > Desert | place: USA: California...
TGACGGATATGGCGTTGGCGCTACTAGGCGCTCGATGGCTTTATGGATGTGCTTGCGCGGGCATGCCAGGCAGCCAGCGCGAGGCTGCGAGAGACTTGCTCAGCGATCTGGCGGGAGGTTAGCGGAGCCGCGAATTTGATTCCGATACAGTTCGACCCTAGCCACACTACGACGCCGCGAGCTGCTACTGTGCCAACACGAAGCTCCAGGGTGGAGTGCAGTTCCAGCGGTGCTGGTGCTTCAATTTTCGCACCGCCTTGGCCGATGTTGAGCAGGCGAGCACTATAGCTGACTCCTCCGAAAAGTACGGTGGCGGGAATTGCAGCTTGGAACCGATCTGTTTCGCGGCGATCATGTTCCACTTGGAAAGCCCGCAAGGGACATGCTGCACTCACGAACCGGACTCCAATGTATGCTTGCCGGATGCGGCCAAGTCAGTGGTGGCGGAAAACTTCACCAAATTTGACCTGCATATCTAAGTGGTGCGCCCTAATGCTGGCTCAATCATGCATCCAATTTGGAATTGGTTGGGAGCGCAGTCAGTCGTGGGGGCTACGGACGGGTCCATTGTGTGTAATTTAGGAATGATTGTACGTCTGCATATTGGCCAGGGTTTTCGAAAGCGGACCGTCCGAATTCGGCCACTCCAAGACACTCCGCTCCTCGTATTGGATTATGGCCGCTTGGGGTGGAAAGCAGACGTTATCCGGCCGGTTCAGTCGTCACGTTTGTCAGGCAACGTCAGCGTAGCAACTGCCGGACGATCGGAGCTCAAGCCCCATACGACGCGGACGCGGCGCCCGGCGTTGGCCTTGTCGAACGGGATTCCGAGATCGAACCATTGCTGATACCCGCCGAGTGCCGCCGCGTCCTCGTACGCGCTGAAATAGGCCATGCCTTGTAGGAAATGCGCGTCAGAGTGCTGATCTGGCAGCGTGTCATCGAGATATCGCCAGGCGACATAGGCGCATTGGCGCAGCTTCTCCGGCTGTTCGATGACCAGCCTGTATGTGCCGCCACGCTCACGCACTGAAAGAGTGTATCCCGATCCCGCGCCCGGCCGCGCACAATCCCGCTCGGTGTCGTGAATCGTAAACACGGCGGCCTTCGGGTTCTTGTCGCGCAAGATGCCGTGCTCATCGTCGTCCGGTCCGGCTCGGCCCCAAATCGTCGCCCCACTCGCATCGGTTAGTTCGACGCGGAAATGTTCGTTCGGCTCGGTTGCGTGGTCGTCTATCGCACGCGCCTTGATATATACTTCGTAAGAGTCGGGGCCGTCCTTCGGAACGATAGCGATTCCGCTAGGAAGTTGTCCGCCCTCGAAGTCTGCGCCGGAGGCCGGATTAGGTCCAACGGGCACAACCTTCCAACCGACGGCTAGGCACTCCAGATGCCCGCGCCGCTGGTCTTGCGAAAGGCGAATGCCCGCAATGCTACCATCGTATGCCGGATCATCGACCCCCGAAGCGGGCTCGCCGGTTACGGCAGATCTTTGCCGGTCTACGGCTTCGGCCATGTCCCGACTGGTGAGGTAGATTTGAAGTCTGGGTAGGTCCGCGGCGGTTATCATGCGGCAGCCGACCGGAATGGACGGTCGCGCCGCCTCGTCCGAGTAGCAGGACCCGAGTGTCCAAGGAAGCAAGCACAGGGCCATCGGTCGTAGCACGGCCACGCCTGATAGCGGCGAGACTTTAATGATATCCTTCTGTCCGAACTCCAGGTCGCTAATGACCGCAGTGGGTCGATTCCAGCCAGCTTTGGCCTGGCTGAAGTTGGCCAATGCTGATCCTCTAGAACTGATTGCGCCGCGCTCAGGGGAAGCGGAACACGGCCCTCCTTGAACCACGTCACTCGTAACGTAGCGCGTGGATCGGGTTGGCCTTCGCAACCTTGAAGGCGTGGCCCATGACCGTGACGATGGCGATCGCCAGGGCAATCAGGCCGGCTGTCAGAAACGGCGTCGGGCCCAAGCTGATGCGATCATCGAAGCTGTTCAACCAATCGCGCATCAGCCACCAGGCCACCGGCCAGGCGATCAGGTTGGCGACGATCACCGGCCGGCTGAACTGCCACACCAACAGCCGGACGATGTCGCGGGTCCGGGCGCCCAGGACCTTGCGGACGCCGATTTCCTTGGTCCGCCGTTCCGCGGTGAAGGCGGCGAGGCCGAACAGGCCGAGGCAGCCGATGATCACCGCCAGCAGCGAGAATGCGGCGAACATCTGCGCGCGGGCATCCTCGGCCTCGTACATTTCAGCCATGAGGTCGTCGCTGAAATCGGCGTTGAACGGCACTTCGTTGGTGACCTGCTTCCACTCCCGTTCGACCGCCGAACGGACCGTCGCGGGATCGCCTTGGTAACGGATAATCATCCATGCCGGCGCCTTGTTGACGTTACGAAACATGATGGAGTCGATCGGCTTGTGGACGGTGCGGAAGCGGGAGTCGCCAACGACACCGATGATCTGCATGTTGGCGATGCCGGTGTCGGGCGAGAACGGCTCGCTGCGCACGACCTTTCCGATGGCGTCTTGCGGCGATTTGAAGCCCAGCTGCCGCACCGCATATTCGTTGAGCACGACGTTCATGCCGCGAGCCGCGAGCACCTTCTCCTGCTCCAGATTAGTCGGAAACTCGGTGGTCATGTCATCCAACGGGCGGTTCGGGTCGAACCAGCGTCCGGCTTTCAAGGTCAGGCCCATCGCGTCAAAGAAGCCCTCGTCGACATTATACTGGCCGATCAGGATCTGCTTGTTGCTACCTGGCGGGATGATGAAGTTATTGTTGTTGTTCGACGTGTTGATCCCGATATCCGTGCGGCCGACCGCAGTGACACCAGGAACCCGCTTCATCCGCTCGACAATCGACTCGCCCACGTCCCACAACTGGGCTCGGCTCAGCTCGTCGACCTGAAGGATGTGGTCGCGCTTGTAGCCAGGGTCGACCGAGCGTGCGTAGACCGTCTGGCCATAGATGACGGCGGTGCAGATGATGAGCCCGATCGACACCGCAAATTGAAGCACCACGAGGGCGGTGCGCAGGTGGCCAGAGCCGGGCGTTTCCGCCGCCGAGCGATTGGCCTTCAATACCTGTGCCGGCTGGAATCGTGACAGGAAGAATGCGGGGTACAGGCCGCTGGCGATGCCGACGAGCAGGGTTAGTCCAATCGCCGGCAATAGGATTCCGTCGCTGCCGAAATAGCTGAGCGAAAGGTCCGCCTCGAGGAATGCCGCGAATGGCTTCACCAGCAGTTCGACGAGCGCCAACGCGAGCAGCATCGATGCCGCCGAGATCAGGATGGATTCCCCGACAAACTGGATGATCAGCTGTTTGCGATTGGCTCCGAGCACCTTCCTCAGGGCGACTTCGCGGGCGCGCTGGCTGGCACGCGCCGTAGCGAGATTGGTGAAATTCACCACCGCCATGCCGAGGATCAGCGCAGCGATGATGGCGAAGGTGGTGATGGTTTGCTTGTCGTTGCTCGGCGTCATCTCGCCATCATCCGCCTCCCCGAGGTGGATGTCCTGGACGTTGACGAAGCGCCAGTTCTGGTTGTCACCGGGGTTGAACTTGATCCCTCCGGTGTCTTCGTCGGGGATGTTGCGCTTTTCCCAGGCTGGGAGCTGGGCATTCAACTGTTCGGGATCGGTACCTGGCTTCAGCTTCACATAGACCCAGCCCGACTGGCAGCCCCAGCAGCTGAGGAAGTAGGGGTCGTCCTCGAAGAAGGCCTGCATGTCAAGCCGCAGGATGGCGTTGATCTTCATGTGCGAATTCTTCGGCAGGTCCTTGAGGACGCCGGTGATTTTGAAGTCGCGCTTGATGCCGCGGGAGATGACGGTCAGCGTTTTTCCGACGACGTCTTCCGTGCCATAGCGGCGCATCGCCTCGCTCTGGGTGATGACACCGGTCTGCGGCGCGGTCAGCGTGGTGCCGGCGACCAGCGGCAGCTCGACGACCTTGAGGAAATCCTCGTCGGCATATTTATAGTCTTCGGTCTTGGTCGCCTGGCCGTCCTTGAGGAACACCGGCTCGGTGCCGAGGATGTAAGCCCCGTTCTCGACCTGCGGGAAATCCTTCTCGATCCGTTCCTTGGTTGTGTAGGACGCCATCTGGAAGGCGAAGTCCTCGCCCGTGTCCGGGTTGGTGCCGAAGGTCTGGAACTGGTAGGTGTTCTCCGCGTCCGGGATCCAGCTATCGTAGCTCTGCTCGTAGCGGATATAGAGCAGGATCATGATGCATGCGGCCATGCCGATGGCGAGGCCGGCGACGTTGATGATCGAATAGGTCTTGCTCTTGGCAAGTGCCCTGACCGCCACCGTCCAATAATTGCGCCACATAGCTTGTGTCCTCGACAGAGTATCGACCATGGCTCAGGCGGCGCGGCGCCGCTCCTGCAGGATGCGCCCGTCGAGCATGTTGACGACGCGGCTGGCGAAGTCGGCGTGCGCCGGCGAGTGGGTCACCATGACGATGGTCGAGCCCTCCTGGTTCAGCTGGCGAAGCATGCGCATCACCTCCTCACCATGAGCTGTGTCGAGGTTGCCGGTCGGCTCGTCGGCCAGGATCAGCTTGGGCTCGCCGACCAGGGCGCGGGCGACTGCGACGCGCTGCTGCTGGCCGCCGGACAGCTGGGTCGGACGGTGCTTGGCGCGGTGGGCGATGCCGACCTTGTCGAGCACCCGGTCGACCCGCGACTTGCGCTCTGCCCCCGGGATGCTGTGGTAAAGCAGGGCGAGCTCTACATTCTCGCGGACGGTCAGCTCATCGACCAGGTTGAAGCTCTGGAAGATGAAGCCGATGTTGGCCTTGCGCGTGTCGGCGAGCTGGGACTCGCTGAGCCCGGCGACTTCCTTGCCGTTGAAGACGTAGGATCCGCCCGTCGGGCTGTCGAGCATGCCCATGACGTTGAGCAGGGTCGACTTGCCGCAGCCTGACGGGCCCATGATCGCCACGAACTCGCCATCGGCAATGTCGAGATCGATCGCGTCGAGCGCGGTCGTTTCCACGGAATCGGTCCGATAGGTCTTGGTCAGGCCGGTCATGGTCAGCATGGACTTGTTCCCTTCTATTCGCCCGTGTCGAAGCTGAGGTGGTCCTTGTCGACCAGCCCGCTGTAGGTGGAGGTGATGACGCGCTCGCCCGGCGTGAGGCCGTCGAGGACTTCGATGAAATCATTGTTGCGGCGGCCGAGCCGGACCGCGCGGCGGGTCGCGCTCTTGCCGCTGTCGTCGACCACGAACACCCAATTGCCGCCGGTGTCGTTGAAGAAGGCGCCGTTGGGGATCAGCACCGCGCGGGTGGAATCGCCGAGGGTCAGCTTGGTCGACATGGTCTGGCCGCGCTGCATCGCATTCGGCTCGGGGCCATCGAACACCAGGTCGATCCGGAACTGCCCGTTGCGGACCTGGGGATAGATTTTCGATACCTTGAGGCCATAGGTCTTGCCGTCCACCTCGATCGTCGCCTTTTGCCCGGCCGCGACCCGACCCAGGTAATATTCGTCGACGTCGGCCTCCAGCTTGTTGCGGCCGGCGCTGTCGATCTGGCCGAGCCGCTCGCCTTGCTGGAGCGATTGGCCGAGCTGGATCGAAAAGCCGCTGAGCTGGCCGGATACCGGCGCGCGCAGGTGCAGCTGGCTGAGGCTGTCGCGAGCGATCGACAGGCTTTTGTTGAGTCCCGCGGTCGACGCCCGAAGCTGGCCCAGCTGGCTGGCCTGGAGCTGCTCGTCCTCGGCGATGCTGCGCCGGAGGATCGCCAGGCGATTTCGCTGATATTCGAGATCATCCTTGGTGTCGTTGAACACCTTGCTGGAGACGAACCCCTTTTCGGCCAGCGGGCGCTGCAGATCGTACAGGCGCCGGGCCTTGGACAGGTCGGTTTCGGCCTGATTCAATTCGCGCCGGTTGGCGCTGCGGGTCTGCTGCAGCGCCAGCTCCTGGCTGCGCATATTGTTGAGCTGCTGCTCGACCTCCGTCTGCCGCGCCAGGGTCGACAATTGCAGGTCGGCATTGGATAGCACGGCGAGCAGTTGCCCCTTTGTCACGGTCGCCCCGTCTTCGACCGCCAGCTGCTCAACCCGGCCCCCTTCAACCGCGTCGAGATATACGGTCACGAGCGGGGCGACCCGCGCCCTCAGGGGTAAAAAATCGTCGAATATCCCCTGCTGGACCTGCGAGATGGTCAGGCGCTGGGGATTGACGGTCTGGGAATCCGACCGCGGCGCAAACAGCCAGAACAACAATATCAGCAGCAGGACCGCACCGGCTCCCGCGCCAATCAGGATGCGCTTGTCGATGCGTTTCCGTTCGACCACCCGATCCATCGCGCCGCCGCTCACGGCGCCGCTTTCGCCCTTCACTTGGCGCAGCTCGACCAGGCTCACTGTCCACCCCCGGACAGCAATTGTCCGAAAATGGACATCAAGCGGCAGCCTTGCATCGCCATTTGGTGGGAGTTTGCCTGTTGGAGCCCGCTCATCATGCCATCATCGTTGCAATGGCCGTGCCAATTCGAACGGGCTCGCCAGGGCACTGTTCGTTTCCGGACAATGGAGCTAGGCTTCGCCGATGGAGGAAGCGTTCGACCTGGCGGTCATCGTAGACGATGATCCGGACATCGCGCTGGCGGCGCGGCTGGCGCTGCGCAACTTGTTCAAGGAAATTGCGACGCTGCCATCGCCCCGCGAGCTGACCGATTTCGTCAAGTCGCGGTCCCCGGACGCGATATTGCTCGATTTGAATTTCGAGCGGGCAGCGACCGACGGCAGCGAGGGCCTCGACTATCTGGGGCGGCTGATGACCGCGGACCCCGACGCCGCCGTGGTGATCATCACCGCTCACAGCGCGGTGTCGGTTGCGGTCGAGGCGATCAAGCGCGGGGCCAGCGACTTCGTCGCCAAGCCGTGGAGCAACGAGCGGCTGGCTGCGACGGTCCGTAGCGCCGCGGCGCTTCGCCGAACCAAGCTCGAGGCCCGCCTCGAGCGAGGCAGATCATCTGAGCTTGCCCAGAATGGCGAGACGCCTCTGCTGGGTGGGTCCGAATCCATGCAGCGCGTCCGCACGTTGATCGAGCGGGCCGCGCCGACCGATGCCAATGTCCTGATCCTCGGCGAAAATGGGACCGGCAAGGAAATCGTCGCTCGGGAAATCCACCGCAAGTCCCGCCGCGCCGGCCAGCCGATGGTCTCGATCGACCTGGGGGGGACGGCCGAAAGCCTGTTCGAATCCGAATTGTTCGGCCACACCAAAGGAGCCTTCACTGGCGCAGCGAGCGACCGGATGGGCCGGCTCAAGGCGGCGGATCACAGCACGCTGTTCCTCGACGAGATCGGCAACCTGCCGCTCCATCTCCAGCCCAAGCTGCTGACCGCGCTCGAGCAGCGGCAGGTCGTTCCGGTCGGCTCAAACCGGCCGGTGCAGATCGATGTTCGCGTGGTGGCGGCGACCAACCTGTCCGCCGAGCGTTTGTCGGACGAGACCCGGTTCCGCCAGGATCTTCTGTTCCGGCTCAACACGATCGAAATCCATCTGCCGCCCTTGCGCGCCCGGCGCACCGACATTCCGCTGCTGCTCGACCATTATCTCAGGCTTTACGAGCGCAAATATGACCGGCCCGAGCGGCTCGTCCCGGCGGACGTCATGGAGGCATTGGTTAAGCATGACTGGCCCGGCAACGTCCGGGCGCTGCGCCATGCCGCCGAACGCGCGGTAATCATGGCCGACGAGACCAGCTACCGGCTCGATGATTTCCCGCTCCCGGCCAGGCCGGACGCTGCGCTCATTTCCTTGACTTCCGGCAGCCTCAATCTCGACCAGCTCGAACGGCAGATGATCGAGCGCGCGCTGAGATTGCACCATTTCAATATATCCCTCGCCGCCACCGAGCTCGGCCTCAGCCGCGGCGCTCTCTACCGGCGCATGGAAAAGCATGGGCTTTAAGCATCGGTTCGAATTCGGACTGGCCTGGCGGACTCTGCTGCTGGTCGGGGCAATCTGGCTGCTGGCTGTGGCGCTCTCGACACCTGATCTGAGGGCTGCCCGGCTGGTCGCCGCGTTCGTGGCTTTTGCCGCGCTGGCCAGCATCTGGCAGTTCATCCGCAAGACCAATTTCCAGGTCGCGCGTTTCATCGAATCGGTCCGCTTCGAGGATTATTCGCAGCGCTTCTCCGACCCCAGCGGTGGCGGCTTCGACGTGCTGGGCGACGCGCTCGACGCGGCGCTTAAATCGCTGCAGGCACGCCATTTGCAGGCCTCGGTCGAGGCGCGCTTTCTCGCTGGCATAGTCGATGATTCGCCGAGCGCCCTGGTGTCGGTCGACGAGCATGGTCGGCTTGAGCTGCTCAACAAGGCAGCGCGACAGCTGTTCGCGCGGCATTCGGTGGCGCGGCGAGAAGATCTGGCGGTGCTTGGCCCAGAGCTGGCCGCGGCGGCGGAGCTTCCACCCGGTACGCGCAAGATCACTCGACTGCTGATCGATGGAGTGCCCCATCGGGCGATCTTCGCCTCGGCCCATGTTGCGCGGCTTGATCGGGGCGTGACCATCCTGTCGATCCTGCCGGTGCAGAGCGAACTCGGCGCCCTGGAAGTCGCGGCCCAGGCCGACCTGGTCCGGGTGCTGACTCACGAGATTATGAACTCCCTGACCCCGGTGACTTCCCTGGCGCGGTCGAGCGCCGAGATGGTGGCGTTGGCCGAACAGCAAGGCGCCGACCTTGGCGACGCGCGTATTGCGACGGAAACGGTGGCGCGCCGCGCCGAAGGGATATTGCGGTTCGTCGAAAGCTATCGTGAGTTTGCTCAAAGCCCGGAAGTTCGGCGCCGGTCGTTTGCCGCCTTGCCGTGGGCCGAAGAGCTGCTGCGACTCGCCTTGGCCAATGCAACCGAACGCCACGCCGGGGCAGCCCTGGAGGTCAAACCCGACAATCTGAAATTGAATGCGGATCCGGAGCTGCTCGCCCAGGCGGTGCTGAACTTGCTGCGCAATGCGTTTCGGGCGACCGCTGAGGTCGACAATCCAATCGTCATATTGGCGATCGCGCGCCAGCCGGGTGGCCGCTACCGGATCGAGATTCGCGACAATGGTCCCGGCATCCCGGCCGACCGGCGCGAGGATGTTTTCCTGCCGTTCTACACCACGCACAGGGGCGGCAGCGGCGTAGGTCTGAGCTTCGCACGACAGGTCGCGCTGGCCCATGGCGGCTCGATCAGCGCTGCCGAAGCCCCTGAGGGCGGCGCCTGCGTCGGCATCATCATCTAGCTATCTGCGCGGCATGGTTGTCTGTTATTAGGACTTGAGTGTGCCGTTGTGACGCAACCAGACAAACCGCAGCTTTGCTGGCATTTGTGAACGTTTGCCCATGCTGGAGGAGTTCCGATCGACCGAGGGATATCACCCGCGCGCTACGGCAAAGCTGGCCGTCACCTCGCGGACCGGCTGGCTGGCTTGGAGTTCTCGATTGGCGATAGCTGGGTCGAGCCCGAGGCACAGCGTTCGCTTGTCAATGGGAAATGTTGATCTGGGCTATACTTGAGCGGCTGCTAAATCGGCAGCTTTCCTGATTAGGTTCCGCCCTGCGTAACCTCTACCGCCTCTCAAGGCCCAGCCGAGATCGCTAAGCTGTTCGGCGGCCTAGCTGATCCGCCAACGCCGGCTCATACCGCGACCTGCGCTTGCTCCATCTTGGGCACCAGCAGGTGGATGACGAGCAGCGCCGCCAGATAGGTGAAGCCGGCGATGACGAACATCGGCAGGTAGCTGCCGGTGGCGTCGAGCACCCAGCCGGTGAACTTGGCCATAAACATGCCGCCGATGGCGCCAAGCGTCCCGCCGATGCCGATGATCGCACCCACCGCTTTCCGCGGAAACAGGTCGGACGGCAGCGTAAAGAGATTCGCCGAAAATCCCTGATGGGCGGCGGCGGCAAGGCCGATCAAAAGCACCGCGCCGACGACGCTGTCGATGCCCGGCGCGAGCATGACCGGCGGCACGCACAAGGCGCAGGCCAGCATGGCGAGCTTACGGCCGGCATTCACGCTCCAGCCGCGCTTGATAAGCGCCGACGAAAGCCACCCGCCGCCGACGCTGCCGACGTCCGATATGATGTAGATGGCGGCGATCGGCAGTCCGAACGTCATCAAGTCCATGCCGTGCCGCTCCGCGAAGAAGCTCGGCAGCCAGAAGAGGAAGAACCACCAGACCGGGTCGATCATGAACTTGCCGAGCGCATAGGCCCAGGTCTGCCTGTGCTTGAGCAGCGGCAACCATTTGACTTCGCCCGGTTCGTCGGCCGGGTCGCCCTCAATGTGGGCGAGTTCCGCAGCCCCAAGATTCCTCTTTTCACGTGGGCGCCGATAGATCGTCCACCAGAGCATGAGCCAGACGAAGACGAGCGCGCCGGTGATCAGGAATGCCGGTCGCCAGCCGAACCATTTCACCAATAAAGGGACGGTCAAGGGCGTCACGATC
>Ga0196981_1000581_pt1 | contig 10463 bp, 8 predicted proteins | sample S3_2013CmetaG_FD_155462 | JGI IMG/M metagenome (GOLD analysis project Ga0196981, IMG submission 155462) | Soil microbial communities from Anza Borrego desert, Southern California, United States - S3_20-13C | ecosystem: Environmental > Terrestrial > Soil > Desert | place: USA: California...
GATCTTATAGAAAAGATAGCCCGTCTGCCGGAATGCGCGCGGAATGCGGCCGCCGCGGAAAGATACGCAGTCCAGTCCCTCATTGCGAACGGCCGGTATTCCGAGGCGGTGCCGCGGCTGCTGGAGATGGACGCCATAGCCAAAGGTTATATTCCGCGTGGCCATTCATTCGAGCATGTGACCCGGCAAAAGGGGGCGATGGAGCCGAATTACGCGAGCCGGTCCTTCACCTTTGAAGGGGACCTTGCCGCTTGCCTGCCGAAGGATGACGGACAAACTATTCAGCCGCGGGCCGACCAAAGAGAGACGTTAGCAAAAGCGGCCGCGCTGGCCCCTGTCGCTGCCTCTGACGCCGTAAACTTTCTTCTTTCCCGTTTTTTATCCGCGGCGGGATATTACCCAGAGGCGGAGGAAGCCGCCTTGAAGATATCAATACCGGAAATCCGCAACCGTGCCGCGACGTTCCTCTTTGAGCATTACTTTCTTGCGGGGGACGAGGAAGCGACCTGGAGGGTCGCAAATCTTATCGGGATGTTCGATGATGCCCCGCTCGAGGTCGGCGGATGGGGCATGCGCGATCCGTCCCAGTGGTACAATGTCGTGGTACCGGGCGCCCGGGTCTTGTCGGAAAAACGCGGTCCCCTGGCGCTGCGTCTCGCTATTGCGTTCTCGAATGCTCGTACCAGGTTTACCGCGCTGGAAAGGTTAGCCTCGCGCGACTACAGGGAAGGCGCCTTGCCCGGGTTTGCCGGATGCGAAGACGGGCTGTCATGTTACCTCGCCCCGATGACTTTAATAGCGGAAAACGAAAAGGATGCCGCCGCCCGCGACTATATGTATGCAAGGCTGGCAGCGCTGGAACGGCAGCATGGCGACACGGAGGCCGCAGACCGGTTCCAGGAAAAAATCGTGAAGCCCGATCGCATGATTTGCCATTACGATATGTGCACGAATGCCGCGACCGGTCCCGTGAAACCGGACTGCGGAAAAATCCTTGCAGGAAGCGAGGCCGAGCAACTTGAGGTCCTGCAGGCATTACACGTGGCAACCGAGGGACAGAAGATACTGTCGCTTTACGAAGGTGATAAGGGCGACCCCGACGCGGAAAGGAAAAATCGCGCGCCGGAATGGGAGAAGCGGAGAGCCGCGGACGAGCTTGCGACGTGCCAGATTTCTTCCGGCACATACCGGCAATATGTCGCTGAGCCCGCAAAACTCGGTCCGCTGGCAAAGGACTACCTTAAGTATGTCGCAGACACGCACATGATGCGCGAGGACTACCTGGCGGCGGTCACCACAGCGGCTGCTCTCCCTGACCGGAAGGATCGCTATGAGGTTATCTCAGGATATGCCGCGCGACTATCCAATAAGCAAAGAAAGCCGCAATTCGACCAGTTGCTAACGGCCATGGACGCAACAGCTGCGATCCGGAACGATTATACATTCTGGTGGCATTTTCTTGAAAAGATCACGCGGGAGCCGCCTATAAGCCCTCTGGCACTTGCGTTAAGCGGTGAGCCGACGGGGCTAGCCGGCACAGGTACTTGGGAGCGGGCGTCGCAAATATTAGCTGACCGACCCGACGTACGCGCCGCCTTTCTAAGGTATCCGGCTTACCTCGTGCATAATCTTTGCCCGCTCCTCTCTGATGCCCTGCCGGGTCATGGAGGTTTTACTGGTTTTAATGGTGCTTCCCGCCCGCAGCGGGAGACCGTCTTTCAAAGCTGTCCAATGAAGCTGGTTGCCGCGCGGAAGTTCCGCGAAGCTTTATACCTTACTCAAAATTTGTTCCAGAATGCGGAAATGAATTACAGGATCCAGCTGGCGATACTGGAAGCGCGGCTGCAGGCGGAAAGCCTCCCCTACCGGCAATCTTCCCTGGTGCGCATCAAGCTCCGCTCCGATGGGGATGAAGACGTAGCCGTCGAGCGGGGATTCATGTATCTCGAGCAGAAGGATGCTTCACAAAGCTTTACGCGGTCGTACGAGTCGCCTTATAAGTGTATCGTCACCTCAAGCCGACCGTGAAATGAAAAAGAAGGGTCCAATGGCGCCGAAGTCCAAAAGTAAGAAAAGCAAAATCCAGAAGCTCCCGCAACCAAAGCTGGAGGTCGCCGCCGCCGTGCGTGAACTGAAAACGGTTCGGGATTTTATCCGCTATGCGGTGTCGAAATTCCAGCGCGCGAACCTGTTTTACGGCCATGGCACCTTCACGCCGTTTGACGAAGCGGTGTTTCTTGTCCTCGAAGGGCTGCGGCTGCCAATCGACCAGCTTGAGCCTTATTACGACGCGCAGCTTCTGCCCGCGGAACGCAAACATCTGGCCGGGTTGATCGAAAAGCGCGTCACCACCCGCAAGCCGCTCGCCTATATCCTGCAGAAAACTTACCTTCAGGGCGTGCCGTTCTATGTCGACGAGCGCGTGATCGTGCCACGCTCCTACATCGCCGATCTGTTGTTCAGCGACGTGACGGGGAACGAGGGCCTGCCGCTCATCGAGGACCCGACAGAGATCACCAGCGTGCTCGACCTCTGCACGGGCTCCGGCTGCCTTGCGGTCCTGGCCGCCCATCTTTTCCCCTTCGCCGAGGTCGATGCGGTCGACCTGTCGAAAGACGCCGTGGAGGTCGCGAAAATCAACTTCGCCGCGTCCGAACATACAGACCGCCTGCATCTGTTCCAGGGAGACCTGTTTGCGCCGCTGAAGGGCAAGAAATACGATTTCATCATCACCAACCCGCCCTACGTTGATGCGGAACTGATGGAGGGAATGCCGCCCGAATATTACCACGAGCCGCAGATGGCGCTGGGGTCTGGCAATGATGGGCTCGACATCACCCGCCGCATCCTGAAGGAAGCGCCGAAGCACCTGAACGAAGGCGGGCGTATTATCTGCGAGATTGGCTATGGCCGCGACAACCTCGAGGCCGCCTACCCGAAACTGCCCTTCCTCTGGCTCGATACCGAGAACAGCGAAGGCGAGGTGTTCTGGCTGACGCGCGAGCAGATGGTTTAACCCTTTTCCGGCGCCGCCAAATACCCTAATATTGGCGGGGCAGGGGGATAAGATGCAAAAGCTGGAACTGACCGACCAAGACCGCGAACTCGTGAAGGCCGCCTGCGACACCGCGCTCAAGCCCGTCCTGCAGATTTATAATGAAAAGCTCCCGCCGCTTGTCACCGCCGCCGCGCGGCTGGACAATGGCGATATCGTGACCGGCGTCAACCTCATCACTGATGTCGGCAGCATCTCGATGTGCGCCGAGCCCTTTGCCATCGGCGAAGCCAACCGCCGCGACGGCCGCACTATCACCGCGATCGTCGCTGTCTATCACCGCCCCGGTTTTGATCCGAAGGTGATCCCGCCCTGCGGCCGCTGCCGCGAAGTCATCGTTGATTTCATTGCCAAGGGCCACGCCATCCTCCGCGACCCCGGATCAGACCAGCATTACAAGGTCCGCACGACGGAACTGCTGCCCGTCCGCTATGGCGATTTCTGGCGCGACGGCGAGCTGGTTTAAGCTTTCGCCTATTTCTTGCGGTGCGGAATTTCACCGATGCGGCGCAGCAGCGGCGTCATCGTCAGGCCCTGAACGAAGACCGAGAAGGCGACGACCGTAAAGGTCACGGTCACAATCTCCGCCCGCAGGGGCATTTCTTCCGGCAGGCCGAGGGCAAGGCCGAGCGCCAGCGCGCCGCGCAGCCCGCCCCAGAACAGCACATGCTGGTGCTTCATGGAAACTTTCAACTTCGTGCCGCGGAACAGCGCCGCAAAGGGGTAGACCGCCACAGCGCGCCCCAGGGTGACGAAAAGGATGGCGATGAAGGCCGCGAACATGACCGGGCCGAAATTCTGCTGTGTTTCGTGCACGCCGATCAGGATGAAGATGAACGAGTTGGCGACGAAGGCAATGTATTCCCAGAAATTCGTCACGGCCTCCCGCCCCTTATCGGAAATCGCACCGAGGTAACCGTAATTGCCGGTCAGCAAACCGGCAGTCATGCAGGAAAGCACGCCTGAGAAATGAAAATGCTCGGCAACCAGGAAAGAGGTATAGGCAATGATCATCGTCAGCGTGATCTCGACGAGGTGGTCTTCCGTTTTTCCGGCGATAAAGAGGATCGCGCCCGCCGTCGCGCCGCCGACGAGCACGCCGCCGAAGACGGTCTTGACGACGGTCAGCGCAATGTCGCCCGCGCCAATGGCCTGGGATCCGGTGGCAATCGCGAGCGCGATCACAAAGGCGACGGCGGCGGTGCCGTCGTTGAGGAGGCTTTCGGCCTCGACCAGCAGGCGCAGGCGGCCATGGACGCCCGCTTCCTTGAAGGTGGCAATGACGGAAACCGGGTCTGTCGCCGCGATCAGTACGCCGAACACGCCGGCCGCCGCCGCCGGCCAGCCCGCCAGGTAATGCATGCCAAGCGCCGTCAGCGCCGCCGAGAGCAGCAGGCCGATGGTCACGAAGACCAGCAGCACGGGCATGTCGCGCTTCAGTTCTTTCCACGGGATGAACAGCGCAGCCTCGAAAATCAGCGGCGGCAGCAGCACGGAGAAGATCAGGTCCTTCGTGATCGGCATCTCGAAAGGGCGGACGAAGGTGAGACCGATGCCGGCAACGACGAGGCCGACGCTGTACGGAAGGTGAAGCCTGCGGGCCGCCATCGCGACGAGCGCGGCGAGCAGCAGCAAAATCTCGAGCTTCTCGATCAGCGCCAGCATGGGCATCTCCTAGTCGAGGCCGTTGAGCCAGATATGGGCGCCGATGCCGGCCGCGTAACCGAGCGCGATCGCCCAGCTCCATTTCAGATGGCTGAAGAATGTGTAGACGCCGCGTGCCTGCCCCATCAGGGCGACGCCCGCCGCCGACCCGACCGACAGAAGCGATCCGCCGATCCCTGCCGTCAGCGTCACGAGCAGCCATTGGTTGTGGCTGATATCGGGTTCCATGCTCAGCACGGCGAACATGATCGGGATATTGTCGACAACTGCCGAAAGAAGGCCGATGAGCACGTTCGCCCAGGTGGCGCCGAGATCGCCGTAAAGGAGGTCTGACATCAGCGCAAGATACCCCATCGCGCCCAGCCCGCCGACGCACAGCATGACGCCGTAAAAGAACAGCAGCGTATCCCAGTCGACGCGCTTGAGGCTGACGAAAATATCGAAGGGCTTGCTGGCGAGCTTGTAGCCGTCCTGTTCCGGCAGCGCGGGCGCGACCCAGTCGCGGCGCTCCCGTTTCTCCAGGAAAAAGCCGTAGACCTTCAGCATGCCAAGGCCCGTCATCATGCCGAGGAAGGGCGGCAGATGCAGCAGGTGATGCAGCGCAACCGTCTGCCCGATCGTCACGAGGAACAGCGCAAGCACGACAAAGCCGCCCTGCTTGACGCTTTCGGCGGACCCGCTGGCTGGCGGGCGCGCGCGGGGCACGACGAAGGACATGGCGACGGCGGGGATCAGCCAGCTGACAAGGGCAGGAATAAACAGCGCGAAAAATTCGTGGAACTCGACCAGGCCTTTCTGCCAGACCATGAGCGTGGTTATGTCGCCGAAGGGGCTGAAGGCGCCGCCGGCATTCGCAGCGACCACCACATTGATGCAGGCGACGATGACGAATACCCGCTCCGTCTGCCCGATCGCGAGCACGACCGCGCCCATGACGAGCGCCGTGGTCAGGTTGTCGGCGACGGGCGAGATGAAAAAAGCAAGCGCGCCGGTAATCCAGTAAATCGCCGGCATGGAAAGCCGCGCGCCAACCAATTTCGAGCGCAGAGCGGAAAATATCCCGCGTTCGTCGAGCGTGTTGATATAGGCCATCGCCGCCATGAGGAACAGCATCAGTTCCGAGAACTCAAGCAGGTTATGGCGCAGCAGGAGAGCGGTTTCTTCGCCAAAGCCTGCCTGCCCGAACGCGAAAGCAACCAGAATCCAGATCAGTCCCGCGAACAGCATGACAGGCTTGGATTTCTTCAGGTGAATGTTTTCCTCGAGAATGACGAGGGTATAGGCGGCGCCGAAAAGGGCAAGGCAGGCATACCCTGCCCAGTGCTGCGTAAAATCATGCGCGGCTGTCGCCGCCGCAGCAGGTGAGGGCAACAGCACAAGAAGCGGCAACAATGCGATGGTTGCAAAAATGGACATGACACCTCGGTTTGCGCGATTTTACGGGAAGCACAGCGCGAGTTCAATGAAAACCGGATCTACTTTGGCTTCCGCACGGCTTTCGCGATTTTCGCGCGATATGCGTCCGCCACTTGGGCAGGCGCGTCCGCAGGCGGCGCCAGCAGTTCCATCGGGGTCAGGAGGCGGTCGCGCGTCACAGCATTGGCAAGGCTGTATTCAACCATCCGCGCGAAGGGCGAGACGCTATCGTCCTCCGTCACATAACGCGGCAGTTCGTGATTGCTTTTGAGCGGGAACCATTTCGGCAGCATGCCGCGGATTTCTTTTTCGACGGTTTTTCCGTCGCGCACGCGCTTTTCCTTGTCCTTTTTCCTCACGGGTGCCTTGATGATCGTGCTGTGGGCTGAAAGATCGCGGATCTTCATGCCGCGCGCGAACCAGTCGAACACGGCGCGCAGGGGCGTCCACATGCGGTTCTTGATGCTCACCACGCGGTCGTTGGTCGCCTCAAGGTAGAGTGTCGTAAAGCGGTCTTTCTCCCGTCCTGGGCGCGACATGACGCCGACGCTGACGAGCGCGACCTCGTGCAGCAGGGCGCGGGCGTCTTTTTCGCTGTAACCGATTTTTTTCATCATTCGTATCGAGGCGATGAAGCACTCCTGCGCCGTGATCGTCCCGGCGCTGTAGCCGAAAAAAGTCACGTTGCGCAGGTTCTTGCGCGCTTCTTCAAGGGGCAGCGGCCTGCCCGTCACGTTTCCCTTCGCATCCATCGCGAAATGCTTTGCGACGAGCGGCATGATGACGCCGCGCGACAGGTTGTAGCCATTGCGGGAACTGAATTGGTTCGGCAGCGCGTCATAGGCGGCGACGTTGAATATCTCCGACAGGCCGGCATGCGACCAGACGAGGATCTCGGCGGGCGCGGCCTGCGGCGTCGCAGTCGTCAGTTCGCTTATATTCCTGAAGGCCGCGCGGATATGCTCGGGTGTGTCATCATAGGTGAAAAACCCGGTGAGGAAGATGACGGTCGGTTGTTCGATGCGGAGCGCAGCAAGGTCGATCTCGCGCATGCCGTGCGCGGCATTGTCGTTTGGTGCTGCGCGTCGCCAGAGCTTGCCCATGCGCCTTTGCGTTCCTGTTGGATGACAAAGCCTAGCAGAAGCGACGGAGACGGGCAAACAAGCCGGTTATGTTAATGCACGAGCCCGACCTTCACGGCCCAGAGCGAGCCGAGCGCCGCAAGCACCCATAATGCCAGACCCAGCGCGAAGGCCGAGGCGCCCGCCGATTTCACCACATCGCGCGTGAGGCCCAAGCCGATCAGGAACAGCGTCACGACCAGCAGCCGCTTCGAAAACGCGGCAATGATCTCGCCGATGAAGCGGATCTGCGGAAAAGCGGAGAATATCGCGGCCGTCGCAATGAATCCCGCGATGAACCAGGGGAATTTGCGCTTGCCGCGGCCGGCGAAGATATAGCCGAACAACAGCGACAGCGGCAAAATCCACAGCGCGCGGGCGAGCTTCATGGTGGTGCCGGTCTGCAGCGCCTCCGGCCCGTATTGCAACGTGGCGCCGACGACCGAGCTGGTGTCATGTATCGCGAGCGCCGCCCAGAGCCCGAACTGGTGTTCTGTCAGGCCCATCGCATGTCCGGCGAAGGGAAAGAAAAAAAGAGCGACGGCGTTAAGGATGAAAACAGTGCCGAGCGCGACGGAGATGGAATGGTTTTTGGCGTCGATGGCGGGGGCGACCGCCGCGATCGCGCTGCCGCCGCAGACCGCAGTGCCGACGCTGATGAGCAGCCCCGTATCGCGCTCCGTCCGGAACAGCCGCGCCAGCGCGTAGCCCGCCGCGAGCGTCAGCGACAAGCCGATAAAGGTATACCCGATGCCGGCCAGGCCGACGCGCGCGACCTCTGCGAGATCCATGCCTGCGCCCAGCCCGGCAACCGCGATGCTCAGGAAGAGCTTGGAGAAGCGCTTGGTTTTTTCTTCTTCCGGGTTCCCGAGCGCAAGCGCGATGACAGCGCCGAGCAGCAGCGCGACGGGAGAGGTAATGACCGGCGCAAGACATGATGCGCCGCCGAGTAGCACCGCGCCAAGCTGCACATTCCTGGGCGCTTTAATCATGCTTCGGCGACCGGTGGCGGCGAAAGGTCATCCAGGACAGGCCGTAATTGATGCAGATTTCGGTGCCGTTCGGAATGTCCTTCAGCGCGGTCAGCACGTAATAGACCGTGTCGTGCTCGGCTTTCTTTTCCGCTTTTGCGTTGGCATCGACGAGGTGGTTGCAGTAGGAGACCGCACCCATCGCAAAGCAGGTCGATTTCGCAGCATCGGTGATGCCTTCGCGGCGCAATACGCTTTCCGGGAGGTTCTCGCCGCTGAAATAGTAATCGCCGATGACTGTCGTCGCGACCACGGGGCTGTCCTGCTCATTGAAGATAAAAACCGGGGAGATTTCGATGACCTCGCCGGCCGCGATGTCGTCCGTGCAGAACAGCCCGCGGCCCTTGCCGTGGACCGGCGCCAGATAAAGGCCGTCCTTGCGCGTCATGACCGTCGGCTGGATTTTGAGCATGGAGCGGCACCGCATTGTTTTGCCGGTTCAGGCTAGCAGCTTTTCTGCTATAATAGGAGCGCCAAAATGTAAGGAAATTGTCAGCATGGCCGTCAAGGTTTCCGATATCCTCGCGCATTTCGAGCGTACGGGCGACCAGTTCCTCTCGAAACCCGAATTCCGCGCGAAGCTGAAGACGGGAAAACAACTGCGCATCAAATATGGCGTCGATGTGCGCACGCCGATGCTGCATATCGGCCATGCCGTGAATCTATGGCTGATGCGCTACCTGCAGGATCTGGGCCACAAGGTGGTCTTCGTGATCGGCGATTTCACGACGCGCATCGGCGACCCCGACGGCCGCCTGGAAACCTGCGGCGATGTGCCGCCTGACGAGGTCGAGAAAAATATCGAGACCTTCATCGCGCAGGCGCGCATGGTCCTGCGCTTCGACGATCCGAAGCTGATCGAGGTGCGGCGCAATTCCGAATGGTACGGCAAAATGCCCCTGCGCGAATTCATGGAGCTTGCGTCGCTGGTCACCCATGCGCGGCTAATGGCGCGCGACATGTTCCAGCTGCGCATCGCGCAGGGCCGCGAGATTTACGTGCAGGAAATGCTCTACCCCATCTTGCAGGGCTATGATTCGATGATCGTGGATTCCGACCTGGCGATCGTCGGCTCCGACCAGTTCTTCAATGAATCGATCGGCCGGCTGCTGCAGGAAAAGTACGGCAAGAAGCCGCAGACGCTGATCACCACGAAAATAACGCCCGGCATCGACGGTCGTGGCAAGCAATCCAAAAGCGCCGGAAACTATATCGGTTTGCAGCACAGCCCGCGCGACAAGTTCGGCCGCGTCATGAGCATTCCCGACTACCTGATCGAGGAATATTTCCGCATCTATACCGATGTGCCGTTTTCGCAGATCACGGGGTTCAAGGCGATGGTCGGGCGCAAGCCGCGCGACGCCAAGCTCGCCCTCGCATCCGCCATCGTCGCGCGCTACCACGGCGCGGCTGTGGCGGCGGAGGAGCGGGACTGGTTCGAAAAAACCGTCTCGCGCGGCGAAGTACCGCAGGATTTGCCCGTGCTGGGCGTGCCGGGGCCGAAGCTCTCCGCGATCGATCTTGTGCGCCTCGCGCGGCCTGGCAAGAGCAAGAGCGACAGCCGCCGCCTGATGAAGCAAGGCGGGGTGGAGCTGAACAACAAAAAGCTTGCCCATCCCGATCTCGAGCTCGTGCTTAAAACGGGCGATATCCTGAAAGCTGGCAAGCGCAAATGGTTCCGCATCGAGATCGTCCAGCTGCAGTCGCTGGAATCCGACCTGCTGCGCCTCGACCACTTGCAGGCCTCCGAACTTGATTTCGCGGTCAAGTATGTCCCGTCCTGGGACATCGTCAAATATCTCGGCAAGCTGGCAGATTCAAAGAAGCCGGATTCCGAGCGGGTGCGCGAGGTTTTCCGCGAGATAGTGCTGCAACCGGAGCCGCGCCGTGATTGGCTGTGGAAAATCGCGACCAAGAAAGAGCCGAAGAAAATCCTCGGCATCGCGCATCTGCGCCGCGACGGCCGGAAGGCGTCGAAGCAGGTCTGGCTGACCGAAGACGGCCTCAGCCGCGAATTCGTCATGCGCGAGGCGATGATGGCCGTCACGGACTACGCCTTTTCCCAGCTCGGCCTCAACACGCTCGCCTTCAAGGACGCCTTTACCTTTGCAACCGCGCCGCGCGATCTCGAGGTGCTGGAGCAGTCGATGCGCAAGATGGAAGCATAGGTAAAGG
>Ga0196981_1000582_pt1 | contig 10461 bp, 10 predicted proteins | sample S3_2013CmetaG_FD_155462 | JGI IMG/M metagenome (GOLD analysis project Ga0196981, IMG submission 155462) | Soil microbial communities from Anza Borrego desert, Southern California, United States - S3_20-13C | ecosystem: Environmental > Terrestrial > Soil > Desert | place: USA: California...
AAATGGAGACGGATTTGCAGATATAGTAAAAAGTCATTATTCGGGTTTTTTTGACCAGCACACTTTGCTTAAAAATTCTACCCCGCCCCATCTTATTAAAAGTATAAAGACTGAATACGGAGGGATAATAACATTCAATTACACCAAAAGCACTTATTTTAATAATACTGATCCTGAAAATTTCCTTTCAGCTTCTGGAGAGCTGGCAAAACAAAGCCTTGGATTTAATGTCTACGTTGTCAATCGCATATCGAAAAATAACACATTGAACTCAACATTCAACGTATTATATGATAGAATTTTCAACTATTCTTATGGATCATATAATACAACTAAAAGAGAATTCAGGGGATTTGGAAAAATTTCAGAATATAAAAATGAAGGCTACAATGAAAAATATTTTTATCAAGATTATATCCGCAAGGGAAAAGAAAAAAGCCATATAGATTATAATTCAACTGGAGCTATATTTTTCCAAAAAGATACATTCTATAATTATACTGAATTAGAAGGAATATTTAGTTTGAGCCTTACAAATATAGTCGAGTATTATTATGATGGAATATCAAATCCGGTTGTTGAAAATAAATCATTCCACGTAAATAATCATGGAAATTATGAATACATAATAGATTTTGGGGATACGTCTTATTTAGGCGATGAAATGTATTATGTTTATACATACGCAATAAACAATGACCCATGGATTGTAGATAAAATCGCCAGTATTACACTAAATGATTCTAGCAGAAAAATCCACGAAACAAAATATTATTATGATAATAACGGCCTTGGCGGAGTAAATATAGGAGATTTGACTAAAATTGAAGAATGGAATAGCAATGGAAACAACACATACACGTATTATACCTATGACGGCTCTGGCAATAAGATTACAAAATCAGATAGTTTAGGAAATACAGAAAAATATACTTACGACAGCACAGGAAAGTATCTTATCTCAATAACTAATCCTCTAGGACACATAACATATTATAATTTCAACCAGACAAACGGAAAAATGATGTATAGTGAAAGCAATAACATAAGAACATATTATGAATATGATGCTCTTGGAAGAATCGCTAAGATAATAAAACCGTATGACTCTCATGCTCTCCCTACAACAAGCTTCGTATATGGACTGAATGGTTTTGCAGGCGAAGCTATAACAGTGAAAAATAAGATAAATTCCGACAGATACGGCCAAGTAACATATTTATATGATGGGTTCGGAGAAATCTTCCAGATAAAGACAAGATATGATAATACATCCTCGATAATCAAAAATATTTTCTATGACAATAATTACCGAAAATACATGGAACAGGAAACGTTCCTTAATATCTCGGCAGGAATGTCAGGTGTTTCAAATTCATCATATTTCACGCGCTATGAGTACGATGCTCTAGGAAGGCTTTCGAGAATAGTAAACAGGGACAATACATCAAGAAATATAACTTATTCCCAAAGGAACATAACATTTATTGACGAAAATTCCAATACAGTAATTCATATACTGGATGCATATGGCCGTGTAGTAAAGATAATTGAATATAATTCAGACCCTATAATAGGCCTTCAGGCATATATTACAAAATACGATTATGACGGCAATGGCAATATAATAAAAATAACCGACAGCCTCGGAAATATTTACAGGTATAAGTATGATTCCTTAAACAGGAAAATATTTGAAAGCCACCCCGACATAGGCAATTGGACTTACAGCTATAACATTACAGGAAATCTTGTCAGTATAAGCGATCCGAGCAGAAACAACATAACAATACTTTATGATAAACTAAACAGGATACTATCTAAAAGATCCTCGACGACAAATATAACATACGTCTATGATAATGAATATCAGGGGACACTGTCAGCAATAATATTGAATTCGAACAATACAATAAACTATTCTTACGATAAGAGGTTCAGAATTATAAGAGAAATACAAAATATCAGCGGAATAGTTTTCACAAACAACATACTCTATGATTCATCAGATAAAATAATATCCTCTGATGGCTTGATATATAATTACAACACTTTAGATCAACTATACTCTATAAATAATTATGTAAACGCATCTTACAACGCCAAAGGCCTTTTGGCAAATAAGACATATATTTTGAGCGGGATTTCGACCGTATATGAATACGATTTAAATCATCGGATTACAAGAATAAATACTACAAATGTCCAGGACATAAGATATGCATATGATGGCTCAGGAAATATCATTTCAATAAACGATTCGACTCAGGCAAGAAGATATAATATGTCTTATGACGGCCTAAACAGATTAATCAGGACAAACGTGAGCAATAGCAGTACAACAAGCATATACAAGTATGCATATAATCCTATAGGAAATATAATGAAAATTGTCGAGAATAATTTCAGCAAGAAATTCATCTATACTGCGTTTAGGCCTCATGCTCCTTCAACTATAATAAATGGATCTTCAGGCATAGATATATATGAAGTTTCAAGCATAGATACTGGAAGCAGGAACAGGACTTTCCACATATACTTAGTTAGCGATAATGGAGCTGCATTAAATGGAGTTAATTTGACAGTAGACTTAGGTAATGGCAAACTAATTAATTATACTGGCATAAATATTACAGATTACACGCTCATAATAATAAATACGACTTATTCGAATGGCGGAAGCTATAATCTGAGCTTCAATGCAACTTCAAACGGAATAAAGGATTCTGAAATAGAGAAAATAAAATTCGGAATACATGCAGATAGCCTTAAATTAGTATTGGGCGAAACTTCATACAGGACATTCCAGCTGGATTTGCGCAGCAACATATTAGAGAATATAGCCAATGTATATTGGAATTGCAGTGAAAACATAAACTCCACCATATTCAATATGACAAATGAAAATTCAGTAATAAATATAACATTAATGAACTACATCGAGCATAATTATAGCATCCCCGGATCTAAAAATTTCACATGCAGCGTAAATAGCAGCGATGGAAGCGATACAATAACTTTAGAATTTACAATTGACTCCTTGATTATTGAAGATTATGATCTTTTGTATAATAATATTGCACGAAGAGTGATCGGATATTATATTAACAATCGATATCATGATACCTCATCGAATATAACTATGACAGGGGATAATTATACGACATTATTGACTGATTTGGAAACAAATGAAAGATTGCTGGTCCTTGCAGAATTTAATTTCAGCAATGATTCAGCAAACGACTTCATAATAAGCGTGTCAGACACTTCTGCAAATGATACAGTGCAGCTTTACAGAGATAGCTTCTATACAGAGGGTGCAAGCGTTAAGAATTATGATCGCGCAAATAAAAACTACACTACAATAATCATGATGTTTGACGTATTGAATAATTGGAATGCAGGGTTTGTGAACTGGAGCGTCACAACTCCTGCAGTAAGCAACAGCACATTCCTTGAAAATAATGAAACTATACTAGTATTTATAGAATCAAACTACACGCAGGGAATATTTACTCCTAAAATAAATGCAAGCGTTTCATCATACGTCGATAGCATAAATGATTATTTCTTTGCAAAGCCTGCAAAAATAGATAATCTATTCACCCTGAATGAAAACTTGACGAATACTATCAATGAACTGATAATAAAAAATAACCTTGAAAGCAATCAGGGAATATTCTGGAGGCTTCATACTGGAATAATAAACGTAACATCAAACCAGACACTTATATTAAATGCTTCAGAAGATATGCTTGTATATATTGCGACAAATTACAGCAACAGCACGATCTATAAGACAACTGCATACATTAACTCGACCCAATATAACGATACAGAATACAGCGTGGTGATAATATGAATATAAATAATAAAGCAAAAATAACGCTGATTGCAATAGCAGCAATATTTCTTGCAATAATATCTTCAGAGTTTATTAGCGCTGTTGATATAAATTTCACCTACGATTCAAACGGCAATATGATAAGCGGAGACGGAAGATTCAGGACATATAACAGCGTCAATCAATTATCAAGAATATACAATGGAAGCAACGCCTCAATGCCCCTGCTTTTCGAATACAGGTATCATCCTGTTGAAGACAGGGTTTGGATGAAAAGAAGATATCTTGCAAACGGATCAATTGCCGAAACTACATACTACTTCACAAAAAACAGCCTGAGAGTGATAAATTCGAGCGGTACGTTCAACATAACATACATCTATCATGATGGAGTGCTGATAGCCCAAAGCATAAATAACATAAAGACATATTTCCTGACAGATGCTCTTGGAAATGTTGTTGCATCAATCAATGCAACTACAGGATCAGCATTTGAAAATACTACTTATAGCCCATATGGAGATATAATTACGGGCGGAAACAGGACAAGATACGATTTTAGAGGAAGAGAATATGACGATTATTCTCTTGTTTCGGACTTCAATTTAAGAAAATATAATCCTGATATGGGAGTATTCATTCAGCCTAAATTCGCTTCAGAGATATATGACCCGCAGCTCTTTAATCCTTACGCATTTAGTAGAAACAACCCATATCGTGTAGAGATGAAGGATTAGAATTTATTTTAATTTTTCCTCAAGGTCTGAAGCTTTCTTTTCTTGTGATCTTGCCAGTTCAAGCATTCGTTGTTTAGGCTCATAATCACTTGCATATCCCGCAAATAAATTTCTTGCCCAATAAGCATTTCTTTTATATTGTTTTATTTTGCTTCGAGTCTTAAGTCCAGTTATACCAAGACCAGGTCTGCTTAAGTCGTATGCGCTTCTATATTCACTCATAATAGAACCAAATGAATTTGAAATATAAAGTTAACGATATTAGAAAGAGTTAATTAGAATTAAAATGAATATTAAAAAAATTAAGAAGCTTTACTTCTTCTCCATATATCCGCATTTTCCGCAAGTCCATCTGTCCTTGTGGTTTGCCATGAATACTGAGCATTTCGGGCAAGTCTTGTTTTTCTTTTTCAAGTGATTGCCTGTAACTTCGTAAACCTTATACATGTTATACTGCTTTCCCCTTTTAACTGGGCCGCCTTTTTGTGCGCCTTTCTTATCGTCTTTCTTTGGTGCTGCCATTTTAGTCTCCGTAATTGAATTTAATTTTGATTAGCTTACTTCTTAGCCTTCTTTGCTGCAGCTGCTGCTTGCTTTGCTGCCTTGATCTTGTCTTTTTCTGCTTTCTGCTCTGCTTTAGTCAAGTGCCTTAGCTTGATGTATGAATTCTCAAGAGTATTGAGCTTTGCTTCATCATCATAGATGAATCCAGTCAATACTGCCTTTTCAGCACCATATAGAGTGTCGATTCTTCTTACAATAGTAAGATTTTCCTTTGATGATAATTTGCTGCATAAGTCTTTTAGCATTTCGCTTCTTGAAGGAGTCTTTCCTTCGAAAGTGATATTTGCCTTGAAGCTTGTTCTATGCAATAATGGTTCATGATTTTTTCCTAGTACTTCTATATTCATTTTTTATTCCTCATTGAGTTTGTTTTTAGTATATTTTATTATGAAAATAAATTTATTTTACCTTGATTGCGTATTCGCCTTTCAAGTCTACATTGATCTTCTTTGCAACTGTTGAATTTGCAACATCCATGAAATAGATCCTGCCTTGCCAGTTGTTGCTGAAAGTGTTTCTCTTGCATATTGGGCAAGTCTCCCCTTCAACGAATAATTTACATTTCTTGCAAACTTTTTTCTTGCTCATGTTGTTTCCTCTTGATATAATTTATAGATTATGTTGTTTTTATTAATTGATTAAAAGCAATTACTTTGCTTTCTTCTCTTCTTTCTCAGCTGCTGGAGCTGGCGAATTTATCCAGTCTTCTCTTCCAAGGCCTTCCTGTCTCATTGTAAGGCCGATTTTTGGATTTTGCAAGTCTTTGTATGATACAGCAATTATTTTTGCCTTGCATACATCGCCTACCTTTAAAGTGTGTTTTGTATTCTTTCCGGACAATACTCCATCTTTGCCGAATGATACGAAGTCGTTCATTGTCTGCGAGATGTGAATCATTCCTTCAACTGGTCCTATGTTTATGAATGCTCCGAAATCAGCGACGTTAGTTACTTTTCCTAAGACTATCTCCTGAACTTCAGGCTTGAATGTCAATAATGTGAATTCTACGCTATAGTGAGCTGAGCCGTCTCCTGGAAGGATCATGCCGTGGCCTACTTCATCGACTCCAGTTACATCTACAACAAATCCGAGCTCCTGGCTTATGTATCCGTTGAATTTCTTCTTTATTTCAGCAGTCAATGCTAGCTCTACATCGTCAGCAAATGATGCTGGCGGCAGTCTTATGAAATCTTTAACTTTTGTCTTGTAGTACATTTTTGTCCTCACGCGAAATCCAAGTACTTCTTGGATTTCAATGCTATAAATCTTATCCCGTTATGCTTATGCTTGAGCATTCTTCTTAATGCCTGATCCTGAGTACAGACTATATCTTGATTAGTCACACTCTCCAAGATCAAATTATCCGCATAAGATTCATTATTGGAATTTGGAAGCCTTTTTAAGTTTTTTTGTTTTATAAGCTTGAGAGCGACTTTTGCATGCATGGCTTCAGTCTTTTTGGATGCAGCAAGCTTTTCAAGCTCAAGTATGCTCACGTCGAACACGCACAGCTCATACGGCTCTGTTATAAGACGCTTGATCTCTGAAAATATGTCGACTTTGAACTGTGATGGAATCATCAAAAAGTTCGTATCAAGCACAATTCTAAGCATAAGAACAAGAATAAAACTTGGTTTATAAAGCTTTCTTTATAAAGAAAGTTCGGAGCGCAGTGAAGTTTTATAAATACCGGCCGGTTTTATCTCCTGCAATAGCAGCGCCAGCTAGCGAACTATCTACAACATAATCTTTTGCGTCTAGACTCGTTTGCGGCAAACGAATAAAGAAACTATGTGAGCCTGGCGCTGCTAACTAGAGAGAAGCAAATTAGAAATTCTCTTTATCTTCTCTCAATCTGAATAATCTTCCATCCACAACCTTGAATTTTCTTTTAGGCAGCTTTATTATTCTTTCCTGCTCTACATATTCGACGGCAATTCCCAGCAGCAAGCTGTATAATAGGATGAAAAGCATGACTGTCAATAATGAATCTGGAATGCTTGTGAAAGCTCCCAAAACAAGTATCATGACTCCAAGTATCATTCCTTTAGGGGCTAATGCAAGAAGCAATTTGTTCTGAAGAGAATAATACCTATAGTAATAGTTGATTATTAGCAGTCTCAAGAATAGATATGCTCCAAATATTGCAAGAGCCTTATACCATAACCCCTCATCAAAATGAATCGTTGCAACAAAGCCTATCAAGATAAATATCAGCATCTCCAGAGTCTTGAATATGAAAGGTGAAAAACTATGCATGTTGCTTGTCTTTCGAACATAGCTATTTCCAAAGAAAACTCCAAGAATCAATATTGCAAATAATCCTGATCCTCCAAGCTGATCAGTTACAGCATAAGTTGTTACAGCAACGAAAATCATCCCGAGTTCGTTAGCGATAGATGCTTGCCTGTATCTTAATATCCTAAAAGTGATTATTCCGCCCAGAACTCCGACAGCAAGTCCGATGAATATGTATTTGAGCAAGTAGACAATATTTGAAAATACGTTTCCTTCAAGGCCGTAAAATACCATGATGCTAAATGCAAATAACAAGATCAAAGGATTTGCAAGATCTCCTTCTTTCTTTAATTCCCCGACAAGGAAATATTCTATTGATGAAAGTATTATTGCAAGCACTGCTCCATGAACAGGACTTATCGGAATAATATATGATGATAAGACTCCTAGAATAACAACGTTCACGACAAGTATTGCAATAAACATTGAAACAGTAGTATAGTTTATTACGATGTTTTCATGATTGAGCCTCACGCTAAGTTCAAATAAGAGAACTACGAGCAAGAATACTGCCAAATCTTCCATGAAGTTTTGGCTAAAAGACAAAATAGGCAAAGTAGAATTTCCTATTGTAATCATCCCGAGAAGTATCCCGAGAAGAACAAGAGTCAGCTTATATCCAGTCCTATTGCCAAGAGCGCGTCTCCTAAGAGATAAGACGATGCATCCTATAAGAATTATTATCCCAAGATATGCTAACTGTTCTAATAGCTTTAAATCAAACAATACCTACACCTCTTATTAGACGAATACTTGTAAGGTATATTTATTAAGTTTGTGCATTCGTCTGCATCTAAAAATCTAAACATTTTAAAACAAGTATATCGCAAATAGCAACAGAATGGCAAAAGTAAAATCAAGTAGCGATAAAATAAGCAAAATTCTTGAAAAAGTTAGTTCTCAAATCAAGCCGGACATGTCAGCCGTTAGCGATGCTGATTTTGTTGTCGAAAAAATTAATTCCATCTTAAAGAAGAAAAAAATTGATGCAGAGTGCGTCAAGGGCGGAAGTATTGCTAAGGGAACATTTCTCAAAGATGATTATGATATAGATTTATTTGTTAGATTCAATAGATCGTACGAGGACAAAGAAATCTCAAACATTCTAGAACCAGTGATTGCAGAAATATGCAAGTCTATGAAGACAAAGCTGGAGAGAATACACGGCAGCCGTGATTATTATCAATTTACAATCCAAAAGGCAGGAAAAAATAAAACAGATCTCAAGGAACTATCATTTGAGATAATCCCAGTAATACTCATCCATGCATCAAATCATTATGATGCAAATAACAGTACAGATTTAAGCCCGGAACATGTTAATTGGGTATTAAAGCATACTAAAAAAAATCCGGAATTAACTTCAGACATAAGGCTTGCAAAACAATTCTGCAAGGCAAATAAAGTCTATGGGGCTGAAAGCTACATCAATGGATTTAGCGGACATATAATAGATATATTAGTCATACATTTCGGATCGTTCATCAATCTGATAAAAAAATTCTCGGAATTCGAATTAGATAAGATAAAAGATAAGCCAATAATTATAGATACAGAAAAACATCTCACAAGCCCACTTAAAGAATTAAACCCGAGCAAGATAACTTCATTAATTGTCGTCGATCCAATACAGCCGTATAGAAACAGTGCTGCAGCAGTAAGCCTTGAAACTCTCAAGAAATTTATAGAAGTATGCAAGTTATTTTTGAAAAATCCTGGCGAGAAATTCTTCGAGATAAAAAAATACGATATACATCAAGAGATGAAAGATTCTCTCAAGCAAGCTAGCAAAAAATCTAGGATGACAGACAAGAAAATTATAAAATTAATACTCGAAATAACAACTGTCGATGGAAGCAAAGATGTAGTTGGAACAAAAGCTCTCAAGGCATATGAAAGCATGCTTGAAAACTTGAAAGCAAATGATTTTATAGTCCTTGGAAGCGGATGGAATTTTGACTTCGAGAAGAAACTTGCGCAAGTTTTCCTCTTAATCGACTCTAACATAACTAAGCATTACATACAAAGAGGACCTCCAGTGAGTTCATCTGCCGACTATAAAAGATTCGTCGATAAGCATACATCGTTGAAACACAAAATTCTAAAGAAAGGGAATGCTGTGAGCGCGATAGTCCCGAGAAAATTCACGGACCCTGTCGAGTTGATCAAAGAGATATCTAAAAAAGACCCAGTAGTAAGTAAAATAAAAAATATTAAAATAGTCAGGGCATAATCATATCAAAATACAATATAATTCAAAATGGTCAAGAAGAAAACAAAAAAAGGCAGTAAAAAAATATTCGATAGCAATATTTTGAAAATTTTATTGATATTAATCATAATAATTGCTGCAAGCTTCATATTTGATAAATTAGTCTTGAAATTCGTCGATAAAATAAATCCTTTTGAAAATCCGAATGTATCAAGTCCGCTATTTTCGATATTATATTTTTTCACATTAATTGGAGACTGGAATATTTTTATCTGGATAATCATCTTCCTTGCAATTTCACTCTACATTAACAAAAAGCCAGTAATGCCTTATTTTTTAACTTTGATAACTGCATCTATTGCCAATACTCTGATTAAACTAATAATAAATAAGCCAAGGCCTTTTGAGAATCTCGGGTTTGAAAGCATAATTGCAACTATAGGAAGTTCATTCCCGTCAGGCCACGCGATGCTGATATTTAGCATCGTCCCGATAGTATCAAGACATTTCCCAAGAATCAAAATATTATTCTGGATAATAGCTTCGCTTGTAAGTTTGAGCAGGATATATCTGGGAGTCCATTATCTAAGCGACGTCGTCGCGGGAGCAATACTTGGCTACGCCATTGGATGGCTATATTTAAAACTCGGTGAAACATATGGCTGGAAATACTGAAAAAGAAACTGAGAGAAAAATAGACTGGCACGAGATACGCCGAAAGACATTTCATATAATCGGCGGGCTGATATTTGCAGCAACAATATATTTCGATATAGCCCAGGCATGGATGGTTTTGCTTCTTCTCA
>Ga0196981_1000583_pt1 | contig 10439 bp, 10 predicted proteins | sample S3_2013CmetaG_FD_155462 | JGI IMG/M metagenome (GOLD analysis project Ga0196981, IMG submission 155462) | Soil microbial communities from Anza Borrego desert, Southern California, United States - S3_20-13C | ecosystem: Environmental > Terrestrial > Soil > Desert | place: USA: California...
TACGGTCCAGATCGCCCTGCAGAAAGCGCGTGAAATTTTCGAACTCAAGCGCGCGCGGCACAGCGCCGAGGAAAAGCTACGGCAGGCGCAGAAAATGGATGCCGTTGGCCAGCTTACCAGCGGGGTCGCGCATGACTTTAACAACCTCCTGACTGTCATCCTCGGCAACACACGGCTCATCCGCCGCCGTGCCGAGGAGATTGCCGATGCAGATTCAAGCGCGGCGTTGCTCCGGAAGGTCGACGCGGTGGAAGCGGCCGCGCGGCATGGCGCCGAGCTTGTACGGCACCTGATGGTTTTTTCCCGCCAGCGCGAATTGAAACCCGAAATCCTCGAATTGGGGGAAACTGTCCAGCACACGGTTTCCCTCCTTCATCGCACGCTGGGAGAGCGGATCGAATTAAAATTTTCCTGCTCCGGCGGTCCGTATCCGGTGCGCACGGACGTGACGCTGCTCGAAAGCGCCGTCATCAATATCGCCGTCAACGCGCGCGATGCTATGCCGGAGGGCGGTCTGCTCACCATCGATGTCGCGCAAGGCGACAATAACGGAGTGGCCTGCGGCACTGTCGCCATCACGGATACCGGTACGGGGATGCCGGAGCATGTCCGGGCCCGTATCTTCGAGCCTTTCTATACGACCAAGGCCGCCGGCGAAGGCACAGGGCTTGGGCTTGCGATGGTTTACGGCTTTATCCGGCAATCAGGCGGAAGCATCGAGGTGGAGAGCAGCGAAGGGAAGGGGACCCGCTTTACAATTTATTTGCCGCTGGCAAACCAGACTGAAGGAGAGGTGATATGCAAGGCAAGCTGAAGGTCATGGTCGTTGACGACGAACAATCGGTTCGCGACGTCCTGGTCGAAAATCTGGAGGATTGCGGGTTCGAAGTCGCTTTCGCGCGGGACGGACAGGAAGCCCTGAACATGATTGACGAGGGCCATCACCGTCCCCAGGTTGTGATTACCGATATTATCATGCCGAAGCGCGAAGGGCTTGAAGTCATCATGGAATTGCGCAAGCGGCATCCGCAAATTCGCCTGATCGCGATTTCGGGCGGCGGGCGCACCAAGTCCGCCGATTTCCTGCAGCTCGCAAAAAAGCTCGGCGCCGATGCGATCCTCCCGAAACCACTCGATCTCGACATGCTTGAAAAGACCGTGCGGAGCCTTGCTTCATAACCCTGCCCTGGGGTTCTGCTATTTCGTACGCTGTGCGGACGAATGATCGCCAGACGGGTCTTTAGGAGAGGATGTAGGTTGGAATCCCCGTACATTCCGTCCTAACCATCCGTAAATCCAGCAAATTACGCCTCTAGGGCTTAACACGCGCCGTTGGTATGATAATGGCCAAGCCTTTCCCTTGGGAAATCGTCTGATATGAAAGGAGGCGTTAAAATGGCAAAAAACCGTTCTACCTGTCCTTTCCCCAAGCTAACCGGCCGCCTGTACATTTTTCCTGCGCTGATCCCGATGGTGGAGATCCTGCCTTGGCTGCTCACGGCAGTCGGCGCGCTTGCCGGGGCGACAGGCGGGGCGTTCTGGTCACGGCGGCGGAACGTCCTCATTCTGATTGCAGCTTTATGCTTCCTTGCTGCCGGCTGCGTTTATGCGTGGAATGAATTTCATAAGCCTTCGGCGGAAGAAGGCTCGCGCATGATGCCTACCCAGGATCTGCCCGGGCTTACAACAGGAGCTGCGCCCGCCGTCGTGGCCAAAACGCATGAAGCTTTCGCGCCCCTGTGGAGCTTGAAGATCCCGCATGAAGCCCTGGCGACACCGGTGGTTCATGGCGATCTTTTGCTCCTCGGCACGTTCGAGGGTGCGCTGGATGCCTATGCGCGCGCCGACGGAAGGCTTGCCTGGTCGCTGCAGAAGAAAGAGCCGATTTTTACGAATATTGCGACGACGGAATCCGTCGGATTCGTCGGGGAGGGGCTTCACACCGCGCCCAGCGCATCGCTCACGGCGCTATCGCTGCCGGACGGGAAGCCGCTCTGGTCCCGCCAATTCCGCAGCCATGTCGAATCCGAAACGACGCTGGACCCCCTGCACAACCGGCTGTGGACCTGTGCCGGTGAACTTGGGGTCTGGGCGCTCGATATGCAGGACGGCGCAGTGCTTTGGCGCAACGCGATCGGTCATACCGACGCGACCCCGCTGCTTGTTGGGGACCAGCTCCTTGTCTCCGCGCAGCCGGATGAAAAAAAGGTTGGCGCGATTCTGGCCGCGCTGGACGCTGGAAGCGGGGCTGAAAACTGGCGTGTCGCCTTGCCGGGCAACACCATGGGATCGCCGCGGGCGGCAGGCGACCTCGTTCTGGTTGCGACGGCAATCGGACAGGTGGGTCCCCAAAAGGCGGACGACAAAGGCTGGTCCCATGCAGTGGACATGTCCGGAAAAAATGTCTGGTCGGTCGAATTGCCCGGCATGCCGCTGCCGGAAGCATCCGTGCTGCCTGACGAGGGGCTTATCATCCACACCCTCAAAAGCGGCGACCTGATCGCCCTCCATATCAAGGACGGCAGCCGCGCCTGGCACGTAAAACAAGGCGTAGAATTTCTGGCGCCGGCGGGCCTGCGGGCAGATTCTGACCCGAAATTGCTTGCCGGGATTGGCTCTGACGGCCTTGTCATCATCCGGAATGCATTGGATGGCACAGAGCTCCGCCGCATCAAGCTGAAGCAGGGAGGTTATGCGGCTCCCGTTTTCGCGGATGATATGCTATATCTGGCAGCGCCGCACGAGATCACCGCCTATGGCGGCGTGCACCTGCTGACACGCGGAGAAAAATAACGTGCAGACCCTGTGGATGAAGTTTTCCGAAGATGCTTCGCTGCCCGGCACATTTGCGCCTGAAGAACGGAAAAGACTGGAAGAAGTATACGACGCGCGCAATCCGCAGTCCCTCTGGTCGCGGTCACTTGCGTTGCTTGGCCTGCCGCCCTCCCGCGCGCAGCTTATCACCTGGTACCACGACGTCCCCTATATCAACTGGAGTGATGTCGTCGAGACTGTGAGCTGCGGCTGGATGTATGTGACAGAGCGGGGCGGCGGGTGGACCTATACCCAGCGCAACAACCTCCTGCGCACCTTGGCGCTCGTGAAGAGCCAGTGGAAGATCGAGCGCTATGTCGACAGCACGCTGAAATCGCCATTGCCACAGGGGCGTGACGCAAAGCTGCTGGAGAGCACAGCACTCGGTCTTGCCCTGCAGGCCCTGATGCAGCGGCTGCCGAATGCGGGACCCCATGAATTTGCCGGCTGGCTTGCGGCGCCGGATAAATCACCCTTTACCGTGCGTAAAACCGTAATGCAAATACAGGCCATCCAGAAGCGGCGGACACAACTGTCATCCGCTTGGTTCGACCTGTTTCCGCCGCGCCCCGCGCGCAATATGGAGCCGGAGACGCCAGCCTTTTTCTGGAATCAGCCGGATGAAGCCGCGGCCCCAGCCTCGGCGCCTGCGGCAAATGCGGCTACGATGGAATGGAAGGGGTTGCCAGTCTGCGGCGGACAGGTAACCGGGCATGCGATCATTCTTAAAAATGGCCAGGCGGGTCCGTTGGCGCTGGACCCTTCGGAATTCCCCGTGCTTGTTTTCCCGCGGGCGCGGCCCGATACGGTCGTGGTGTTCAGCCACGCTTCCGCGCTGCTGTTCGCAGAAGGGGGTGCTCTTTCGCACGCCTGCACGGTCGCGCGCGAGCAGGGAATTCCCTGTGTTACGGGATTGGGGCAGGCATTTTGGGCTGACGTCCAGGCGCTCGCGGCTCGGCGCGGGAAATTGTGGCTGACGGTCGATGGCGCGACGGGCGTGGTCCGGGCGCTGCCCGAGAAGACATAATCAAAGAGCGACAATAGGGCCGGTGATTTTATACTTCACGGCCACGCCATCACATTCGCGCGGCAAGTTGCGCGTTTCCTCCGGCGTAGGCTGACGCTCGAGGCCGACCGCGATGAAGAACCCGTCCTTGTCGCGGCTGATGCCGATCGAATTCACGGGATTTTGTGCAGCGTTATTGAAGGTATGGGACAGCAGTTTACCGACCTTGCCTTTGGCGCGCCGTGCTTCGTCGAGAGTGCTCATCGAAAGTTCTCCTGTGGTTGAAACGAGAGTAGCCCTCCGCCCGGAGGAGGTCAATACAGCCCGATTTTTAACAGTTATTGCCGCTTGTCAAATAATTAGACTGCAGCGTTAAAGGGGCACGCGAAGGAGAGGCGGGGGCTTCGCATATCTCAACACGATATATTGTTTAGAATTTGATGCTCGCGCGCTTTAGTTAATGTTCCGGATGAGCTTGAGTGGTTCATGATCTGATGTATCCTCAATATCATAGACCGGAAAAATAAATCGTAAGGTGAGCGGGCCTTGTGCGCCTTACTTTACATTTCGGAAAACAGTCATGACGGTTCCCGTTTATCGAGCATCCCCGGTATGTTAAAAACAGTCGACTATAAAGGATAGCTCATGAATCTCGACCTCGGCGGAAAGCGCGCGCTGGTTTGCGGCGGAAGCAAGGGCATCGGCCGTGCGGCAGCGGCGGAACTGGCGCTGCTCGGCGCAAGCGTGACGGTGCTGGCGCGCAGCGAGGATGCACTCAAGGAGGTCGTGGCCGATCTGGACGCACAGGCTGGCCAGACGCATAGTTATATCGTCGCGGATTCGGTGGATACCGAAGAAGTCGAGTGGAAGGTAAAGCAGTCGATCGCTTCGCAAGGGATAATCCATATTCTCGTGAATAATAGCGGCGGCCCGCCGGCCGGTGCCGCAATAGAAGCAAGCACCCATGATTACGCCGCCATCTTCACCCAGCATATGCTTTTCGGGCAGGTGCTGGCGCAGGCTGTCGTCCCCGGAATGCGGGAGGCGAAATACGGCCGGATCATCAATGTTCTGTCCACCTCGGTGAAGCAGCCGGTCAGAGGACTTGGCGTTTCCAACACAATCCGGGGAGCGGTCGCGCAATGGGCGAAGACGCTGGCCGGTGAGTTGGGTGGCTTCGGGATTACCGTGAACAATATCCTTCCCGGCGCAACCGATACCGGCCGCATGAAGGAAATCATTGCCGGCAAAGCGAAAAAATCCGGCAGGACAGAAGACGAAGTGAAGGCGGAGGAGATTGCCGCAATCCCCGCGGGACGTTTCGGTAATCCGGATGAGCTTGGCGCCGCGATCGCATTTCTTGCGAGCCCGGCTGCGGCATACATTAACGGCATCAATCTCCCGGTCGATGGCGGCCGGACCTCGGGGCTGTGATGCCCGCAGCATTCGACGGCCGGATCCTGAATTTCATTGGCGGGGAGCTGCGGGAGCCGTTATCGCGCGAATACCTCGATTGCGAAAATCCTGCGACGGGCGAAATTTACGCACAGGTCCCGGATTCAGGCGCCGAGGACCTGGAGGTTGCCGTCAGCGCCGCGCATGACGCGGCGGCGGGCTGGCGGGATTTGGGTGCGGAACGGCGTGCAACTATTATGCACAAGCTTGCTGACCTCATCGAGGCGCGGCTGGAAGAGTTTGCATTGGCGGAGAGCGTTGATAACGGCAAGCCATTGTCGCTGGCGCGCGCGGTAGATATCCCGCGCAGCATCAGCAACATCCGATTCTTCGCCGATCTAGGCAAAAGCTTCCGCGGGCAGGAATATACATCCGAGAAATCCTTTAGCTATACCCTGCGCCAGCCGTTTGGCGTCGTCGCGACGATTTCGCCGTGGAACCTCCCGTTGCTCCTGTTCTCGTGGAAGCTGGCGCCGGCGCTTGCCGCCGGCAACTGCGTGATTGCAAAGCCCAGCGAAGTGACGCCGATGACGGCCTTTCTGCTATCGAAGCTGGCGAATGAAGCGGGCTTTCCGGCGGGCGTGCTGAACGTGATTCACGGCCGCGGGCCACGGATCGGCGCCGCGATCACCGCCCATCCCCGTATCCCTGCCGTCTCATTCACCGGCGGGACCGCGACAGGCCGCAGCATTTACCAGGGAGCGGCCGGGCTTCTGAAGAAGGTTTCGCTTGAACTCGGCGGAAAAAATCCGACCATCGTATTTGATGACGCCCATCATGACCTGTCGTTGCAGGGCGCGAAAATGGCCGGCTTTACCAATCAGGGGCAGATATGTCTTTGTGGCTCCCGTATTCTCGTCCAGCAGGACGTATACGACAGATTCCGCGACGAATTCGTGGCGCAGGTGAAGCAGTTCTCCATAGCGGATCCGCTGGAAGAAACCACGATGATGGGCGCTATGGTATCGAAGGCGCATATGGAGAAAGTGCTCGGCTATATCGACCTCGCCGTTCAGGAAGGCGGAAAGATACTGACTGGCGGACAGCGCCGGGTGCTCGCCGGCCGCTGCGCCAACGGCTATTTTATCGAGCCGACCGTGATCGAGGGCCTGAGGGCGGACTGCCGCACCAATCAGGAAGAGATATTCGGTCCGGTTGTCACGCTGATGCCATTCAAGGACGAGGAAGACGCCATTGCCATTGCGAACAGCACGCAGTATGGCCTCGCTGCCTCGATCTGGACAGAGAACCCGGAGCGCGCCCGGCGGGTGGCAGCCCGGATTGACAGCGGCATCATCTGGGTGAACTGCTGGAACATGCGGGACCTGCGCACCCCCTTCGGCGGCATGAAAAACTCGGGCGTCGGTCGCGAGGGCGGATTGCATGCCATGGAATTCTTCACAGAAGTCAAAACAGTCTGCCAGCCGGCAGCATAGGAGCGAACTTGACCCAGGTTATTACGCATATCTCGGATAAGGCGCCGGAGCCCGTGGGTGCCTATCCGCATTCCAAGCGCGTCGGCAACCTGCTGTTTCTTTCCGGCGTCGGACCGAGGAAGAAGGGCAGCAAGGACATCCCCGGCGTGACCATGGATGAAAACCGCAACATCGTTTCCTATGACGTGGAAACGCAGTGCCATAGTGTGTTCGAGAACGTGAAAAATATTCTCGAAACCTCAGGCGCATCCTGGGATGATCTGGTGGACGTTACCGTTTACCTCACGAACATGAAGGCCGATTTTTCGACCTATAACAGGCTGTGGGCGCAGTATTTCGGCAGCAATCCGCCCTGCCGCACGACGCTGGAGGTATCGGCGCTGCCGACGCCGATTGCGATCGAGCTAAAGTGCATCGCGGTCATTAAGGATTAATCATGCGTCCACCGTTCAATTTCAAAAAATGGGTCGATGAAAACCGCGCAAGCCTGAAGCCGCCTGTAGGGAACAAGCAGGTGTTTGAAGACGGGGATTTTATCATCATGGCCGTTGGCGGCCCGAACACGCGAAAAGATTACCATGACGACCCGGGGGAAGAATTTTTCTTCCAGATCGAAGGCGACATGGTGTTGCGGGTGATGGAAAACGGCCAGCCGCGCGACATCGAGATCAGGGAAGGGGACATGTTCCTCTTGCCGTCCCATGTGCATCATTCCCCGCAGCGCAAAGAAAACACTGTCGGACTCGTGGTAGAGCGCAAGCGCCAGCCGGGTGAACTGGACGGATTTCTGTGGTACTGCGATGAATGCCACGCGAAGCTGCACGATGAATATTTTCAAATGCAGTCGATCGTCACTGACCTGCCCCGGGCTTTCGACCGCTTCTGGGACAACGAGCAGGCGCGCACCTGCAAATCCTGCGGACATATGATGCCCTTGCCGGCAAGCCGCCAAAAAAGGCCCGCCTGATGGAAAAATGGGACGTTCATACCCATACGACGCTGTCGCCGGACACATTTGCAGCGCTGGAGAAATACGCCCATTACGCTGATTTCATCCGTGTCCGCAAACATGCAAGCAAGCCCTGCTGCGCGGTGATGGTCAATGCGCGGGGCGACGTACAGCGCGAGGTGGAGGAAAATGCCTATGATGGCGCCGCGCGCATCCGGGACTGCGACCGGTACGGTGTAACAGTGCAGGTGCTTTCGCCGACGCCGATGATGATCCCGGACTACGTCGATAACGGCGATGATGCAGAGGACATCTGCCGCGTTCTAAATGACGACAATGCCGCGACTATGGCGCGCTTTCCGGACCGCTTTCGCGCGCTCGCCGCGCTGCCGATGGCCTTCCCGGATCGCGCCATCCGCGAAATGGAGCGCGTGCGGCGCGATCATGGCATGCCAGGCATTGAAATCAATTCAAACATTGACGGACGCGACCTTGACGACGACGCTCTGTTTCCTGTTTTTGAGGCAGCGGAGCGGCTCGGCATGGCTGTATTCATCCACCCCTGGGGCGGTTTCATGGCGCCTGCGGACCCGAAGCTCAAGCCGCGTATGAACCTCAATCGCAACTGGCGGCCATGGCTGATCGGCATGGGAATGGAGACCGCAATCGCGTTTGATTCCATGCGTTCCGGCCGGGTGCATGAGCGGCTGCCGGGCTTGCGGGTGATGTACGCGCATGGCGGCGGCGCTTTTCCTGCGCTGCTGGGCCGGCTCGAGCATGGCGCTTATTGCCGCCCGGACCTTTTCAAGGACCCACAGCAACTTAACCCCTTCGATGTCGTCAGGAAATGCGGCGTGTATGCTGACACGCTCGTTCATAACCCTGCGATGCTGAAGGCCCTGATCGAGATACTGGGCGTTGAACGCGTGGCAATGGGGTCAGACTACCCCTATCCACTCGGCGAGATGGATTGTTTCGATCCAGTCACGCGAACAAATCTTTACGGCTATGCCTGTCCCTATCCCGAGCCGAAAGGTGTATACCCGGGATATGACGTCGAACGCCTTGCTATATCGAAAGAAGACAAGCTTCGCCTTCTTTCAGGTACCGCCAAGGAATGGCTCGGTAGCGCATGACCCGCGTCACGGTAAGCCTCGGCGATTATAAAGCGGATCTCGATCATCCTGTCGATATTTCCATTCCCGTGAACTTCGCGCCGGACCAGCTTTCGGCTTTTGAGAGCCGGCCGGCACGGCAATATGCCTACAAGGTCGGGCAATTTATCGGAGATGTGCGACAGGGCGGCAGCTGCAATTGCGAAGTCTATCACTTCAGTCCCCATCTGCACGGGACCCATACGGAATGTGTCGGTCATATTACGACTGCGCGCATACGCGTGCAGGACGTACTTCGCGACACCCTGATGCCGGCGACATTGGTGACTGTTACTCCGGTGCCCGCCGCGACCTGCAGGGACAGCTATGCTCCAGCCCTGCGGCGCAACGACATGGTTATTACGCACGAAGCGCTGAAGGCGGCGCTCGCGCATCACGACGTCAATTTCCTGACCGCCCTCATTGTCCGCACCTTTCCAAATGACCCCGGCAAATTGACGCGCGATTACGCCCAGACACCCGCGCCGTTCTTCTCGAATGAGGCGATGGAGGATATCGTCGCCCTCGGCGTGCAGCATCTCCTGGTCGACATGCCGTCCCTTGACAGGGCAGATGATGAAGGTCGCCTGAGCAATCACCGCATCTTCTGGGAGGTTGGTCCGGGCGAAAAGGACGCAGCTACCCCCAGCGGGCGCACAGTGACCGAGTTGATCTATATCCCCGATAATGTCCCGAATGGCAGTTACGTGCTGAACCTGCAGGTCTCGGCCTTTGCCGGCGACGCGGCCCCAAGCCGCCCGGTGCTTTACAAGGTGAGTAAATGAATTTCCAGCCCGGCCAGGAATTTGCACGGCAGATGGATTCGCAGGACAAACTCGCATCGTTTCGCGGACAATTTCATATACCCAGGCATGGCGCGAATGATTGCATTTATTTCTGCGGAAATTCCCTCGGCCTCCAGCCCAAGGCGGTTGAAGCTGCGATAGCCCAGGAACTCGCTGACTGGCAAAATCTGGGCGTGGAGGGCCATTTCAAGGGCAAGAACCCGTGGATGCCCTATCATGAAATGCTGGCAGAAAACGCGGCATATGTCGTTGGCGCCATGCCTTCCGAAGTCGTGATGATGAACAGCCTGACCGCGAACCTGCACCTGATGATGGTATCCTTTTACCGCCCGACGCCCGAGCGTTACAAAATCCTCATCGAACCGGCGCCGTTCCCCTCCGATATTTACGCGGTCCAATCGCAGGCGAGCTTTCATGGATTCGATCCCGCCTCAGCCATCATTGAATTGAAACCGCGCGCAGGGGAGCAGACGCTGCGCATTGAAGATATCGAGGAGTTGATCGAGCGCGAGGGGCGCAGCATCGCCCTCATCCTGATCGGCGGTGTGCATTACTATACGGGCCAGTTTTTCGATTTAGAGCGCATCACCGCGGCCGGTCACCGGCAGGGCTGCGTTGTCGGGTACGATCTCGCCCACGCGGTCGGCAACGTGCCGCTGCGTCTACATGACTGGAATGTCGATTTCGCCTGCTGGTGCAGTTATAAATACCTCAACGGCGGACCGGGCGCGGTCGCGGGCGCGTTTGTGCATGAGCGTCATGCCCAGGCCTTCGACCTGCCGCGATTCGCGGGCTGGTGGGGTAATGAAAAATCCGTGC
>Ga0196981_1000584_pt1 | contig 10419 bp, 5 predicted proteins | sample S3_2013CmetaG_FD_155462 | JGI IMG/M metagenome (GOLD analysis project Ga0196981, IMG submission 155462) | Soil microbial communities from Anza Borrego desert, Southern California, United States - S3_20-13C | ecosystem: Environmental > Terrestrial > Soil > Desert | place: USA: California...
AACGTTATTTCACAAGTTTTTACGGTCAATCCGCAGGGGCCGGATTATGAATATGTTCAAAAAACGGTATCGGTGGACCCCTCTTTGACATCCTTCATTGTGGAACTCCAGGGAACCGCGGACCCGGATGAACCGATAAACATTGCATCTTCTCCGACCCTGCTTCCTTTGATCGATGATGTTGCATTTTACCCGGTTCACGCCGAACTGGTTTCGAATACCTATAAGATCCCGTTCGGAATTAACGCCACGACATCGCGCAACCGCAGTGCTTTTACGGAGTATGATAAGCTCGGAAGGGTGAAATACACATTCGACCGGTACAAGAATTTAACAAGTAAAAGTACCTATTCCTTTCCATCAGACCCCGCGCGCACTTTTGCAGCCTCGATTGCCCTTCCCGCGTCGACGTCTATCTTTGACGGACCAACTGTTTTCTCTGCTCAGGACAATTGTATTGACGGAGTCACTTATGAATGGGACTTCGGTAGTGGTTATATCGCCGGCTCAAAAGATCAAACGTTCAGCTTCACGACCCCCGGGTCAAAAATTGTAAAACTTCGCACCACGCATCCGGTTTATGGGGTAAGCACAAGCCAGAAGACTTTCTCCGTTTCAATGAAGGATTGCAATGTAACTACATGTGCAAAGGGTGTAAAAGAATACAATGAATGTACAGGTGCGACGGTAAGCACGTATTCTTGCTCCGGCATTACCAGCACCCCGCTAGTGCTTGGAACAAACTTTAAAGTCCTTTCCATCGACGTCAGCGAGAGCATCACCAATTATCAATGGAAGATCCGGAATATTGGCGCGACACTCTGGTCGAATGCAGTAACGACTCAGGAATATTCCGGAATGAAGATAACACCCGGCACAACGCCGAGCTACGAAGTCATGTGTGAAATAACCACAAGCTCGGGAAGAAAAGGATATTCCGCTGTAACACCTGTCACTGTAACTACCTGCGATTAACGAACCTTGAGAAATTACAAATGAAAAAATACCTGATCATATTTTTATTCCTGCCTTTATACGGCAAATCGCAAATTGTGTCATTGTCCGCCGATACGATAACGTGGACATCCGGGTCGAACACGAACCTTCATACACAAGAGAGTTTTTCGGCGCATACGGTCTTTAAAACATTTGCGGGTAGTAAAATTGAAATGATCATCTCAGGCGAAAGCAGTGAATTTGCAGTTACGGCCACTGAAGGCGCCTGGGATGGTCCTCCCGCTTCCGGGGCAATAGCTTATGTCGTTGATTATTATGGAACGAGCGGCGTGTTACAAATAGAGCGGACTGAAAATGGAGCCGTTACGATAACCATTGATCTGAGTTCCGCGTCAGAAACGGGCATGAAACAAAAATTCTTCATTGACAGCTACGCAGCCCAATAACATGAACAAAGTATTGAGAAAAAATTTGAAAACGAGACTGGGGATAAGATTGTTCCTAACCGTGTTATTGATCGCGAATGTCCCTCTATTCCTGTGCGCGCAGACCAATCAGTTTTTAGGCGTAACAACGGTGTTGCCAGGACAAACCGAAACCTATTCATACACAAAATCCAGCGGAAGCTTTGTTAGTCCAAACTGGACGGTCTTAAACGGGGGGAAACTGTCTACCACAGTAAGTTCCGACCGGCTGACGGCCACGGTGACAGTAAAGTGGACAACGGGAGGATCAGCCGCGTATGTAAAGTTGACCGACGGTGCGACGAATTATGGACAATATAATGTCACTGTAAATAATTGCCCATCCCTGGGTGTTCCGGCCACGCCAACCCTCGCGTCTTCTGTCATCTGCGGCGGATATGGTAATACGATAACGTCTTCGCCTGGGTCTGCAGGGAATTCGGTGCGATGGTATGCCACTTCAACAGCTTCGGCGGAACTATACATTGGCAATTCGTACAACACCGGTACGTTGTGGGCCACCAAAACATATTACCTCGCGACTGCAATTACAAACTCTGGATGTGTTGGATCGAGAATTCCCGTAACAGTCAATGTCAACCCGGCTCCTAAGGCTCCGCTTGACGTTACTTCCACCTTCGTGTATGGTAAAGGCCAGGTTACCCTGCTTTCGGAGATATTTGTCTCCGGCGAAGACGTTAAGTGGTATTCGTCTGAAACCGGATCGACTTTCCTTGCACAAGGGTCAACTTATACGACACCCGAGTTGACGACGAGTAAGGACTATTATTTCACGGCCGTGAATCTCACGACACTTTGTGAAAGCGTTCCCCGCGCGAAAATCACGGCGAGGGTTTTAACTTATCTCACACCGAGCAGTGTGAAAACAGAAATTATCCATACTGAAGGTATAAAGCAGGATAACCAGCTTTACGCATTGAACGAGTCGCAAAAGACCGTGTTGGTGTCGCATCAGGACGGCCTCATGCGTTCCGTCCAGCAACTTGTTCTAAAATCAAGTCCTGGTGGAAAAGATATTATCAGTGCAACCGACTACGATGCGCAGGGTCACGCCATTAAAAATTACCTGCCTTACACCGAAGCAACCAACCCGACCACGCCGGGTGCCTTCCGTAATTTTTATAAGACCGAACAGCCTGCCTTTTATAATAATGCATCGGACAACATTGCCGACGATCCAATGGCTTTTTCCACAGGTAAGTTTGAAGAGTCACCCCTGGGACGCATAACTGAAAGCGGCGCACCAGGCGCGGATTGGCAACCCGGAAGCAATCACACGCAGCGTTACAAATACAGTTACAATACCGGTTCGACGGCAAGTGAAGCTGAAGAAGTCAGGAAGTTCAACAGCGATGGCACGAGCACAGGATACTATGCCGCAAATATTTTGAACAAACTGGAACAAACGGACGAAAATGGAAAGAAGGAAATCATTTTCACTGATCCGTTTGGCAACCTGATTGTCAGAAAAAAACAACTCGATGAGCCTGTCGATAACTCGAACGCCACAGTCATCGGATATTTGCAAACTTATTATATATACGATGAGCAGAAACGCATAAAATATATTTTACCTCCGAAGGGCCTTGCTGCATTGAAAGCAAATACATGGAATCCCACACAGGCTATTCTTGACAACCATGCATACCAGTTTGTCTACGACAAACGTGGACGGCTCATCGAAAAGAAGGTGCCCGGACAGGCATGGATGTACTATGGATATGACCGCCTGAACAGGCTCGTCCTTGCGCAGGATGGCCTGCTTAAGGCACAAAACAAATGGATCTTTCTCAAGTACGACCGCAAAGGCCGGAACATCATGAATGGTGTTTATACAAATACGACCAACACAACGCGGGCCACGGTGCAGCAAAACGTGCTTGATCCCCTCTATGCAAACGCTACGGACAAATACTACGAAGACCGGGGAACTGTCCAGGAAGGTTACACAAACCAGAGTTTCCCTACTTCAGGTGTAGATGAAGTGTGGTCTGTCAATTATTACGACAGTTATGATATGGAATTTGATAACGTCGTGGAACATAACTATGTCAGTCAATCTCTCGAGGGGGAGAGCCCGGCAGTTGACCCGTTTGGCCTGCCGACTGCCTCCAAAAGGAAGATACCTGGTACGAGCACATGGTTGCGTACGTACGTTTTCTACGACAAATTCGACCGGCCTATCCAGGTGCGCTCGAACAATCATTTAAATCCGACGCAGGTAGACAACCTTGTGACTACAGTCTATGATTATTCGGGAAAAGCCCTGGTCAGAAAGGTTTACCACAACGCTGGTGCAGGCAAGCAGACCACGGTTGTCAACACATTCTCCTATGATGACAAAGGGCGTTTGATTGTCGTGAAGCAAGCGAACAATGGCGCGCCCAACTACCAGGAAGTGGCACGTTACACTTACAATGAGCTCGGACAGCTCGTCGATAAAAAACTGCATAATACCGGTGGTACCAATTATCTTCAGTCCGTGGATTACCGGTTTAACATTCGTGGATGGCTTGCCTCTATCAACAATTCGCAGTTGACAAATGATGGTCTGCTAAATGACGACGCGGGAGATTATTTCGGAATCGAGTTTCTGCACAACAAGCTTGATGGAAGCGGGCTGGCAAATGCGCAACGCTACGACGGGACAATCTCTGCCGCAAAATGGAAACGGCCGGGGGCGGCGACCGGAGCGGAAGATCAGCAGAGTTATAAATTCACGTATGATAATGCGGGACAACTGAAATCGGCGGTTTCGCAGTCGCGCGTTTCAGGCACATGGACCGGCGAATCGGGCGCTTTGAATGAAACAATATATTACGATCTGAACGGCAACATCCGCAAACTCCAGCGCAACCAGAGAAAGCACGCGCTCGATGTTGAGGGTTATGGAATCTACGTTTCAGACGGGATGGACGACCTGACGTATACTTATAGCTCAACGATCGGTGATCAGCTTTTGAAAGTAGAGGATGCAGTGGCGGGAACAGCCGGTTTTGTGAATGGTTCAGCTGTGGCTACTGAATATACCTATGATGTGAATGGCAATGTGCTTAGGGACCTGAATAAAGGGATCACGACAGACATCACCTATAATTACCTGGGGAAGCCGACGGTCATTACTTTCGGGGACGGCCGGAAAATAGAATACACCTATGATGCTGCCGGAGTTAAGCTCACCACGAAAACTTATATAGCAGGTGGCACACTGCAAACCACCACCGATTATGTCGGAGGGTTTGTTTACGAGAACGGCATACTGTCATTTTACAGTTCCCCGGAAGGCCGCGTCGTGGGCAAGGAGGATGTGAACCTGATAACAAACACCGATGCCACGTCTACCAGTGGTTATCCCGCATCAGGCGTTGCGGCGGTTTCAGCCGTAACAATATCGGGTGAGACCTATGTGAAGGTAGAATCCAACGCAACCACAAGTACCCCCGGCGTCCATCCGATGGGCGGAACCTTCACCGTGCAGGCAGGGAATCGTTACATCCTGAAAGTGAAGGGCTACGCCAACAGGGCCAATGCATATTTGCGCGCCTATACCAATCTGGGGAACATCATGCTCAGCTCCACGTGGCAGGGAGCGCAACTCCCGGTCGGGGCTTCGAATGAAGGTTGGATAACGAATGATTTTATCATCCCCAAGGGAGCAACGACGCTGCAAGTGAGTGTGCTGTGGAGCGGCCCCGCCGATACCGATGAGATGTACCTGAACAAGGTAGAGCTTCATAAGACAACCGAAGAATACCATTACGCGATCGCAGACCACCAGGGAAACACACGCGTTTTATTTTCATCTGTTGTCCCTCTGGCGCAATCCGTGACGGCAACATTTGAGTCAGCGTCAAACAGCGACTTTCAAAATTATCCGACTACGAGCGCAGGACGAAGCGGCACCTTCGAAGAGTTCGATCACACCGATGCGCCAGCTCCAACTGGTACGGCCACGTATTCCCAAATGCTGAACGGCGGGAACGGATTCCAGGTCGGGGTTGCAAAATCCTATAAGGTTTATCCTGGTGATAAAATCAAAGTTGAGGCCTATGCAAAATATATCAGCACAACCTCGACCAATCCCAGCAACCTTGCCAGTTTCGCGACGGCCATCACCGGTGCGTTTGGTTTAAGCGCTTCGTCAACAGGTGAAGCATTAAAAGCGTATAATGCGGTTGATGATTATGGCGGTTGGGTTTCGGGAGGGTCCGGGCATGGGAGCAATGCTGGTGATCCCAAAGGTTTTATTACGATTATCCTTTTTGATAAGAACTATAATTTTCTTGATGCGGCCTGGGATCAGCTCGACGATACATATACACAGGTTGTCGGTCAGTCAAAGACAGCACATGATCTGCTAACGAAAGAAGTGACCGTTCAAGAGGAAGGTCACGCTTACGTGTTTATCTCAAACGAGAGTCCAACAGCCATAGACATTTATTTCGATGACGTTACCATGACGTATACGCCGTCAAATGTTCTTCAGTACAATGAGTACTATCCTTATGGACTCCAAACTTCCGCAAGTTGGACACGCGAGAACAGCAAAAACAATTTCCTTTACAATGCCGGAAGTGAGCTGAATGTTACGAGCGGGTGGTATGACCTGGCATTCAGGAATTACGATGCGGCACTCGGAAGGTTTATGCAGGTGGACCCGATGTCGGTGAGTGAGCAGGCTACGTATCAGTATGCGGGGAATAACCCGGTGAGTTTTAATGATCCGTTGGGCGACAAAGTATTTTGTGCCATTTGTAACCAGGTGGATGCGAAACGGACATTTTCAGAAATGCATGCCCGAGCTGTGGAGCATAGCCAGTCACTGAGCCTTAATCCCAACAGCGGTGACGTGCTTGGTGACGGGTTTGATGGTGGCGGTGGATCTGGGCTTCCATCGGCATACTATGCGGCAATCAGAGCCTTTGAGCGCCAGCAGGCACTTTACTTTCAACAGGTAGCGGCGGCCGCAATAAGCGCCGCTGAAGCAGCTGCATCCTCTCTTCAGTATATTGGAATTGATGTTAAAGGCTATCACTTAGGGGTATTACTCGACAATGGGGAGATCAGCAGCGTGATTGTAAATTCAGTGGATGAATTTGGACAGGCGACTATGGCGCCGATTATATTTGATATTGAAAGTGGGTATGTTGGGGCTGGTGCCCAGCAAGTGGACTCACCGGGTTGGATGTGGCATACCTCCTCGTCTGTAATGACGACGAGGGGTTTAAATGTTGAAGGGGAGCTAAAAAATGGCATAGGTTTCGTTTTTCGTGTGATTGCGGATGTTACAGGTGAAGTCGGAGGTGATTCTTATTATGACCCAGTTAATACCAAGTATACTAACACAACAAAAAAGATAACTGAGATAGGCGCATTTTGGGAAGGTGGCGGATCTTTTCAAATGACTCATGAAAACGATAAAATGGGAAATCTGATAGATGAGAATTATCAAATTAACGTTGGCTATTCTGGCTTTGGTTTACAAGTTAACTGGGATTCGAACGGTGTTAAAGACGTTAGATTGGGTATGGATAGTGGATTCGGATTCAGTGGCTATTGGGGCTTAACCCAAAATTTTCAGATGGGTCTCATGTATGTCAATAGACCAAAGTAATATTTGACAAAATGTTAATTCACAGACAATGAAATACTCAAAATCTATGCTAACTCTGGAAAAACTGCCAGTTCTTGTTGGTGTAGACCTTTTGCTGAAACGCCTCAACATACTTCCAAGGTTTAGGAGTGCCGTTATAGATCAGCTTGGAATGACACTTATTTTGATGGTGGTCGGTAGCCCCATGTTTGTCTACGCTGTCTATGAAACAGTGCGAAACGGAAGGCCTCCCTCCAATGCTGATAACCTTTGGATACTAATCTATGCTTCTTTTAGTTATTCTATCTATATCAACAAGGATGTTTTCTTCGCGCGAAGTATTGGCAAACGAATTTGTGCGTTGCAAGTTATCGATCGGAAAAGAAATGAACCGGCTAGCCCTCTCCAATGTATGGTTAGGAATATTACTTTTCTCGTGTGGCCTTTGGAAATAATTATCCTATTAGTTACAAGGAATCGTCGTTTAGGGGATCTTATCGCGAATACAGAGATTGTTCAATACCGTCAAACGACTGACGCGAAGTTTTCATGGCCACAAGTTCTTGCTTCGATATCAATTGGAACGGTTATATTTTTCTTAATTTTTAAATTAAAAATTCTGCTACTGTAGGCTAAAGCGGGGAATAATCCGAAGACTTACGCAAGGCATGGGAGCAAGCAAGGCAGTTGACCCCAAGGGTTTTGTTACCATCATCCTTTTTGATAAGAACTATAATTTTCTTGATGCGGCCTGGGATCAGCTCGACGATTCTTTTACGCAAGTTGTCGGTCAGTCAAAGACAGCGCATGATCTGCTAACGAAAGAAGCGACGGTGCAGGAGGAAGGACATGCTTACGTGTTTATCTCAAACGAGAGTCCAACGGCGATAGACATCTATTTCGATGATGTTACCATGACGTATACACCGTCGAATGTTCTTCAGTACAATGAGTATTATCCTTACGGACTGCAAACCTCGGCCAGTTGGACACGCGAAAACAGCAAAAACAATTTCCTTTACAATGCCGGCAGTGAGCTGAATGTGACGAGTGGCTGGTATGATCTTGCGTTCAGGAATTACGATGCGGCACTCGGAAGGTTTATGCAGGTGGACCCATGTCTGTGAGTGAGCAGGCGACGTATCAGTATGCGGGAAATAACCCGGTTAGTTTCAATGATCCGTTGGGATTAAAAAAGGACAGTGACAGCTGGGGATTCTACAATAAGTGGGTTGCAAAGCAGGATTTCGCCGCCGCGCACTCGCGCGCTGTAGAGTTCAGCCAATGGTGCTCTTCATGGTTCGGGGGTAGCTCGGATGTTCTGGGTGATGGTTTTGAAGGTGGCGGGGGTTATGGAAGAAGTTCACAGTACTATTCTGCAATGAAAGACTTCGCCAGAGAGCAAGCGACATACTTCCAGCAAGAATTCAGTCGGGCGACCACAGCTGCCCGAGAAGCTGCTGAATCGGTTCTGGAATACGTTGGGAAAGATATTGCAGGTTACCGCCTGGGGGTCTTATTAGACAACGGAGAGATCAGCAGCATAATAATAAACTCGGTGGATGAATGTGGAAATTCGATATTATCACCGATTATATTTGATATTGAAAGTGGGTATGTTGGAGGCGCAGGGGAGGCGAATAAAAGTAGCTGGTTTGATGATCACTATTTTTCAGAGGGAGGTTTTGATGTTTCGGTTGGCGCCCAAGCTACATTTGTTCCTATTGAAGGCGCGGTAGTCCCAGCGCCCTTTATAAGAGGTGGTGCAATAGGCATCAAAGTTAATTTAGGTTCTGTTGTATTGGTTAAGGGTCAGGCTAGCGTTAAGAATGGTGCAAGCATGACGACGATCACAGATTCCAAGATTGTTACGCAAGGCTTCGGACTCGCATTAGGAGGTACCTCTATTGACTATACCAGAACTGTAACGGACTCAAAACCGGAAAATGTCCTTAATCTTACTACGGCGGGAGGTTTGTTAGGAGTAGAATATAATTTCACTAGCAATCAACTTTCAATTGGGATGATGCCAAGTGCCAGTTTTTCGTTGATAGTAGGCGTACAAGGATATTTAGGCAGCGGTTTAAGATTTCAATTCTAAAGATATGCGATATAGAAATTTATCCCCAAAGTATATTTATGGTTTAGGTATTTTAGTCATTGTAGCCGGTCTAGTCTTTTTAACATTCTTGAATAATAAGGCTATCATTTCTGGTGAGTGGATTGCCCTGATTATTCTATTAACATTAACTTCTTGCCTGCTATTCTGGCTTGGTTTTTATATAAATAGATTTGTTTACGCCAAGATCGATCTAAAGAATAGAACTGTGATATACGGAAATTTCCTCTTTGAGCAAGAGATTGATATCAATGCAGTTAAATTGATTGGGAGATCACTGCTTTTTAGAAAAATGTTTATAGTCCAAATGGGAAAAAAGAAGTATTACATTAATTCGATTGTTGAGGATTTCCCTAGCTATTTCATATAGTGAAGCTCAACAAAATGTGCATGTTAATTCGAATTTAATGGTTATTCGTTCTTGATGCGGCCTGGGATCAGCTCGATGATACTATACACAGGTTGTCAGCAAAGACAGCGCATGATCTGCTAACGAAAGAAGTGACGGTGCAGGAGGAAGGACATGCTTATGTGTTTATCTCAAACGAGAGTCCAACGGGGATAGACATCTATTTCGATGATGTTACAATGATCTATACGCCATCGAATGTTCTTCAATACAATGAGTATTATCCGTACGCCTGCCTACCGGAGCGCTTCGCGAAGGTAGGGGCTGCAAACCTCGGCCAGTTGGACACGGGAAAGCAACAAAAACAATTTTCTTTACAATGCAGGAAGTGAGCTGAATGTCACGAGCGGATGGTATGACCTGGCGTTTAGAAACTACGATGCCGCACTCGGAAGGTTTATGCAGGTGGACCCGATGTCTGTGAGTGAGCAGGCTACGTATCAGTATGCGGGAAATAATCCGGTGAGTTTCAATGATCCGTTGGGCGATAAAGTATTTTGTGGCATTTGTAACCGGGTGGATGCGAAACGGACATTTTCAGAAATGCATGCCCGAGCTGTGGAGCATAGCCAGTCACTGAGCCTTAATCCCTACAGCAGTGACGTGCTTGGTGACGGGTTTGACGGTGGCGGTGGATCCGGGCTTCCATCGACATACTATGCGGCAATCAGAGCCTTTGAGCGCCAGCAGGCACTTTACTTTCAACAGGTAGCGGCGGCCGCAATAAGCGCCGCTGAAGCAGCTGCATCCTCTCTTCAGTATATTGGAATTGATGTTAAAGGCTATCACTTAGGGGTATTACTCGACAATGGGGAGATCAGCAGTGTGATTGTAAATTCAGTGGATGAATTTGGAC
>Ga0196981_1000585_pt1 | contig 10412 bp, 11 predicted proteins | sample S3_2013CmetaG_FD_155462 | JGI IMG/M metagenome (GOLD analysis project Ga0196981, IMG submission 155462) | Soil microbial communities from Anza Borrego desert, Southern California, United States - S3_20-13C | ecosystem: Environmental > Terrestrial > Soil > Desert | place: USA: California...
CGGAGTACGCCGGCGTGGCGGACGCAGGACGAACGCGGGCCGCCGAAGGCACTACTCGTCGCCAATTTTTGGCTCCTTTTGGTGACTCGGAGGTCCCAAAAGGTTTTGCCAAAAATGGCGACGCAATCGTTTTCTAAATTTCTGTGTTGCATGTAAGACACACGACAAGCATTTGTCGCTTTTGCTACATCCGCGCCGGCTAAAACCCTTAGTTTTTGTGATGATGTTATGGCGCGCCTTTTGCTTTATCCGATCGAAAAATCGGCCTTCGGATTTACCGGAGGATATCCAATAAAAAAATCAAGGGGGAAGGATGAACGCTCGGTTGGCTATTTTTCGTTCGGTTGAATGCAGCCGGAATATTATCCGGCTTGATGGCCTGAGATATCGCAACATTCCGCGCTACGCCCGGTTGCCTATCGGGCAATGGACCGTCACGAACAAACTGAAATCCCGCGGAGTCGCAGACCCGAGGGAAGACTATTTACCGCAGGCATGGGGGAGATAGTCATGCGCAGCATATCGGTCTCCAAGCAACTGGCTCTATTGGGAATCATTTTTCTGGGCGGTTTTGCCGCCGCCGGCCTGCTGGCGTTCGCCACCCTGGAAAAACTCAAGGTCAACGGCCCGGTTTATAAAACCATCGTCCAACAAAAAGATCTGATCGCGGACATTCTGCCGCCCCCGGAATACCTGATCGAATCGTATCTGGTGGTGCTTGAAATGCGGGAGGCGGAAGAAACCGCTTTGGCCGCCTGGATCGAAAAAAGCCGTAAGCTGCGCGAGGAGTATGAAACTCGTCACCGGTACTGGCAGGAAAATTTGTCGGAAGGACGCATCAAGGACTTGATCGTCGAAACCGCTTTCCGGCCCGGCATCGCATTCCTGGAACTGCGCGATCAACAATACATTCCGGCCTTGCTGCGCGGCGATCGGCAAGCCGCGGCGGCGCTGCTGGGCCGATTGTCCGAATTGTACCGGGAGCATCGCCGGGCCGTGGACGAGCTGGTGGTTCTCGCCACGCAAAAGGCAGCGGAGGAAGAACAAGCGGCGGCGGACCTCATTGCCTTGCGCTCCCGGTTGCTGATAGGCCTGGCGTTGGCCATCGTCGCCGCGGTGTTGCTGTTTAGCTGGGTTCTCGGGCGCAATCTGCTGCGGCAACTCGGGGGAGAGCCGGCCGTGGTGGTGGAACTGATGCATCGGGTGGCGGACGGAGATTTGAGCGTGCCGGTGGCACCGGACGACAACGCCAGCATTCTGGCGGCGCTGGCTACCATGCAGACGCAGCTGCGCGACATCATAGGAAAAATCCGAAAGGCCGCCGGTCAGGTTTCCGAGGCGGCCGCCCGCCTATCCGTAACCGTCGATCAGGTCGAGGCGACCGCCAGCCAAGAGGTGACGGCGGCCACCTCCATGGCCGCCGCCGTGGAGCAATTGACCGCCAGCATCGGACAAATCGCCGAACACGCCTCCCAGGCGCAGAAGGCGGCCATGCAATCGGACGAGTTATCCAGCGCGGGGGGAGACATCATTCGCCGCGTCGTAACCGACATGCAGGGCATCGCCGAAACCGTCGCGGCGTTTTCCGTCATCATTCATTCGCTAGGCGACCAGTCGGAAAAGATTTTTTCGATCGTTAAAGTGATCAAGGACATCGCCGACCAGACCAATCTGCTGGCGCTCAACGCCGCCATCGAAGCGGCTCGCGCCGGCGAACAGGGCCGCGGCTTCGCGGTCGTGGCGGACGAAGTGCGCGGACTGGCGGCGCGCACCGCCGCGTCCATTCAGGAGATTACCGGCATCGTCGGAAGCATTCAGGATGGAATGAAAAGCGCCGTGGCCAGCATGGATACGACGGTGTCCCGGGTGAATCAGGGCGTGGCCTTGGTCAACGAGAGCGGCGAATCGATCATCAAAATCAAGTACGGCGCGCAACAGGTGGTGAATGTGGTGGAAGGCATCTCGCAAGCCCTTCACGAAGAGTCCAAAGCCAGCAACGAAGTCGCCGCCAATGTGGAAAAAATCGCCGACATGAGCGAACAAAACCACATGAGCATCGAAGAAACCGCCGGCACCGCCCGGGATCTGGCCAAATTGGCCGAGGCCCTGCAGGACAGCGTGGCGAAATTCAGGCTGGAGCCGGCCATGTAACCGCAAGTCTTGGAACGGAATGAACGTGCCAAATGGCTTCAAGGCGCCGTTTTGCAACAGTTCCGGCCGGTCCGCTTGGCAACGAGCATCGCTTTGTCGGCGCGGTTCAACGTCTCGCTGACGTCGTCGCACCAGCGGTGTTGGGCAATGCCGAAGCTGGCGGTAATTCGAAGCGATTGTTCGCCCGCCCGGATTTCCGTCGCGGCGACCGCCTGCCGCAATCGCTCGACGATCTGGCTCGCCATGGCGGCGTCCAATTCCGGCATGATGACGAGAAATTCCTCCCCGCCCCAACGACCGCAGACGTCGTAATCGCGAAGGTTCGCTTCGAACGATCGGGCGACGGCGATTAAAACCTGATCCCCCACATCGTGGCCGTAAATGTCGTTGATGGCCTTGAAGCGGTCCACATCGACCATCGCCAGCGTCAAGGGACGTCCATGACGCTCCAGGCGGAAGACTTCCGATTTCAAGCGATTTTGCAGCATGCGCCGATTGCCTAGGCCGGTCAGCGAGTCCTGCAACGATTCCTCTTCCAAGGTTTCCTGGCGTTGGCGCATCAGCATCTGATAGCCGTCGGAAATACGCACGATTTTTTCCAAGTATTTGAGTTGCCGCTGGCAATGCTGCTTCAGCGACAGATTGGTCCGCTGGGCGGCGTTTTGGTAGCGGTCGGAGATCCGCGTGATGCGTTCGAGCTGGCGCGCCTGGCTCCGAAATTCTTCGTAGAGATCGGCCAGCGATTGGCGTAGCGGGTGTCCGGCATGGCTTTCGTCCGCGAGCAAGGCTTCGATCTCTTTTTCGATGTTGCGCCTCTTAAACATGGTTAACCGGCATTTTGGCTGATCATGAAAGGAAAGCTGCAATCTTCCTTGAATTCGGCGGCCAGTTCGGCCACCCGCTCGTTTTCCTTGTCGTAATACCAATTGACCGATACCGCGCGGCCCCTGCGGTGCGACTCTTCCAGCATGTCGAAGATGTCCATCATCGCCTTGACGCTACTGGTGTTCAGGTACAAGAGATACAAATCGACCGTTAACGGCTGGTCGCAATGGCAAAGAAAATTCTCTACCCAGGCGAGCACCGGCGTAAAAAATTCGAAGGAGTTTTCCGGGTAGGAATCCCCCCGCATCTCCAGGAGGCCCATTCGAGAATTGCAAACGATCGAGGGAGTCGAGGACGTACCGTCGATTCTCAGGTCACCCATAGGCGGTTGCTCCAAGCAAAACTTTAAATAATGACGATTAGCGTAAAAAAAGCTTTCCCGTTGTCCAATGGCCGCAGCGAACAGGTCAGCGGCAACGACGCTTTCCGTGCGATATTGAGCAAACCCAGGCCAGCGCCGGTCTTGGCGCCCTCCGCTCTCGGCATGCGTAACTGCTCCTTGTACGCCGATTTCAATTGCGACTTATCCATTTCGGCCAGCGCGCTTACGCGGGCAACGAGCCGCGGACCGTCGGCGGCCTCGACCAGGTTGCCGGACGACACCGCGTAACGGCCTTCCTTGTCCTGAGCGACAACCACGGTGGCGGTGGTCCGATGATCCGTCCAGCCTTTGCTTGCGGCATACTGACGGATATTCTGCGTCATCTCGATATATGCGCCGAACACGTCCAGGGCCGTGGACGGCGACTCGCCGCGCATGTAGCTGCGAAGCGCGTTGCCGATTTCTTCGATGAGGCTCCTGGTCAGCGGTCCATTAAAGCACAGCATGACGCCGTTATGGCTATAGCTTTGCTGTAGCGTATAAAGATCGAGCAATTCCATGGTTGTATTTGTTCTAAAGTGCGAATGCTAGGGACATCGATCGGGATTCGGTCCGGCGCAACGGAAACACAGCAGCGTGATGTCGTCGCGCTGCGGGTTGTTCCGCTGCCAGTCGGCCAGAGCCGACTCGAACAGGCGCTTTTGTTCCGCTATGGATTTGCCGGCCTGTTGCCTTATCAAGTCGGCGAAGCGCGTGGTTCCGAAGCCGAAGCCTTTTTCCCCGCCGTTCTGATCGAGGAAACCGTCGGTGGCGAGATAAAAGGTCTGGTTGCGCCGCAGCGGGAAAGTCTCGTTGGCAAACCGCCCCGGCTGCTGTTCGGCCAAGGCGCGCCGGGCGCCTCTCACGCATCCCGTTTCCTCGCCGTCGGACCAATGGAGCGCGATCTTGGCTCCGGCAAACGACACGTTGCCGGCGGCTAAATCGATGTAGACCAGGCCCGCCTCGACATGGGTGGCGATTTGTTGCTGACCGGGCCCAATGCTCAGCATGGTGCGCAGGAAGCGGTCGGTCCGCTCCAGAATGCCTGCGGGATCGTGCATGCCGACTTCGCCGACGGCCTGATTGACGGCGGCGTAACCCAACATGGTCATACAGGCGCCGGGAACGCCGTGACCGGCGCAGTCGGCGATGCCCAGCAGATAGCGGTTTCCCTCCTGGCGGAACACGTAAAAATCGCCGCCGACCACGTCGCGCGGACGCCACAACACGAAATGCCGGTCGTCGAACGCGGCGGTCAACTGGCGCTCCGGCAGGATAGCCCGTTGAATCAGGCTGGCATAGGCAATGGAATCGCGAATCTGCTGATGCGCCGCCGCGATTTCCCGGTTGGCCAGCAACAATTCCTGCGTGCGCTGTCGTACCGTATCCTCGAGCTCCTCGGTATGCCTTTGCACTTTCGCCACCATGGACGCGAAGGCATCCGTCAGCGCGCCGATTTCGTCACTGCCGGATGGCGGCAGCGCCACGCCATAGTTGCCGCCGGCCATGGCGCGAGCGGACAGCGTCAGCCGGGATAAAGGCCGGAATATCAACCGGTTGGTCGTGAAACTGAAGCCGACGCCAACGGAGAGCAACAGGACAAGGGTCGACAGCAAGGCCGGTACCAAAGGCTTTACTTCCACAAGCTGAGTCACTGCCAGGTCCACGGCCGTCAAGACATGCCACTTCAGTTCGGGAATGTAGGAAACCGCGATGACATGGGGTTTGCCCTGAAATGCGGCCTCGAACAATTCCACTTCGCCCGGATGGGCCGCGGCGTTGGCGAGAGCGTTACGGGCAAGACCGACGTCCCGCAGGTCCTGGAGCAGGCCGTACACCGAGCGGTCGGTGCTCGGCTGCTTGGTTGCCGAATTGTAGGCGATCAGCGAGCCGTCCGGGTGGACCTGTATCGCGCCGTTGGCATCCGCAACGACCGGAGTCACTCCGGGTTCTGCCCGGCTGACTAAATGGCGCAGAAAATCGGAAAAATCGAGACCGCTGCCGGCCAGGCCGATTTTCCGTCCGCCATCTTTGACCAGTACGTTGAACCATACCTTGGTTACCCCTAACACGATGTCGACGTCGACGTTGATGTTGAACGCATCGGTGTTCTCTACCGTACTGAAGAACCAGGCATCCCTGGATGTGCCGGGCACCAGCCGGTAGCGGGGCTTGGCGCTGAATTCCGCCTTGTCGTCGTTGAAGTAATAATGATTGGTGAGGGCGGAGATCAGAAAATAGGAACGGTCGGCGAAGTCCCGGCGAAAACTTTCCGCTTCGCGCAGGGCAAGCGTTTTCTTGGCCGAATTGGATTCGTCCAGCAGCCACTCCCGGACGGATTGGGACTGCGCCAGCCGCTCCGACAGCGCCAGTTCGCGCAATACCGGGGAGAGAATCCGCTCGCGGTTGAGCAAGGTCAAGTTGCGGGCCAGGGACGTGCCCAAATAATGGCGAATGGAACCGACGGCCTGCCACCCGATCGCGCCCGCCAGCAGGCCGGAGAGAAGGCACGTAAGCGCGAGCGCCAGGATGGATTTGCTGCGAAGGCTCAACATGGTCGGGGCATCCCGCCGCATCCGCCGGCTGCCATGGTCGCGGAATCGTCGTGGTTCCCGGTTAATTCCGGAGTATTGGCCAAGGCTGGAATAATCTCTGCGACGTAATACGAGAATGCCCCATTCTGCCCTGCGTTTATTAATGTTTTACGGTTGTCGCTCTACCGCGACCGGGTGAAGACTGCGGCTTTGCAAAGGCGATCCTTTTCCGAGGAGGCCCCAAAATTTCCCCGCTGTCAGGGAATTATGCGACGCCGGACAGTTGTTTTTCAGCCGTTACGGCAATCTAACGAGAATTCGCTCCGACGGCCTGCGCCACGAACTCGCCGAATGCCCGGCTGCCGTCCCCGGTGGGAATGGTCTTTTCCAGTTGCAAGGTTTCCGAATTGATGACGGAAACGGAGTTGCTGAACCAATTGGCGACATAGATATGCTTGCCGTCGGGATGGGCGGAAATGCCCTCGGGGTATTCGCCCACCGGAACGGTAGCGGTAACCTCGCCCCGATCGGCCGCGATGACCGAGACCGTATTGTCGTATTGGTTCGTCACGAACAGGCGAATACCGCCGGCACCCAAGGCCACGGCGTAGGGTCGGTCGCCGACCGGAATGGTCTTCAGGAGTGCCATTGACTCGGCATCGAGCACCGAGACATCGTTGCTTTCCACGTTGGCGACATACAGCCGGCCACCTTTCGAGTCCAGGGTGACGCCGAAGGGATGCTTGCCGACCTTAACCGTTTTCTTGACCTCCAGCGCGGCGGCGTCGATCAATGAGACCGAATCGTCGTCCCGGTTCGAGACGTAAATCCTGGCTCCGTCCGGACTGACGGCAACGCCGGAAGGCGAACGCCCTACCGGAATTCGCTTCAGCACCGTCAAGCCATCGAGATCGAGGACGGAAAGGTAGTGTCCATACCAATCGGCCACATAAGCGTGCTTCCCCGTGGAATCGACCGCGATGCCCAAAGGGCCCTCGCCCATGGGTAAGGTGGCGATGACGTTTTGGGTATGGCCGTCCAAAACCGTAACGTTCTTGCTTCCGGGATTGGTGACGCAAATTCTGGCGCCGTTCCGGCTCACAGCGACGCCCGCCGGCTCCGATCCGACTTTCACGGCTTTGACGACGGACCCGCTCGCGGTGTCGATCACCGAAACGGTGTTGTCTTTCTGGTTAGTGATGTAGGCGTAGGGTTCGGCGAACACGCCGCCGGCCATGGAAAACAGAAAAGCGGTGGCGCATGCCACCGCTTTTGCCCGCTTTATCGAAAGGAGGCCGAACATATTGGCTATTTCTTTTCGACAACCGCTTTAAGGTTTGCCAAACCTTCCTTGTAGACGGCGGTCACCGCTTTGACGGCCGCTTCGTCGCTCTGCTCCGGGGGCGGGTTGTTGTTCATGAAGCTGCGGTAGAAGGCGCCATTCCATTCAACCTTGGAACCGCCGGCCGGGGTCGCCTCGACCTGAATCGTGGACGAATAATTGGCTACCGGCAGATCCTTGGGATCGACCTCGGTAATCTTGTATTGGATGCTTTTTTTCGCGGCGTCGTAGCTCTTCAGTTCTTCTTTGATCTCGCCGCCGCTTTTCAGTTTGAGTTCCCGCGTTGCGCCTTTATCGGTACCGCCTTGAGCCGTGGCGCTTTCCACCATCGGCATCCATTTTTGCGGATTCGCCCAGTCGCCGACGACCGCCCAGACCGCATCGGGCGCCGCGTTGATTTCCACGGTTTCGGTAACCTTCTGGCGGCTCGGACCGTGAGCATTGGCAAAACCCGCCCACAGCAGCGACAGGATGGCGACAAATGACAAGACCTTTTTCATTATTTTCTCCGGAAACAGACAAATAAAGGCGAAAAGTATAAGGCAAATTGCTTGTGGGTTAGGAGAGAATTTCCCGGCCATATCGTCGAAGATCCGCGAGAATTTCCAGATCCCTGGCGGACAGGCCGGGAGACGCTTCAAGCGCATCGACTCTCGCCTGGTACTCGCTCAGAACGATGCTCCCGCCACATCCCTGAACCGTTAAGCGCCGCAGGCGATACGCTTCCCAGCGAGCCGCTTCTTCCACCGTCAGGGTTTCGGGAAAATTCCGGGCGCGGTAGCGGAAAACCAGTTCCGGCAGGCGCGCATCCTCGAATGCCGGCTGCGCGCGGCTCAATTCATCGGGATTCAAACCGCGCAGCCACTTCAACACCGCGCGATCGGCATCCCCGATGAATCCGCCGTCGTAAAGCATGAGATCGGGATCGTCCGTGCCCGCCTCCATGCCGTTGGATTCCAGGACTTCCGGAATCTTCTTCGCCAGCGCCCACTCCCGCTTGATTGAATCCAGGTGCCGGTTGCAAAGGGAAAGGTCGATTTTCAGCCGCTCGGCATCCCCGGAGCGCAAGGCCGATAATGGCGCGACGACGGGACATTTGTTCAAATGAACGGTTTTCAGTGGAACCCGCTCGACTCCGGGCGGAAGTTTCGAGACCGGGGTAAACAGGCGCTCCCGAAGTTCTTCCGCACTCAAGGCAATCAGAGGCGTCGGATCGACGGAAAGGTCGTAAACCACGATCCCGTTCGGATTCCGGGGATGTCTCGCGAGCGCGACCACGACGGCGATGCAGTAACGCTCTGCGGAATACTTCTCCGAAACGTGCAGAACCGGCTGCATCGCGCCGAACCGCAGCAGATCGGCGACTTCCCTCTTGCCGCGGTTATTGAAGACGAAGTTGAAGAGTTTGGGTTGCCGCTCCCGGACCAGGCGCGCCACGGCGATAGTCGCCCGGACGTCGGCCAAGGCGTCGTGGGCGTTTTCGTGTTGAATGCCGTTGGCGACCGTCAGCGCATCCAATCGCAGGCTCGGCCGGCCGGTATCGTCGGTGGGCCACTCGATGCCCTCGGGACGGAGTGCCCGAGTCAGCCGCAGCATGTCGATGATGTCCCATCGCGAATTGCCGTTGCGCCATTCCCGTTCGTAGGGATCGAACAGGTTGCGGTAAAGACAGTTTCGGGTGACTTCGTCGTCGAATCGAATATTGTTGTAGCCGGCTACGCACGTACCCGGCACCGAAAATTGATCGTGAATCCTGGCGATGAACTCCGACTCCGTGACGCCTCGCTCCGCGGCCATTTGTGGCGTGATGCCCGTAATCAGGCAGGCTTCCGGTGCGGGCAGGACATCGCGTGCGGGCTTGCAGAACAGCGTTAAGGGTTCGCCGACCGGATTGAGTTCCAGGTCGGTCCGAATGCCGCCGAATTGAGCGGGACGGTCGCGCTTGGGATCAGTCCCGAAGGTTTCGTAATCGTACCAGTATAAGGACGAACAGGAGGACATGTACCGGAAATACCCGAGGTTTACGCATCGAACGGAAGAACGTGAACCTGTAAGGTACTTTTGATCCGGTACACGGTTAATTAGGAAAAAAGATCAGGGATTAGGCCGGCCGGCACGAGTTGAGGAACAGAGTACCGCCCTATCAAGAATTTTCGGCCATCGCTTCGAGCTTTCGCCTCTTCTCGCATTTTTGCGCGCAAATGCACTCGCCATTGTTCACGCCGCCGCAAGTGCCCTTGATGGCGCCTCGCCCGAACATGACGCCTATTGCCATAAAAAAGATAACGGCCGCTATCACCGCAAAAGTAATCAGAAAGAGTGTCATGGTTCGCCTCGCTAAATCGATGTTGAGGGGGCTGAAACAGGCCACCGTCACTAGCCGGTGGCGTCACCCGCCGAAATTGCAGTCGACTTTAACCAGGTTTTGCGCAAAAGAAAAGCGGTGGGCGCATCGACTCATAGGATAATCCCTGTATTCAATCCGGCAAAAAAGACCGGGACATGATCTGCTCGGCGGTCCAGGGACAGGATTTCGGAAAAATTTTACGCGCCAGGCCCGTTTCGTCGATGGCAAGGTCGACGGCGTCATCCCATGCGTCCGCCCACCAATCCGCATCCGACAGAGACGCTTTAAGGCTCGGCGTCTTGCGTATGCGGCGCTCAATACGCTCCCGCTGAGCATCGATCGTGTCGCGCCAACTGCCGCCGCGCCGCTCCGGTTGATACTCCCACTTCAGAAGGTGAGCTAACAGCACCGTCATTCGGCTCGCCAATTCACGTTGTTCGCTTTTGCCCACGTCCTCGATTTCCTCGGCAATGTGCTCCCAATCCAGCAGATCGAATCGTTTCGCCCGTATGAGCCGGGCCTGTTCGTTCGCCCAGGCGACAATATCGGTTTCATAACGGATGGTTGACATGGTTCTCTCCACGATGTTAGGCCAAGGCGATTAGCTTAACCCGCGCAAACCGAATGTGCACAAAACCAGACCCACGATATTTTGAAAAGATGCGATTGCGTCGCCATTTTTGGCAAAACCTTTTGGGACCTCCGAGTCACCAAAAGGAGCCAAAAATTGGCGACGAGTAGTGCCTTCGGCGGCCCGCGTTCGTCCTGCGTCCGCCACGCCGGCGTACTCCG
>Ga0196981_1000586_pt1 | contig 10402 bp, 4 predicted proteins | sample S3_2013CmetaG_FD_155462 | JGI IMG/M metagenome (GOLD analysis project Ga0196981, IMG submission 155462) | Soil microbial communities from Anza Borrego desert, Southern California, United States - S3_20-13C | ecosystem: Environmental > Terrestrial > Soil > Desert | place: USA: California...
CGAAAATGGGTGAGAAAAATAAGGGCTGACGCCCAATGCTTGAGCTTGGAGTAGTCCGGATAATCGATGGTGTTGCAGATGACTCGACCGTCCCCGCTTCCTCGCCGCCGTGCAGAAACGGAAAATACCCTAAACGTAAGGAATTGCCGCCATTACCCCCTCGAGGCTGCCGAAGAGAGGCATGCCCTGTCCGCCCGAGCCGCCGGGCCGGGGCGGCTGGCAGAGGATGGAGGCCGTCGCCCTGTGCACGCGCCCATTCGCCTCCTGCACGACAACCACGTAGTCGACCCGTCTCAGCACCGGCTGCCCGAGAGGACTGGGAACGCCACTGGGCGGATCGGGGAAGGATATGGCGGTCACCTCCAGAAAAACTCTGCCGCCGTGCGCGCGAACGCCGTCGGCTAACCGGCGAAGATATCCCTCAATGCCGTAAACGCGCCCGTGACTCTGCAAATACTGGTTCACCTCGCTGGAGGCGAGCATCAGCCCGGCACGGGCCTCATCGCCGAATCCCGGTCCCCAGGCATGAGCCCACTGATAGCCTTGTACAAAGTGCTGCACGGGCGCCGGCAGCGTAGAAACGGCGGGCATAAGCCTGTTGTAGTTGGGCGCCGCGGACCGCACCATCGCGGGAAGCAGCTCGCCGCGCAGCGCGACATTGCGGATGCCGGCCGGGGTAACGGGGTTTTCGCCGATCTGTCCCACGCCGCCCGTGCCCGCCGTTTCCCCGGCTATCGGCAAGCGCCAGGTGCGCTGGGGATTGATCGACGCCCTGACCCACCAGGCGCCCCGTTCCTGATACGGCACCAATGTGGCCAGTCCGTAGCGTACGCGGAGGAAGGCGAGCGCGCTGCTCAGGATCGGCGCACTGATCGGACCGGACAGGCGCCGTGCCACGCCGATCGATGCTTCGGAGGCGAGCCGCAACCGCTCGTTCGGATCCTGCGGCACCCCCGCCTGCGCCACGAATCTCCCCAGGCGCCGAGCTTGCGTCACGATCCAATCCACCACGCGATCCAGCGCCCTGTCTATCGGCTGCCGAACCCGGTTGACGATGTTCACCACGGCGTCGCTGACACGGCCGAGACCGGCGATGCGGGCGAGAAAGCTGATGACCAGGGTCAGCAAGCCGGCCATGGTCTGTTCCACCCGTCCGGCGGCGGCCGCGATGACCCCGCCGGCGATGGCGGAAATCGAGTCGATGAAGGACATGGCCACCTGGGCGATTTGCCGCAGCCGCTCCACGAAGAACATGATGGTGTTGTAGGTGGCGATGATGGCCTGGATGAACGCGCCGGCGGGGTTCAGGCTGGTGATGAGCCGGGTAATCGCCGCCTGTACGACGCGGTCGCGGACAAAGGTCATGACTTGCTCCATGACCATCTCGCGAAGGTTGGAAATGCCCTCCTGGATTTTCTCCCAGGCCGCGGCGGGCCCCTGCGTGACCAGGGTGACGACCAGGTCGAAGCCGGTTTCGAGCGCCCGCACCGAGGTTTCGCCGACCGCCCGCACCAGCTTCTGGCGGATGTTCTGCCAGGTGAGTCCCAGGACGCTCAGCACGAACTTGATGATTTCTCTCAGGGTGAAACCCTGTGGGACATACACGCCGGCCCCGCTCATGGTCCCCGTCAGCCAATTGATCAGCGAGGTGCGGAGATGGGTCAGGAAATTGGCCGCGAACTGGCGGAAGCCCAGTATTCCGGCCCTTACCAGGTTGCCGACGAATCCGACCGGATTTTGAATGATCGAGCGGAACGCTCCGGCGGCCCGCCTGATGTAAGGCATCGCGCCCGGAGCGACGACCTCGAAGATGATTTGCAGCAGGCTCATCACCTGTTGCCCCGCCCAGAACATAAACTGGCCGAGGAAACCGGCGAAGGCGGTGCCGACCTTGGCGAACGCCCGCGGCAGCAGCACGATGTCGGCGATTTCCAGCGATTGCAGGGTCGTGACGAATAACGCGGGAATCTGCCGCACGAAGCCCATCAGCCCGCCGAGAGCGCCCTGGAACCAGGCCCAGGCCCGCGCCACCGCGTTGGCTTGCTTCAGGTTGTTCCATACCTCTTCCTGCCCGATCAGCTTCATGAAGCCGCCGATCAGCGTATCCGCGGTGCGCGGCACCGGATCGCCGGTGATCGGGTCCTGTCCGAGCACGGCTTTCAGCAGATCGTAGCCGCGCGTACCCTCCGCCAGCCTCGCCAGCGGGCGCAGAATGGCATCCTTGATGAACCGGACGATCCCACTGACCAAGCCGCCGACAAAGCCGACGATCCGATCGATGGGAGCGGTGAATATGCGCTTGGCGCGGTTCCAGACGCCGCCCAGGTCGAAGATGTCGGTCCAGCTCAGGGAATCGAGAAACTGGTCGATCGCATCCCGAATGGCGGCGCCGGTCATGCCCAGCGAGCGGATTTGCTGTTCCACCCAAGTCCCGACCCGGTCGAACACGCCGTGATTGTCGAGCGCCTGGGTGATCAGCCCGCCGCCGGGAATGAATTCGATCAATGCCCTCAGAACGTTCGCGGCGTTCCGATCCACCCGGCTCATGTTGATCGGGTTCACCCCGAGAACGATGGTGAACATCCGGAAGCCGGGAATCAGGTTGGCCTTGTCGGCGAAATAGTCGAGCGCGTCGCCGATGCCGAGACGCTGCACCTCCCCCGCCGCCGCCTGCTGGGTGACGCCGACATCCTCGCTGCGCTGCACCGCGCTGCCCTGCTGGATGGTGTGCGTCAGCTCGTGGGCGATCAGTTCCCGGCCTTCCTGGCTTTCCGGGCGGAACTGGTCCTTGCCGAAGAAAATGTGATTGCCGACCGCGAACGCCTTGGCGTTCACCTGCCGGTTGAGCTTAGCGGCGTTGTCGCCGGTGTGCATCCGCACGTTGCTGAAATCCGCCCTGAAGCGGGGCTCCATGAAACGGCGCACGCTGAGCGGCAGGGGCTGTCCTGCGGTCATGCTCTTCTGAATGTCGGCCGCGACGTTGGACGCCACGTTAGGCTGCCCTTCTGCCTTGCGCTGTATCTTGTCCTCTTCCTTCCCGGTCTTCGCGAAAATGCCCGAAGCGGCAAAACGGGCTACATAAGGCGACTCCAGCCTGGCTTGGAGCTTCTTTTCCTTTTCATCCTTCTTGATTTGCCTGAATACGCCGCCGGAACCGGCTTTCACGTAAGCGACGGAACTGTCCGGCACCGCCATGCGCATGATTTTCTTTGCGGTAGCGTCGGCCTCCCGTTCCGCCGGGTCCTTGGGAGATGACACCTTCATGGCCGGCTGCACCCGTGGGGACACGTTGCGCACCGCTACCGGCGCAGCGGCAGCGGGCCGCGCGGCCGCTGCGCGATTGACGGTCTTGGAGCGGGCGGTTTCCAAGGGCTTAAGCTCGGGTTGATTCGGTCATGGGCAGGGTTTTCCCGTTCAAAGCGTGCGTCCTTCTTTCAGCAGTTCCCGGCGTATGCCTTCCTCGACATCCTCCAGCAGGACGGTCTCCTCGTGGCGGCTCAGGGCTTTCAGCGAGGCGTACCGCACCACGTTCATGATGGTGCCGCCGGAAAGATCGTATTTTTCCGCGACCCTGCCGAAATCGATCCTGTCCTCCAGCACCGCCTTCGGCGAGAAGGCGTTTTGCCAGATGCGGACCCGTTCCGACGGCTTCGGCATCGGAAAGAAAATCACCGATTGAAAGCGGCGGATAAAGGCATCGTCGATGTTCGCCTTCAGATTGGAAGCGAGGATGACCACGCCGTTGAATTCCTCGATGCGCTGCAGCAAGAAGCTGATTTCCTGATTGGCGTAGCGGTCGTGCCCGTCGTCCACCTTGGTGCGCTTCCCGAATAGGGCGTCGGCCTCGTCGAAGAACAGAATCCAGTTCTTGTGTTCGGCGGTGTCGAAGATTTTCGAGAGGTTTTTTTCCGTCTCGCCGATGTATTTGGAAACGATCATGCTCAGATCGGTCTTGTAGACCTCGCAACCGCAATGCTTGCCGAGCAGGCAGGCCGACAATGTCTTGCCGGTTCCGGGCGGCCCGTGAAACAGGCTGGTGAATCCGGGCCGCAATTTGTGGCTCATTTCCCAGTCGTGCAGCAAGCGCTGGCCGAATTCGATCCAATGCTTGATCTCTTCCAACTGCTCGCGGGTCGTCTGCGGCAGGATCAACTGATCCCAATCCAGCGCCGTCTCGATCCGGCGCGCCGGAAAATCCCCGCTGCAGCGCGGTTTTCGCTCGGTGCCGAGAGTGAACCGGCGCAAGCACTCGTCCGACAGCGTGAGCGCGCCGCTGAGCGCGGGTTCGCCCGGACCGGCCGGAGCAAGGCTCAATATGTCGTGGCGCGCGAAGGCATGGTCGCCTTCGAATAGTTCCAGAAGCTCGAAGCGGGCGGCCAAATCGTCGCCGGCGAGGACGAACAGCGCCGTCTCCCCGGTGGGAATGAAACCGCCGTGGGTATTGCCCTGCAACCCGCCGAACTCGGTAAACCCCCGGCCGGTGGCTTCGTTCTTGCTCCACAGCACGTCCAGAAGCTGGGGGCGGATATGGGGAATCAGCGCCAGCACGAGGACCAGACGCTCGGAAAAACCCAGGCCGTGCCGGCGGACGAATCGGGCGTAGCCGGAATCGCTGCCGCCGAGGTCGGGCGGATCGATTGCAAAAACGGGGCCGGCTGCGCCGCCCGCCCCGAAGTACTGCTTCAACCGGGCATCGAGAACTTCGGCGAACCAATCCAGCTCCCTGGAAAGATCGCGGGCGTTGTCCTTCAGGATGTCGGCCATTCCACGTAAACCGGCTTGGTCATCCAGGGCGTTTTCACGATACCGGCGCTCCAGGGCAGACGATCGAGCAGCATGTCGAAGGGACGGCTTTCCACCTGTAGCCGCCAGCCGGCTTCATCCTCCCGAATCAGGGCGTTTCGCTCCAGGAACGATGAGCGCAAGCCCTGAACGGAGGTATTTTTCAGCGCGTTCCAATGGCCGATGACCGATTGCAGGAGCGTCTCCGCTTCCTCCCGATCGCAACGCCCGATCAGTCCTTCCGCAACCGGCAGCGGGCTTTCGGGCCGCAGGCCCAGCAAAATCTTGATGAACCCCAGCTCGTACTCGCGCACGGTTTCGCGGCCCGTGGCGAGATGGTGGAGCAAAGCCGCGGCCCTGGGCAAAACATGGGAAGAAAGTTCGAAACCGCCCGCCCTCCTCAGGCCGGTATTTTCGAAAAACCGCGGAAGATAGGGATGAAGGATGGCGAGCCCGGCATGATTCACGGTCAGAGGAAACTCGTCTTTCGCGGCGGGTTTTTCGAAGGTGCCTTCGGACAGCGCCCGCGCCGTACGACGATCCGGCGCTTCCACGGCGCCGGACGGCGGAACCGCTTCCGGCTCTCCGTCAGCGGCGAACAAGGCCGCTGCGGAATCGGGGAGAGAAACCAGAAAGTCTCGCAGGACGGCCACTCTCTCCGGCGGCAATACCTTGCCGATGGCGGAAGGAAAATCCGGCGCGGCGTGCCGGGGACCCAGCGCCTCGGCGGCCAGTGCCGCCGACGCGGTCAAACGCTCGTGGCGGGTAAGCTCCCCGCCCTCTTCCTCCAGGAGCCGGGGCAGCGCGCGAGCCAGAGCCCGGACCGCCACATGAGTCTCTCGATCGAACACTTCAACGAGACGGTCCGACAGACTCTCTTCGGCGATCAGTTGAACCAGGCGGAAATAAAACTCACGCGATTCCGGACGCGTCCGAAGATGCTGCGACAAGACAGGCCATTGCGTCCGGCAGATGCCGCGCAAATCGGCCGCGATGTCCGCTGCCGCGGCGTGCGCGAAAAGCCATGGCGTCGAACCGGTGCGGAGATAATGCAGCAAAGCTCCGAAGAGAGCCTCCTCGGCCGCGGTCTCCGCGCTGCGGCCCTGGACCGGAGCCGTTTCGTGCCGCAAAGACCGAAGCTGCTCACGAAGCTGGTTGCGGATCAAGCCGGGAAGGATTTCCGGCCATTCTACCCCGGAAGCCGCGCTTATCCTGATTTCGAGCTTCGGGATGCGGATCGTGCGGTCTTCCGCGCCGAGGTCGTCGAACGCCTTTTCCAGAACCGGCAAGAGCCATTCCTCCCAGCGCTCCCGCAACAGCTTGCGGGCGGCGAAAGCCTCGGCCGTCGAACCGCTGCGCACCAGCCAGCGCAAGCGGCGGATTCGGTGAATCGCCTGCGGCATCGGCTGGCTCAACCATTCAGCATGGTGCCGATCACCAGCTTCAGATTGGCGTTGCCGGTGGCGGCGCTGATTCCCTCCAGATTGGTCTTCATCGAGCCGCGCGTCTGCGCGTCGGTGACGGACGCCGCGCCCTCGGTCACCACCTGCATGGCCTTGTAGCCGTCGCTGCCGGAAGAAACGTCGATGCCGGAGGAGGCCACGTAGCCGGCGGTGCGTTCGATGGATTTCGCCAAGGCCTTTTCCGCTTCCTTGAGCTGGGTTTCGATCGATGCTTTCGCATCGGCCTCCAAATCGGGCCGGCTCGCCTGGCGCCTAAGGTAATCCGTCTTCTTACGGTTGTATTCCGCCTCCTTGACCTGCAAATCGAGATACTCGTCCTGGAGATTGGCGACGCTTGCTCCGGTTTTGTCCGCGCCGATGTTCCGGTACACGTCGCTGACCATGGTGACGGAGTCCTTGAAGACGTTGAGGTACTCCTTCTGGAAGCCGATCCGTTGCTCGATTTCGCCCTTGAAATCGGCCAGCGTATCCTTTTCGAACGCGTCGAAGCGATCCTTCACGAACTTCTCGCGGGACGGCTGCATCTGGACGCCGTGATCCAGAATCCAGTCGGGCCGCAGCCCCGGCTTGGACAGCGCCGGCTCGTCCGCCTCCTCTTCCGCCGTCTCGCCGCAGTAATAAGGCAGCGTGAAATCGCCCACCACCGTCTTGTCGCCGTTGTAAACCAATACGAAGGTGCCGCCCCGAACCGCGCCGGCGTAATGCTCCAGTCCGGGATGACTGGCGATGAAATTGCCGAACAGCAGCTGCTCGTCTTCCTTGTCCTCTTTTTTCGCGATGATCTCGTCGAGCCAGTCCAGCCATTGAACGTGGGTGTTGGCGATCAGGGAATCGAACGGCGTGCTGAATTCGGTTCTGGCCACTTTTCCGAGGTTGTACTTGAATTCTCCCGCCGCCCGAACCGTATCGTTGAAGTCGCTCTTCCAGGACGCGTCGCTCTTATATTGCGAGTAGCTGCCGCCGAGCTTGGCGCGCGCCGCGGCCGATTTTCCGGAAACCGTGGCGTGCTTCTGGGCGGCGACGTCCTTCGCGGCCGGGCCGTCGCTGTCCTCGATATATTTCGCCGAAACCGCGTCGTCGACTTGTTGTTTGAATACGCCGCTGAACCGGCTCACTTCATCCAGTTGATGGAAGACTTCCTGCCGCAGCAGATAGTGGAACCGGTGAAGATCGGAATAGCGGGTTCCCGTCTTCTTGACGGCCTTGCTCTTGTCGGTATCCAGCATGACCGAGGCGACCGTGAACGGGAGATTCTTGGATTCGATCTCGCCTTCGATGGTCTCGATGGCCGTGGAAACGTTTTGTCCCAAGTGTCCTTCGACCCGGAAGAACGAGAAACCGCCGATCTGGGCGGCCAGGGGGTTCGCCGCGGCCCCCTTCGCGCCGTAGTCTCCGGCGTTATAAGAGTAATTGTGTGCGTCCATGCCGCGCCGGCTCAGGCGGTAATTCCAGGCCTTGTGCACGGGATAGGCGGCGTCGATCCGGTAGTAATAGGGAATCGCCCTCTCTTCCAGGGGCCGGTCCTCGAATCGGCTGGGCGTGATGCGGATGGCCGCGCTGCCCGAGGCCGGAAGCTGAAACGTCCGGATCAGCGTATTCAGCTTTCTGGCGAGGAACTTCGCGTGGCTCAGCTGATCGGACGTCCGGCTGGTCAGCGGCGAAGGGTAGAACCCGGTGCGGTTCTCGTCCGGGTTGGATCCCGCGATCACATTCCCGAGCAGCAGGTGTTTCGGGAAGCCGTTCGCATCCGGATCGCAGCAGGTGGCATCGCCGGACAAAAGTTCGAGAAAATCGTTGTACGTCTCGGTCACGTCCTTCAGGAAATCGTAGTAGTACTGGATGCCGGCATCCGACGAGGCGAACTGGGTCTTCAGCTCGTTGAGCCGGGTGCTCCAGGCCGGCGACGGATCGGAAGAAAAAACGTCTATGAGGAAAGCGGAACAAGTGGGATAGAGTTTTGCCAGCTCGGCCAGCAGCTTGCCGTGAATGGCATTGCAGGCGGTGCGGTAGACTTGGGCGAGTTGGCCGGGAGTGCCGACCGCGTCGGAAAATACGGCGCGGTCCGCCACCAGCGGACTCAGGGCGCGGCTTGCCTCGTCGGGGGTCGCAATCCCGCTTTTCAGCGCGCCGACCGAAGACTTGTCGACCAGCAGCAGCTTGGGGGTGTCGACATAGTGCTGGCCCAGGTTGTCGCAATCGGTGCCGGAGCAAAGATCCTCGTCCTTGACGTAGCTTTCCATGTAGAGCACGGCCGCCATGTTGCCGAGAGCGGTCCCGGTTTCCGCGCCGAACTGCGCCAACAAGACCGCGCGGCTGTCCTCCACGCCAGCGGCGATCAATTCGTACACCGGCATCATCGTTTCCCCGCTATAAAACGGCGCGTATTTCGGCATCGATTCGTCGTAGCGCTTGAACTTGTCGTACACGGTATCGGCGCCGATGCACAGCAGGTCGCCGTCGGTGGTGATTCCCAAGCCTTCGGCCAGCGTCACCGCGTTGCCTTGCGCCGCAATCCGAAGCCCGCACACGATGCCGACGCCCAGCAGCTTCGCCCGCGTCAGGCGGCCCTGGTCGCCCAAGTAATCGGCAATGCTGTTGAGCTGATCGTGGGTCAGCACCTGGTCCTTTTCGAATACGCTGTAGCCGGTCGAGAGTTGCTCGAGGCTCTTGAATATTTCTGTCATAGGCAGGGTTCCTTTTTTGGAACGATGTTTAAGCTTCGCGATTCAGGCTGCCGATCGAGGTCCGCCCCAGAATGAATTTCGGTTGCAGTTCACCGGCGGTGCAGTCTTGAAGGCTCTGGGCCGGGTAGACGTTCTTGACCGAGAACAGTTTTTCGATGAACGCCTCGAGCTTCTCTTTCCGTTGGGCGAACTCACGCCCGGACTTGAGATAGATCCAGTCCCGGTAAAGCTTTTCGAATGCGGCCATGGCCTCCTTATCGATCCAGCAAATCTTCGGCAGGATATGGGCCGGGGTTTCCTCGCGAATCGTCTGCTCCGCGAAACGCCTGAAATCCATGTTGCCGAACCGGCTGCCGTAGGCCGGCAGGATGATGTGGATGCGGTAGGAATAAGGATCGGCTTCCGCGCAATCGGTGCAATTCGGGTCCGGGCAAATGGGCAGGAACGGATCGTCCGTTTCCTCCGGCCGCAGCAGAATGTTTTCGATCAGATACATCCCTTCGTCGCTGTAATGGACGCGGAGATACTCCATGGCTTCGTCGATCGCGGCGTTCATGGCCTCCTCGGTTTCGAAATACTCGATCCGCCTCGCGATCACTTCGCCGGTGTCGTCGACGACATTGAAGTAATGCTTGCCGCCCACGGTGGTCTTGCGCTGGTAGCCGGAGGGTGTCAGTCCGAACCGGATGGCGCGCCGCATCTCCTCTCTGGCCAGCGACGGAGTGGCGTACTTGGTGCTGCTGCTCAGGATGATCTCGCCCGTGGCCTTGTTGCGGATGCGGAAGCGGAATTCGTCCACGGGGCTGGCGTCCACTTCGGCATAGATGTCGTAGGCGATGTCGCCGAGATTGCGCCGCGCATGGTTGCGGATGCCCAGGAGCTTGGTCAGCCGCCGCTCCAGTCCCGAGACATTGTCTGAGTTCCACAGCGATTCGTCGTCCTTCAGGCTGTAGTTGTACGCCAGGCAGCGTTCGCCGCCGATGGCGGGATAGGCGTTCAGAAATTCGCATTTGAACCCGATCAGGCTTTCCGGACTGGCGCCGAAGGCCGAGCGCATGATGTTGGCGAATTCGGTAAACCGCTCGGCGAAACGGGCGATCAGATGATCGAGAAACCGGTTGCGCCGGTCGCTGCGGACGGCTTGATCCTCGGCGAGACCTTCCAGCACGGCGAGCGGATCGTCCGTCCCGTAGATCTTCTCGTACTCGGCGAAGGTGTCGACGACTTGGCAGAAATAGGTGCGGTGCAGGCCGGGATCGCTCGAAAACAGGTCTTTCACCCGTCCCAGTTGAACCAGGTAATTGGCCATCAACTGATCGAAGAACAGCAGATAGGCCTTCAATTGATAGGCCAGGGCCTGCCTTTCGCCATCGGCGGGCTCGGCCAGACCGGCATCGCTCAAGCCGTAAACGGCCGGAAAATGGTTTTGGAAGGAATAGTAGCCGTCCGGCTGGCGATAGGTTCCGAGAGGAA
>Ga0196981_1000587_pt1 | contig 10402 bp, 5 predicted proteins | sample S3_2013CmetaG_FD_155462 | JGI IMG/M metagenome (GOLD analysis project Ga0196981, IMG submission 155462) | Soil microbial communities from Anza Borrego desert, Southern California, United States - S3_20-13C | ecosystem: Environmental > Terrestrial > Soil > Desert | place: USA: California...
CGAGGCGCTGCACTGGGGCACCACCGGCGGCGTCTGGCTGCAGCGTTCGATCACGTGGCCCGCCCGCACCGTCGACCGCAAGGGGTGGAAGGACCAGGTGGAGGACAACGCACCGGGGAACTACGACCTGCCACCGGCGGGGACGTGGCCGAACCCCCCGGCCGGGCAGACCCGGTGGCCCGACCGCGCGAAGGTCACGTTCGGCCGGTTCAACCCCAGCGTGACAGGGTCGAGCGGGACGATCTACTTCGACGACTGGACCTTTACACAAGGGGGCACCGGCCCGGAGCAGTGCGGACCGGCGGACGTCGGCAGCACCGGCGGCGTGCCGGGGGCAGACGGCGCGCTGGACAACAACGACTTTGTGGTGTTCATCGACTACTTCTTCTCCCAAAACCCGATCGCGGACTTCGGGAGCACCGGGGGTGTCCCGGGGCCCGACGGCCAGTGGAACAACAACGACTTTGTGGTCTTCATCGACCTGTTCTTTACCGGGTGCGATGAGTAGTTGCTGACGCGTGGGGCGTTGGTTCTCAAAGCGCGGCCGCCGGCCGCGCTTTGTCTTTTTCTCATGACGACGGGGCTGCGCCGCGGTTTGCCAGGGAAGAATGGTGCGGACCGGAACCGGCGGGTGGCTCCTGTTCGTAGGTGGTCAGGTGAATATGGCTTCGATCTGGCGATGCCCGGCTCTTTGGACGCTCGTCGCGTGCGGCGTGGCGGCAGCACAGCCGGTGTACACGCCTGTAGCCGCACCCGCTGAGGAAAACGAGCGGTATGTAGCGAGCTCGGGCATGGGCGGGCTGTGGGCGGCCAGCGACGGTGTGACGGTAACCGTCCGCGACATCCGCGGCATCGAACGGTTGAACCGCCGAGTGAGTGACTTCGTCGCAACCGTGTCGGGTCTGGACCCGACGACGGCGCGGATAGGAAGGGTCTGCCTCAGCGAGAGCGGGCGGCTGCTGTTTGTCACGCTGCAGCGTCCGGCACGAACCGACACCCTTACCGACCGCACGGACGAGATCGTTCGCCTCAACGTCGAGACCGGCGTCGCGTCGCGGTTCGCGACGCTCCCGCTTCACGGTGTCGCCATCGCTTCGGCAGAGAGCTTCCCGCTGGTGCACGCCGGTGGAAGGCTGTACGCCGGTTCGCCCGGGGGTGTGATGGTCTACACCGCGGGGCGTAACGACGCGACGGCGACGATGGCGCAGGGCTTCGCGACCGCCGCGGGGGTGAGAGGCCTGGCGTACGACCGCGCCGGTCCTTCGCTGTTTCTCCTCCTGCACAACGGGAGCGTGCACAGGCACGGCCTTGTCAGCGGACAAACGGTTCAGGTGGGTAATGCGGGCGCCGGCGCCGTCTCGATCGCGTTCAGCGACCACCACGGCGCTGCGGGGGAGGGCGGCCTGTTTATCAGCGACGCCGACGGAGGCATCCGGCTGATGACGGCGTCAGCCGCCCGCGGAGCAGGTGGTCCGCTGGCGGACTACGCGCGCGTCGGCGACGCGGGGCCGGCGGCCAGCCGGATCGCGGCGGGCTTTGACGGCTCGCTGCTGGTCGGTCGGCTCGCCGAGACCGTGCGGATCACCGATGCGTCCGATGGACGACTCGGATTTGAAGCCTGGATGGCTGACGAGCTTGCGAACCAGGTGCGGTTTGCCAAGAGCCTGATCTCTCCTTCCGGCGAGCCGGCGGGGTGGGTGATCGACGGGAACGTCGTGCCGGGCGGCACGCTCTTTCATCCGGCGACGCCGGATGCCGCAGCATGGGCCGTGCTGCTGCTGCTGGCGGGTGACGACGTGCTGGGCGACCCCGAGGCACGCCCGCTCGTGCGGCTGATCCTGAAGCGCTACGCCGGCCGGTTGCCCGGCCCGGCGCCTTCGCGAACCGCCGATGGAACCTACCGGCACTGGATCGACCCGCTCACCGGCGCAGCGAAACCGGGCTGGGACCCCGAGTTCGCGACGATGAGCACGATGAAGATCGTGGCGGCGGCGGCCCGCGCTGGAAACTACTACTCCGACGATGCGGAGATCGTGAGCGCCGCCCGCGCCATCTGCTGCGGGGTGCGCAACCACGACGCGTACCTGACAGCGACGAACCGCTGGATGTATCTGAAGGGGGTGGCGGCGGGGGGGCCGGACGTCAACTCGGCGCTCCGCCCCTTTCACGAAGGGATGATGTTTGTCGAGCAGGCCGCGTTCTACGGCGGTGCGCAGTCGCGCGACGCGTACGAGCACTGGCTCCACCGTCCGAACCATCCGTACGCGGGGGTCGTCGTCGAGCAACCGATCACGTCCAACTGGTTCGGCTTCCAGCCCGCGTTTGTGAGCGTCTATCCCATGCTGCTGACGGAGCGCTACCGCAACAGCCCCGCGTGGAGAACGCAGGTCGCCAACGTATCGTCTTCCTCGGCCGCGTGGACCGACGACAACTGGGCGCGGTGGTTCACGGTGTTCTCGGCGGGGACGACGAAGCCGGAGTGGGGCGGGTACGCCGCGGACAACTTCGGCAACTTTCAGGGCCAGGTCTCGACGTTGACGGCCCTGCTGGGGCTCGCGGCGCGGGCGGACGGGGGCGGCATCCGCGAGGCCGGCGCGGCGTACCACGCGTACCGCGTCGGCGCCCGTCAGGCGTTCCGTGGCGGCGCCACCATCCTTTACCGGCGCTCGACGGTCGATCCCGCGTGGACGCCCGGCGACGGCGGGCTGCCGGACATCGCGATGGGCGGCCTTGGCCTGGCGGAGCTGCTGCGCCCGGGGTTCATCGACCGAGCGCTGGTTGGAGGCTATCCGGTGTGCGGTGGTTGCGCGGCGGACGTCGGTCGAACGGGCGGGGCTTATGGTCCTGACGGCGTGCTCGACAACAACGACTTTGTCGTCTTCATCGACGCGTTCTTCGACGAGAACCGGTTGGTGGCGGACGTCGGGAGCGTGGGAGGAGCCGCGGGCGGCGACGGAGCGCTCGACAACAACGACTTCATCGCGTTCATCGACGCGTTCTTCGCGGGGTGCTGAGGGGTTGTTCGCGGCATCGCGCGGGCGGCCGGCGGAACCGAGCTTGTCCGAAGCGACGAGGGCTGCTGGAATTCCACACTCATCCGGCCAGTGAATCTCGAGCGGGGTCGATGCCGAGGGACTTCATCTTCTTGTAGAGCGTGGTGCGGTTGATGTTGAGCGCCTCGGCGGCGCGGACACGGTTCCAGTTTGCGGCCTTGAGCGCTGAAAGGATGATCTGCTTCTCCGGCTCCTTGAGTGCCGCGTCGAGCCCGCGGTTGTCAGGGCTGGAAAGAGCGGCGCCGGGCCCGATCCGGGCGAGGGGCGGTGCGCCCGCGATCGTCGCGGGTGCGGCGACGTGCGTAGGGAGGTCGTCTGCGTGGATGGTGGGCGTGCGCGTGAGGACGCAAGCCCGCTCGACGATGTTGGAGAGCTCGCGGACGTTGCCGGGGTAGGGGTACCGGCGCAGCGCATCCATGGCCGGGGCATCGAACCCGACGATCGTCTTGCCCATCGAGGCGGCGTGCTGACGGAGGAAGTGCTCGGCCAGCGCGGGGATGTCGCTGATGCGCTCGCGGAGCGGCGGGAGCTCGATCTTCACGACGTTGACGCGGTAGTAGAGGTCCTGGCGGAACCGGCCCTGGGCGACGAGGTCCTCAAGCGGCTGGTTGCTGGCGAGGATGACGCGGACGTCGGTCTCGATGGTCTGGTTCCCACCCACGGGCTCGAACCGCTTCTCCTGCAGCACCCGCAGGAGCTTGAGCTGCATCGCGGGCGATGCGCTGTTGATCTCGTCGAGGAAGAGCGTGCCGCCGTCGGCCGCGAGGAACTTGCCGGCCTTGTCGGCGTGGGCGCCGGTGAAGCTCCCCTTCACGTGACCGAAGAGCTCTGATTCCAGGAGCGTCTCGGGGATCGAGCCGCACGCCAGCTCGACGAACGGCTTGTCGCGGCGCGGCGAGCGGAGGTGGATGGCGTGCGCGACGAGGCTCTTGCCGACGCCGCTCTCGCCCGACATCAGGACGGTGGTCTTGGTGGGCGCGACGGCTTCGATCAGGTCGTAGGTGCGCAGCATGCGCGGGTCGCCGCCGACGATGTTCTCCAGGCCGTAGCGCGACTCGAGCTGCTGCTTGAGCGAGCGGTTTTCCGCCTGGAGCGCCTGCTGCCGCAGCGCTCGCTCCAGCGCGATGCGCAGCTCATCATCGACCACGGGCTTGGTGAGGTAGTCGGCGGCTCCAAGGCGGACGGCCTGCACGGCGCTCTCGATCGTCCCGTAGCCGGTGAGCATGAGCACGCTGGTACCGGGGTGCTCGGCGCCGAGCTTCTTCAGAAGCTCCATGCCGTTCATCTGGGGCATCGCGACGTCGACGATCGCGACCGCGAACGGGTCGGGCTTGCCGGGCGCCTGTCCCTCGCTCCCGGTCTCGGCTTTGGCGATGGCGTCGAGCGCCTCGAGCCCGCTCGAAGCGGTAGCGGCACGAAAGTTCTCAGCGGCGAGGAACTCGGCAAGGCTCTCGGCGACGATCGGATCGTCGTCCACCACAAGGATGCGGGGGCGCGCGGCGCTGGTGGGCTGAGGGGTTGAGGGGGTGCTCAAGCTTGGCTCCGAGGCGGGGAAGGCGGTCGCGTCGCGGCGAGGCGGGCCGCGACGGGCATGGACAGGCGAGGCGAGGGGCGGGGGGGTGGTCAACCCATCGGGGGCGCGGGGGTCTCCATCTCGAGGGCAGGGAACGACACGGCGAGGGTGGCACCGATCCCTTTCGGGCCGACCCGGAGCTCGATCTGCCCGCCGATCCCTTCGACGATCTGCCGGCTGAGCGCCAAACCGACGCCCAGACCGCCGGGCTTGGTGCTGAAGGCCGGCTCGAAGACGATGCTCTCGCGGCCTTCGGGCAGCGGGGGTGGGCCAAGGCCGGTATCGGTGATCTCGATGCAGACGAACTGGCGCACCGTGGCGGATGCGGCAGGGCGCGACTCGACCCAGCCGGCGATGCTGATCACGCCGCGCGGCTCGCCCGATGCCACGATGGACTCGAGCGCGTTCCGGATGGCGTTCACGACGACGGTGTAGAGATGGCCGGGCGGGAGCGTGTGGAACACGGGCTCCAGGTCGACCTCGATGCTCACCCGGCGCTCGCCGGCCAAGGGCTCCATGATCCCGGTGGCGTATTGGATGGCGTCGGCCAGCGTCGCGTTGAACGTGGCCTGCAGCCAGTGCATCGGGGCGGCGCCCGCGGCGTGCCTGATCGCGTCGGCCATACGCCCGAGGGCCGCCTGCACGGTGCGGAGGCGCTGAGCGATGTCGTCGCTCTCGCGCCGGACGGCGACGCCCTCATCGACCGAACGCAGCGCGAGGCCGATGTGGCGCATCGAACCGTCGACCAGGCCGGAGAGCTCGTGGGCGAGCAGACCGAGCCGGTCGGACACCAGGTCGGGTTCGGCCGGGCGTCGCCACGGGCGAGGGGCGGGCGTGCGCGTGGGGCGCAGACCGCCGCTCTCGCCCGAAGGGCGCGGTGGGGGTGGGGTCGATCCGCTCATGATGTTGATAATCGACCACACGGGCTCGCGGCGGCAAGCGCGTGTGGCGTGAATGCGACGCCGGCGGGTGGGTCTGTAACGGCTGGGTATTGCGGAGGAGCAACACGTGCGGTTTCGGTGTTGATCGAGGGAGAATGCGGGCTCGGGCTTATGGGACGTGCTGCCACAGCAGGCGGCCGGGCTCAGCACCCTTGAGCGCGAAGAGGAGCATCGTGAGTGCACCGGAGCAGGAGCGGGCCCGAACGTCGGCCCTGTCACCGGTAAACCGGAAGCAGCGCACGTCGGCCGGGAGCGAAGCCGAGACACGGGCGATCCAAACCGTGCCGACAGGCTTCTCTGCGCTGCCGCCGTCCGGTCCGGCGACACCGGTGATCGACAGGGCGTGGTGCGCGCCTGTTCGCCGCAGTGCTCCTTCCGCCATGGCGAGGGCGGTCTGGCGGCTGACGGCTCCGTGGGCGTCGAGCGTGGACGCGGGCACCGACGCGAAGACGGTCTTCAGTTCGTTTGAGTAGGTCACCAGCCCGCCGGAATATGAGGCGGACGAGCCGGGGATGGCGGTGAGCAGTTGACCGAGCATGCCGCCCGTGCAGGACTCGACGGTTGCGAGTGTTTCGCCGCGGTCTTTGAGCGCCTCCAGCACGGCGCGGCAGAGCGCCTCGACCGGCGGCGCGTCGGACGCGGGGGCTTCGGCGAAGCGGTGCCGGCCGAGCGCATCGCGGACGGCGGCCAGCGTCTGCTCGAAGCGCGCGGAGAGTTCCGCCGTCTGGAGACCCTCGGCACGGGCCCGGATGGTGAGGATGCCGCCGCTGGCGGTCATGTTCACCGTGACGTCGCTGCCGCGGACGGTGAGAGCCTTAAGCCGGTCGGCGGCGTCGGCCTCGGCGATGCCGGCGGCGTAGAGCAGGTGTGCCCGCACCGCGTGCGATGGGTCGGGGCGCAGCAGCGGCGCAACGTGGTCGCGCCACATCGGCCGGAGCTCGCCCGGCGGCCCCGGGAGGCAGAACAGATCGGTGCTCCCCACGACGGCGTGCAAGCCGGGCGCCGTGCCGACACTGTTGATGAGCGGTTCCGAGCGGGAGGGACGCTGGGCCTGACGGAGCTGACGAGCGGTCAGCTCACGTCCGCGGGACCTGAGGTAGGCGCCGAGCGAGGCCGCCGCGGCGGCGTCGGTGATGAGCGTGTCGCCGGTGAGGGTGCAGACGGCCTGGCGGGTGAGGTCGCCGTCGGTGGCGCCCAGGCCTCCGGACATGACCACGAGCGGCGCTGCGCTGCACAAACGCCTCAGCGTCGCGACGAGCGCGCCCGCGTCGTCCCCCACCACAGCGCCTTCGGCGACGCGGATCCCGCGTTCGGTGAGGCGTTCGGCGAGCCAGCGCGTGTTGCTGTCCTGCAGCTGCCCCATTACCAGCTCGTCACCGGTGGAGAGGATGGCGGCGTGGGTGTGGAGGGTGGCGATCACGGATGACGGTAAAAGCCGGTGGAGTGGTCGCCGATGTTGTGCACGGCGACGACGCTGGCGGGCTTGGCGACGCCGAGCGGGCGGCCCGCGACCAGCACGATCGGGTCACCCGGCTTGACCCACTCGCGCCGGAGCAGGTCGTCGTCGATCGCCTTGTTCCAGGCGCTGAGCGAGGAGTCGGCCGGGGGATCTGCGCGGAGCGGGACGACGCCGCGCAGCAGCACCATGCGCCGCGTGGCCGTCTCGCTGCTGCTGTAGGCGATGACGGGGATGTTGAAGCCGGTCTGGCTGAGGTAGCGTGCGGTGCCGCCGCGCTGGCTCCAGCAGACGATGAGCTTTGCGCCGATGTCGCGGGCGATATGCCAGACGCCGTGGGCGACGGCCGCGGCGGGGTGTCGGGCGGTGGCTGAGTCGGTGGGCGGACTGGCGGCGGTCGGCTGGGTGCGGGCCCACTCCTCGGCGCGTTCGATGATGCGGCGCATGGTCTCAACGGCCAGAACCGGGTACTGGCCAGCGGCGCTCTCGGCGCTGAGCATCGCGGCGTCGGCGCCTTCGATGATCGCCGTCGCAACGTCGCCCGCCTCGGCGCGGGTCGGCGTGGGGGCGCTGATCATGCTCTCGAGCATCTGCGTGGCGACGATGCACGGCTTGCCGTAGCCGTTGGCGGCGGCGATGATGCGTTTCTGGACGATCGGCACCATTGCGATGTCCATCTCGACGCCCAGGTCTCCGCGGGCGACCATCAGGCCGTCGGCCTCCTTGGCGATCGCATCGATGTTGGCGACGGCCTGCGGCTTCTCGATCTTGGCGATGACGGGGATGCCGGCGCCGCCCGCGATGCCGCCGGCGACGCCGTCGATCGAACACATCGAGGCGAGGCGCTGGCGGAGGACGCGCACCTCGTCGGCGGTTCGCACGAACGAGAGGGCGAGGTAGTCGATGCCGTGTCGAACGGCCCACTCGACGCACTCCCAGTCGCGGTCGGTAAGGGCAGGGATGGAGAGCTCGGTCTGGGGGAGGTTGACGCCCTTGTTGCTGGTCACCAAGCCGCCCGTGGTCACGCGGCACCGGAGCGCGGCGGGAGGGTCGCTTGCGGCCCGCTCCATGGCGACGGCTCGGATGGCGCCGTCGTTGATCAGCACGCGCTGGCCGGGCTGTACGTCGCGCCCGATGCCGGAGTATCCGCACCCCACGCGTACCGCCACACCGTTGCCGTCTGAAGGAGTCGCCGTCCCCCACTGCGGATCGATGAGCATGTCCTCCCCGGCCTGCAGCATGATGCCCGGCGCCGGCACCGCGCCGATGCGGATCTTGGGACCGGGAAGGTCGCCGAGCACGGCGGTGCAACAGCACTTCTGGGATGCGACGGTCCGGATGACCTCCAGCCGCCGGCGATGGTCATCGAACGTGCCGTGCGAGAAGTTGATCCGGAAGACGGCGACGCCCGCGTCGATGAGCTTGGCCACCGTCTCGGGCGCATCGCTCGCGGGCCCGATGGTGGCCACGATGGAGGCCAAGGTTGGGCGGACGGGCGTCATCGGGGGGAGCGTAGGGGGAAGGCTCAGCGGCCGGGGCAAGTCGCTCACTGGACTGACTGCAGGCGGACGAAACCCTCGATCGCCTCGTACTCGGCCAGCCCGAGCTTGTCGAAGAGCCTGGCGGTGTTGCGGTTGCGCTCCTCGGCCCGCTGCCAGAACTCGCGGGCGTCGCTGGGGCCGGGGAAGAGGGCCGAGTCTTTCTGGCTCTCGTGCTTGAAGATCGCGGCTCGCTTGCGTTTCACCTCGACGGGCGCCAGCGGCACGGCCATTTCGATCTCGTCTGGCCCCCACTCCTGCCAGGCGCCGCGGTAGAGCCAAACCTCGCAGTCCCGCATCCACTCCTCATCCTTCACGACGGTCAGCGCCCGCGTGACGGCGGCGAGGCAGACGCGGTGCGTGCCGTGGGGGTCGCTGAGATCACCCGCGGCGTAGATCTGGTGCGGCCTGATCCTCCGCAACAGGTCGACGGTGATGCGGACATCCTCCTCGCTCAGCGGCTTTTTCCGAACGCGTCCCGTCTCGTAGAACGGGAGATCGAGGAAGTGGATGTTCTGTGGTTTGACGCCCGAATAGCGGGCCGCGGCCCGCGCCTCCGTCCGCCGGATCAAACCCTTTATCTGCTGGAGTTCCGGGCTGTCGGGCTGGCCGGGTTGCTTGCGGGCGATGAACTCCTCGATCGCCTGCTCGAGGCGCCCGGCGAACTCGCCGCCGAGGGTCGGAAAGACCTGGGCGAACTCGCGGACAAAGTCCGCGTGCCGGACGGCCGACTCGTCCCACACGGCGATGTTGCCGCTGGTCTGGTAGGCGACGTGGACATCGTGCCCCTGCTCGCAGAGCCTGATGAATGTGCCGCCCATGCTGATCACGTCGTCGTCGGGGTGTGGGCTGAAGATGACCACACGCTTTGGAAAGGCCGTGCCCGACGCCCCACCTTCTGAGGCGGGTTTGCCGCCGGGCCAGCCGGTGATGGTGCGCTGCAGCGACCGGAAGACCTGGATGTTGATGTCGTAGGCGCCGCCGTCGGCGCCCCGCGCGGTGAGCAGGTCCTGCAGATGGTGCTCGTTGTAGTCCTCGTCGGTCAGCTTCAGGATCGGCTTGCCGGCGTGGCCGGCGAGCCAGATCACGGCGCGGCGGGTGAGCCGGTCGTCCCAATGCTGAACCTGCTCCAGGCGCCAGGGCGTCTTGACGCGGGTCAGCTCGGCGGAGCTTGCGGCGTCGAGCACGAGCAGGGTGTTTGGGTGCTCCTGCAGGTAACTCGCGGCGATCGTCGAGGTCACCGGCTCCTCGACCGTTCTGCGGACGATCGCCGCCTTGTGCTCGCCGAAGGCCATGAGCACGACGCGCCTGGCACGGAGGATCGTTCCCACGCCCATCGTGATCGCACGGCGAGGGACGTTGCTCTCACCGAAGAAGTCGCTGGCGGCGTCTGCGCGGGTCACGCGGTCGAGGGTGATCAGGCGCGTGGTGCTGTCGCGCGGCGAGCCGGGTTCGTTGAAACCGATGTGCCCCGTCCGCCCGATTCCCAGGAGTTGGATGTCGATCCCGCCCGCGGCGTCGATCGCGCGCTCGTACGCGGCGCAGTGCTCGGCGACGCGCTCCGGCGGGCAGGAGCCGTCGGGGACGTGGGCTTGGCGCTGGTCGATATCGACGCGGTTAAAGAGATTCTCGCGCATGAATCGCCGGTAGCTCTGCAGGTCTCCCGGGGCCATCGGCCAGTACTCGTCGAGGTTGAAGGTCACCACGTTTGCAAAGCTCAGACCGTCGCGCTCGTGCAGGCGCACGAGCTCTTCGTAGACGCCCAGGGGGGTCGATCCTGTCGCCAGGCCGAGCACGGCATGCCGCCCCTCCTTCTGCCGCGCGCGGATGAGGCCGGCGAT
>Ga0196981_1000588_pt1 | contig 10397 bp, 6 predicted proteins | sample S3_2013CmetaG_FD_155462 | JGI IMG/M metagenome (GOLD analysis project Ga0196981, IMG submission 155462) | Soil microbial communities from Anza Borrego desert, Southern California, United States - S3_20-13C | ecosystem: Environmental > Terrestrial > Soil > Desert | place: USA: California...
CCTCCTTTCGCCCGGCCGGTGACGGCCGGGCTTTTCTTTTGGCTTCGTCGTGCAGGCCGTCCGGTGAAGGCCGGGTGCTCCGGTCATCCCGCTCCTTCCTGAGCGGGCCACGTTCTTGCTGCGGCTGTCGGCCGAAAGGTGGGGCTCCCGGCTCGCGGGCGCCGGTCACTTGCTGTCGGCGTAGCGCGTGATCCCCGCGACGGTGTACTCGTGCTGCGTGCCGCCGATCTTGAGCTTCACGTGGTCGTTGACGCGCTTGCCGAGGAGGGCCTGGCCGAGCGGCGTCTTGTAGGCGATCCGGTGCTGATCGGGGTCGGAATCCCAGGCGCCGAGGACCGAATAGCGGACGGCGTTGCCGTTGGCGACGTCGCGGAGGTCGACGATGGTGCCGACGCTCACCTGGTCGGTGCTGGCATCGGCGAAATCGGTGATGCGGGCGCGGGCCAGGTCGCGCTCGAGCTGGGCCTTCTGGGCCATGAGGACGGACTGGTCCTGCTTGGCCATCTTGAACTCGGAGTTCTCGCGGAGGTCGCCGTGCTCGCGGGCGGTGGCGATGGCCTTGGAGTTCTCCGGGATGCGCTTGGAGACGATCTCCTCGTACTCGACGCGCTTGCGCTCGTAGCTGTCGCGCGAGACGAGCAGCTGCTCGTCTCGCGCCTCGGCGTCGCCGGCGACGAGGGACTGCAGGGAGGGGAACAGCTTGATGAAGCGGGCGAGGAGCGACTTCTTCGTGAGCTCCTCGAAGCCTTGGTTGAGCAGGAGGGTGTTCGCGAGGTCGCGCGCGGTCTCGGTGTCGGCCGTGGCGAGGAGGTCGGAGATGAGGTCCGGGTCGTCGCTCAGAGCCTCGGCCAGCGGGATGCGGCGGGCGCCGGCGGACTGGAGCGCCTCGTAGTCGATGGCGAAGAAGATGGCGCCGAGCAGGCGGGGGGTGATGAGGTCGTGGAGGAGCTTGGCGAACTTCTTCGAGTGGCGGTTCTTGATGATCCAGAGGAGGACCGGGGCGCGGAGGTTCTGCTCGGACTTCCAGCGGTTGAGCGCGGAGGCGAGCTCCTCGGCCTGGCCGTGCTCCATGAGGAAATTGATGCACTCGGTGGTGAACTTGCCCTGGGAGGTCTTGAGGAGGGCGAAGACGATCTCGCGCCACTCCAGGGGGTGGGTCTCCTTCACGAGGTCGAGGAAGCGGGACTGGAAGTGGACCGGGATCTTCTCCGCGATGGCGGACAGGCCGCGGACCTCCTTGATGAGCTCGGCCTGGCTCGGCGCGTGGGTGGCGGGGTCGTGGCCGAGGATCTTGGTGAGCTCGTCGCGGACGAAGGCGCCGTAGAGGCGTTCCGCGGCATCGAGCTGGTTGCTGGTGCTGACCGCCTCGACGAGGCCCTGGAGCACCTGCTGGAGGCCGGGCTTCGACTCGTCCTTGATGGACGCGGCCAGGAGGTCCTCCGCGAGGGTGATGCGGCGGCGGGCCGACCGGGTGTTGGCGAACTCCTCGAGGATCTCGGCTTCGGCCGACACCGGCTCGTCGCGGACGAGGTAGATCTCGGTCTTCTTCGCCGGGACGCTCACGCGGGGGTCCTTCACCAGCTGCTTCTTCACGCCGGCGAACCAGCGCTTGAATTTCTCCTCGCCGACGACCTGGACGAGCACGGATTCGAGCTCGATGGCGGAGGCGGCCTTGTTGGGGTAGGCCGAGAGGGTCTCGATCACGAGCTGCACGGGGTCGTCCTCGATGAGCTGCTTGACCTTCTCCGGCTCGGTCTCCTTCCGGGCCAGGATGTGCTTCGGGGAGAGGATCTCCATCGTGTTGACGCAGAAGGCCGGATCCATCGCGTGGCCCTTCTTGCCCTTGAAATCGAACACCAGCTTCTGCGCCGACTCGTCGTACTCGTTGATCTTGCCGAACCCCCAGCTCCGGTGGACCACGAACGAGCCCGGTTCCATGGCCTCGAGCTTGGCCTTGGACCCCTTGAGGGCGGGGTTTTTCGCGATCAGAGCGGAGATGGCTTCGGAATTCATATTTGCGTAGCGAGTCGTTGAACCGATTAGTTCAGGCGGGAATGAGAAGGCTTGTCAAACAGGGTTTCCCCGGCGCGGGCGGGACTGGCCGAAGGGCCGTTTCCCGGGGTCGCATCGGGGCGGGATCCGCCGGCAACGGCTGGGTCCTGGCGGTGCTGCTGGTCGAGCGCTGGCTCGCCTCGGGTGCGCGCGTGGATGTTTTGTTGGAACAACTTACGGCCGAGGTCGCGCCGGCCGAGCGCGCGCGGGCGCAGCAGCTTTTTTTCGGCGTCGTCCGCTGGCGCGGGCGCATCGAAGCCGCGCTCGCGGGCCTGATGGCGCGGCCACCGCGGACGAAGGTGCGGGCAGTGCTGTTGGTCGCGGGTTTCGAGCTGATCGCGCAGCGGACGAAGGCCAGGGCGGCCGGCGCCGCGCCCGACGACGGCCCCGCGGCGCTGGTCGTCCACCACGCCGTGGAGGAGGCGAAGTCGGTCTGCAGTCCGAAGGAAGCCGGGCTCGTGAACGCGGTCGCGCGCAAGATGGCGGGCCGGTTGGCCGTCGCGGCGGCGGAGGAGGCGGACGAGTTTTCCCATCCCGAATGGCTCGTCGCGCGCTGGCGGCGGCTGTTTGGCAACGAGGCGACCCGGGAGCTCATGCTGTGGAACCTGACGCCCGCGCCCGTGATGGCGCGGTGGCGCGCCGAGGAGCCCCCGCCGGAGTTCCTCCTGCCCGCGCGCTGGGAAGGATTCTACGAGCTGCCCTCGGGGCACGGCGAGGACCTGCGCCGGCTGGTCCAGGCGGGGGCGCTGTACGTGCAGGACCCGTCGACGAGGCTGGCCATCGACCTCCTGGCGCCCCGCGCGGGCGAGACGATCCTCGACGCCTGCGCCGCGCCCGGCGGCAAGAGCCTCTTTATGGCGGACCGCATGCGCACCGGGCGCATCGTGGCGCTCGATCTTCCAGCGGAGGACGACGGGGCCGACCCGCGCATCCGGCGGCTGCAGGAGAACCTCAGCCGCGCCCCGGCCGGCGTGGAGATCGCGCTGATGCCCGCCGACCTGCGGCGGACGTCGCCGCGCACCCTCGAGGAGTTCAATCTCCCGGGATCGTACGACGCGGTGATCGTCGACGCACCCTGCAGCAACACGGGCGTCATGCGGCACCGCGTGGACGTGAAGTGGCGACTCGAGGAGGGTGATTTCGCCAAGCACGCGGCGCAGCAATTCCACCTGCTCCGCGCCGGTGCGCGGCTGGTCGCCGACGGCGGGCGGCTCGTCTACAGCACGTGCAGCATCGACGCCGAGGAGAACGACGGGGTCGTCCAGCGGTTCCTGCGCGAGGTCCCGGGCTGGCAGCTCGAACAGGGCGTCCAGGCTTTCCCCTGGCTCGACGGCCACGACGGGGTGGCGGCCTTTCTCCTCCGGAGAAAATAGATTCCGGCGGCGTGCGCCGGCGTTGGGATGGCGGAGGCCCGGTGCCGGGCTCCGCGCAAGGGCTTTGTCGCCGGCCTCCCCGCGAGGCGGGCCGGGACTAGGGCACCAGCTCGACGACCGGAAGCTCGTAGTCGGTCTCCTTGGCGCCGGCCAGAAACGTGTAGGTGATCCTGGGGGCGGTGCGCAGGAGCGCGGCGTAGCGCTCGTAGTCCCACTTGTCGACGGGCTCGCCGTTGATGCGCACGCAGAGGTCGCCGGGCTGCAGCCGCGTGCGCGCCACCGGTGTCTCGGGCACGAGGCCCAGCACGCGCCAGTAGGCGGGGGACCGGTCGAACGACAGGCCGGTGTCGCGCCGTGAATCCATGACGACCGGGCCCGGGCCGTCGCGCGAAAAGGTGACGTGGCGGCGTCGCTGGTCGAAGGTCAGCGCGAAATGGCGCAGCAGCTCGCCGCCGAGCGCCGAGAGCTGGTCCGTGAGGTCGGTCACGGGCTGCTCGACGACGTGGCCTCCGATGAAGAGGTCCTGCGCCAGCCGGCCGACGAGCTGCTGGCGGTCGCTGCCCAGCCCCGACACGATCTTGCCGGGGCGCGGGCCGCTGACGAACCGGGGGTGGAGCCCGGCCGGGTTGAGGTTGAGGCTGCCGTAGCTTCCGGTGTCGATGAGCACGATGAAGGACTCGGATCCCAGCTGGACGGGGATCAGCGGCGTGCCGCCGTCGGCGTTGAAGGCGATGGTGGTGGCGCGATCGCTCGTCCGCAGGACGGTCGGTTGCGCGGGCAGCGGCGCGAGCACGAGCCGGGCGCGCGGGTAGTCGAGCGTGAGCAGCAGGTCGCGGAAGACGGGAAACCCGACCACGCCGTCGATCTCGAGGCCGAGGTGGTGCGAGAGTTCGCGGAATTCGTAGACGAGCGCCGGGACGCGTTCGACGAGGATCTCGCCGAGCCAGAGTTTCCGCAGCGTCACGGCCTCGAGCTCGGCCTCGGCGCCATGGGCGCCCCGGACGCGGGCGAGGCGCCGGAAGCGGCCCTTTTCCTTCACCTTCACGGCCTCGGCAAAGGCCGGCGACACGAGGGTGGCCGACGAGCCCGTGTCGACGAGGAACCGGCGCATCTGTCCGTCGTCCTGCCGGGTCTCGACGATGAAGAAGTTGGCGAGGATGCGGGCCGGAACCTCCGCCGGCTTCGTGATCACGACGGTGCGCTCCGGGGCGTCGCGGCGCGGCAGCAGCGCGCAGCCGGTGACGAAGCAGAGGGCGGCGGACACGGCCCCCCGGGCCAGCGCGCGACGGAGCGCGGCCCCGAAGGCGGGGATGCGCCGTCCGGCCGCGGGGGCCGGGCGCTTCGTGCTTCTTCCTTCGGACATCACGGGGACTTCACTTGCGGGGAGGGGGCAGGGCGAGGGCCAGGGCCACGGGCACGAGCAGGATCAGGGCCGAGAAAGCGTACGTCCGGGTCCCGTGGATGGTAAAGTACAGGATGCCGGCCACCGCGGGGCTCAGCGCGCGGGCCAGGAAGCCGAGGGACCGGTAGATGCCCATCACCTTCCCTTGTTCCTCAGCCGGCGCGTAGAGCGAGACCAGGGCCGAAAGCCCGACGTTGGCGAAGCCCGAGCCGAGGGCGCAGAGCGCGAGGCTGGCGAAGAACAGCGGGGTGGATTTCAGGACCCCGACGGTCAGGCCGATGCCGGCGAAGGCGACGGCGATGAGCGCCATGCCGCCGACGGCGGCGGCCTTCTCGCCGATCCGCGGCACCACGCGGCGGACGAGCACGCCCTGGGTCAGGATCGACCCGAGGCCGAGGGTGACGAACACGAGCGTCAGCTCGCGCGGCGTGTAGCCCAGCGCGTCGGCGGTGAAGAAGCTGATGGTGGTCTCGAAGAAGCTGAACCCGAAGGTCACGACGAAGCCGATGAGGTTCGTCCGGCGGATCGCGCGATCGGGCAGCGCGAAGAGCGCGTGGAACGGGTTGCGATCGCGGAGGGTGAGCCCGGGCCCGCGGTGGTCCGGCGCGAGGGTCTCGCGGAAGCTCACCTGGACCCAGGCGAGGTTTACCAGGCACAGCCCGAACGCGATCGCCGCGGGCACGCTGAACGGGTGCACGCCCCACGTCGCGAGGCCGGGCCAGCGATCGAGCAGGTTGAGGTGGGCGGTGAGCCCGCCGAGCAGCGGTCCGGTCAGGAACCCGAGGCCGAAGGCGGCGCCGACGAGGCCCATGCCCTTGGCGCGGTTCTCGCGGCTCGTCACGTCCGACACCGCCGCGATGGCGACGGCCAGGTTGCCGCCCATGATCCCGCCCAGGATGCGGCCGGCGAAGAACACGAGGAACGAGCCGCTGAAGAACAGGAGAAGGTAGCTCAGCGCGCTGCCCGCGATCGTGAGCAGGAGGACCGGACGGCGGCCGGCGCGGTCGGAGCGCGCGCCCCACACCGGCGAGAACACGAACTGCATCAGCGCGTAGACCGAGCCGAGCGCGCCGCCGAACAGCGCGCCCGTCGCGAGGTCGGTCGCGCCGAGGGACGCGGCGAGCGCCTGCAGGCGCGTGACGAGGCCGCCCAGGAAACCGCCGCCGGCCTCGTGGCGGACATAGTGGTCGAGCAGCGCCGGCGCGACGGGGAAGAAGATCGAGAACCCGATCAGGTCGAGGTAAAGGGTCAGGAAGATGACGCCCAGCGAGGTCCGCGGAACCGGGGACGGGGAGGAAGTGGCGGAAGCAGATGCGGACACGGAAGCCGGGGACGTTGGACCGCCGGCCGCGGCCGTGCAAAAGGGAAATTGCCGGGTGGTCGGGCCCGGTCCGGCCTCGCCGCAGTGAGCGTGCCGCCCGCCGCAGGGGGCACGCCCGAACGGCCAAAAGTCTGTCGCATATGCGACAGACTTTTGGCGGCAGGGCAGGCAATCGTTAGCGCAGTCCGGGGCGGCGCCGAAGGTTGCCTCGCATGCGGTTGCGGCCACGCTCGGCGCGCTTTCTCCCCATGAAGAAGACCCTGCTCCTGCTGACGGGCGCCCTGGGCGCATCCGCCCTCTTCGGGCAACCGGAACCCGCGGCGGCGCGCCGCCCCGGCGAGTACGCCAAGACGGCCGATTCCCTGCCCCAGCCGGGCGTGCCGAAGGGACGGCTCGAGGGCCCGTTCGAGTGGCGCAGCACCGTCCTCCGCGGCACCGTCCGCCGCTATTGGATCTGGATCCCCGCCCAGTACACGGGCGAAAAACCGGCCGGCCTCCTGGTCTTCCAGGACGGCCAGCGCGCAACCCATCCGGGCGGGGATCTTGACGTGCCGCAGGTGCTCGAGAACCTCGTCCACCAGGGCGCGATCCCGGTCACCATCGGCCTGTTCGTCACGCCCGGCAACCTCAGCGACCGCTACCCCGACAACCTGGCGCTGACCAACCCGAACAACCGCGCGCAAGAATACGACGCGCTGAGCGACTTGTACGTCCGGATGCTGGTCGAGGAGCTGATCCCCGAGGTGAAGAAGCGGTACGCCATCACCGACGACCCCGAAGGGCGCGTGATCGGCGGGACCAGCAGTGGCGCCATCTGCGCGTGGACCGCCGCGTGGGAACGCCCCGACCAGTTCCGGAAAGTCATCAGCCTGATCGGCAGCTATGTCTCGATCGGCTATCGGCCGGCGCGGGGCAACCAGCCGATGGTGCCCGGCGGAGACCTGTACCCGACACTCATCCGCAAGAATCCGCCGAAGCCGATCCGGATCTTCCTCCAGGACGGCTCGGCCGACCTCGATAACGCGCACGGCAACTGGTTCCTCGCGAACCAGCAGATGCTCGCCGCCCTGCAGTTCGCCAACGCCCAGGCCGATCGGCAGAAGCTCGACGGCCCGCGCTACGATATCCGCCACGAGTGGGGCGACGGCGCCCACAGCGACAAGCACGGCGGCGTGCTGTTGCCTGAGATCCTGCGCTGGATGTTCCGGGACTGGAAGGGCCCGTAGGCACCGGGCGGGCCCGGCGCCGGCCGCTTCGGCTGGTCGCGATGGCCGGAGGCGTGCGCCGCCGACCGCGGCCCTTGGGCGACGTCGGCGCGACTCGCGATCGAGTCAGAACTGCAGGCGCAGCCACATGACCGCCGCCATCGCGGCCATCGCCAGATCCTCGACCAGGGCCACGGTCGAAAGCGGCACCTTGAGCGTCGTCCCCATGCAGGCGCAGTTCACGTCGAGGCCCCGCCGCAGGGCGGAGATCACGCCGAGCGCGCCGAAGCCCATCAACACCACCGTGGCCAGGTACACGGCGTCGGGACGCAGGAAGGCGAGGTAGGCGAGGCCCAGCGCCAGCTCGAGGAAGGGATACGCCAGCGCGTACGCGCGCGAGCGCTTCGCCAGGAGGTCGTACATCTGAAACCCGTCGGCGAAGCCCCGCAGGTCGAACAGCTTCAACATGGCGAAGACCACGAGAAAGAAGCCCATGAACGCGTGCATCGCGCGCACGTGGCTCACGCCCGGGCCGTAGGACCGGAAGACCGCGAGGGCCACGAGCGCCGCCACCGCCAAAAGCGTCAGCAGCGGCAGATAGTCGTGCCACGAGCGGCCGTGGTCGCCGGGGTGATGGTGCGAGTGGGAGGTTTCCATGGCTGATTGGACCGCCGGGGAGCGCCGATGAGCCGGCGGGACCGGCGCCGAGTCCCGATGCGGGACCCGGGGATTCCCCGGTAGGTCGAAATCGCGGTGCAAAGAGGGAAGGACGACCCTGCGGCCGAACGCAGGCCACGGTTAAACTCGCTCCGCCGCGCGCGCCCTCGCGCGTGCCTCCCCGATCCCCGCTTCGCCCGCTCCCCATGAATCGCACGCTTCGGCCCCTGGCCTTGGGCTTGGTCGCGCTCGCCCTTGGCATTGCCTACAACCTGTCCGGTCACCGGGCCCCGCCGCCCGCCGGCGCGACCTCGCTCGCCGTCCGGCCACCGGATCCGCCCGGCCGGCCGGCGCCCGCGCGGGACTCGCCGGACGCAACGGCGCCGAGCGCGCCTCCCGCGCCGGTGAACGAACTCGCGCGCTTCGATGCGTGGCTGGCCCGTTTCCTCGCCTCGCCCGAGGCCGACCGCGCGGCCTTGCTCGGCGAGGGGCGACAGCTGGCCGCCGCGCGGCGCGCCGTGCTGGCGCGGCTGATCCGCGAGGACCCGCGCGCCGCCCTGGCCACGGCCGTGCCGATGGTGACCCGGCAGGCGCTGCCGCCGGAGATCGTCGCGCTGCTCGAGGAGCGTGTTTCCGGCCGCGGCACCCTGGCCACGGTGGCCGTGACGCCGCTGCCCCACCAGCGGCCCGAGCGCGCGGTCTTCCGGTCGATCGTGATCGGGGACCGCGAGTACGACGCCCACGTGTTCGGCCGGCGGGCGCCGCTCGCCACCGTCGAAAAGACCTCCGTCCACGGCATCGCGATCGACGGAGACTTCGCCGTGGCGGAATCGCCGCTGCGCGTGCTCGAGCCGGGCGAGAAGGCCATGGGCCGCCCGGTGAGCGAGATCTGCGGCATCTCGGGCGCCGCGTCGGCGCCCGCGGGCCCGGACACCCCGCTCAATGTGGGCGAGGCGACGGCGGTGGAGTACAACGGCACGATCCACGTCCTCTGCGGCCCGCGGCACGCGCCTGCGATGGAGGAACGGCTCAAGGCGGAGGAGGAGACGCCGGCGACATCCGCGGCGGCGGCCGGGCCCGGGACGTCGCACGTGGTGGGGCGGCCGAGCGAGGCGTGGACGCACGGCCAGAAGCGGTTGCTCATCATCCGCGTGGATTTTCCCGACAAGCCGGGCACGCCGATCAACACGCCGGACGGCCAGCCGCTGACCGACGCGAAGGTCGCCGCGCTCATCAATGGAAGCCAGGGCGTGCGCGATTTTTTCACGGCCAACAGCTACGGCCGCTCGACCATCGCGCTCGCGGCGCCGGTGTCGGGCGATTCGACGGACGTGACGCCGGTGTATCGGATGCCGCAGCCGACGACCCATTATGCCCCGACGGGTGAAGGCATGCTCCTGAATGACGCGGTGAACGCCGCCCGAGCCGGGGGCGTCAACGTCGACGGCTATGACCGGGTGGGGCTGGTCTTCTCCTCGCTGCCCTACTGGTGGGGAGGGCTCGGCAACATCATGGGCCGCTATTTCTGGATCAATGGCTACTTCGACCTCCGTGTCGTCGCGCATGAGATCGGCCACACCTATGGCGTCATCCATTCAAACTGGTGGCGGGGCACGACCGAAGATCCGCTCACGCCATCCGGATACAGCGAGGAGTACGGCGACGCGATGGATATCATGGGCAACGGCAACGCCTTCAACTATCACTTCAGCCACTGGCACAAGAGCGTGCTCCGTTGGATCCCGGATTCCGCCGTCACGACGGCCGCCGCGAGCGGCGTCTTCCGGGTGCACCGGCTGGATGCGGGCGACGGCAACCTCGCGCTGCCGCGGGCGGTGAAGATCACGCGGGATGCCGAGCGGGAGTTTTGGATCGGCTATCGGGCCGACATGCCCCTCGGGACGGCGCCGAACGGCGCCTACGTGCTCTGGGGTTACAACATCATCCGATCGGGCGACCTGCTGAATCTGAGCCGCGCGACGAGCGGTTCCTCCTATGAAGCCCCGCTGCCGATCGGCGCGTCCTTCACCGACGCGGTTTCGGGCGTCGCGCTCCAACCTCTTGCGCTTGGGGGCTCCGGCGCCGATCAATGGATGGACGTGAGGCTGACGTTTCCGGCCATGGTCGGATGGGCCCGGCCGGAATGGGGCGCGGCCGAGGTGGACGGAAGCGTGACGGTGCGCCTGTCCCGCACCCGCGACGGAACGCACCCGGTCACGCTGAATTGGAACACCAGCGACGGCACGGCGCTGGCCGGCGCCGACTACGCCGCGCGGAGCGGAACGATAAGTTGGGCGGCGGGAGACATGAGCGACAAGTTCGTGACGATCCCGGTCACCGCCGACAGCGTGACCGAGGGCGTCGAGTGGTTTGTCGTCTCCATGACG